>MTKW01022321.1_pt1 | contig 13613 bp, 9 predicted proteins | sample 1042761 | NCBI WGS metagenome assembly MTKW01 (sample SAMN06205366, study PRJNA360243) | anaerobic digester metagenome | biome: Wastewater treatment plant; feature: Anaerobic digester sludge; material: sludge; isolation source: anaerobic digester fed with sludge from wastewater treatment plant ...
TGACATGTTAAGTTGTTGGAAACATTACCGCCCGGTTAAAGGGGTTGGCGGTTGGTGAAGAAATTTGGCGTGAGTTTCTAATCTGTTGTGGGATTCGTGCAGTTCCAAAGTTTGAATTCAAAGAAGATAGATATGGTTCACCTTGGCATTTTCATGAAGAAGATAGTGCGCGTTCTGATATTTGGCGCAGAGAAATCCGTTCTAACTTTACAGGCTCAAACCGAGTTGATATCCAACGTCAGGAGTTAGACCAAGCTACTCAAAAGGTCCTTTTTTCCTCAGATTATCCTCGAGCCTTGATGGCTAAAGAGCTTCATCAGATTTGGTTAAAAAATGTAGAGGGTCAAATAAACCACATTAGTCATAAAGGAGAATACTACCTGTATGATCCACCTCCTGGTTATTTTAAAGCAGTTTACTTGCGCCACTATGATAGGGCAATTCTTGTTAAAGATGACTCTTGGGGGGGCATAAACCCCTCCGTGATTCCCCTAGAAACAGTAAACAATCAGGTGCTTTTAGCTTGCAAAACTAGAGGCATTGCTTTAAAAAAATTAAAATATCTTGCCGTTACTCGTAAATACTTCCCACTAGTGGCATCAACTGATAATCTCAGTGAAATCAAGAAGAGCGATGTTTATCATGTGGAGTATCTGAATTCATTATCTGTAAAGCCACTAAGCATGGCTGATGTAAATGACTTATGGCAAAGTGAAAGTTGTCCGGACGTTCAAGATATTATTAAAGTGATTACCGAGCTGTTGAGCGTCGGCGTAAGCAAGGCTGGTCTGCAGTTATATGATTTTGTAGAAGAACGTTTTCGCGATGCTATCGATTTCAGGTTGGGTGATATTTCTGTAGAAGGGGTTCCATTAATCGAAGAACAGTACCCTAAGTACGGTAAAATCCTAGGCGAGATGCTAGGTTTAAAGGTCCTCAATGAAGTGGCTTACTACACTGGCCTGATCACTCGTATGATAGCCAACTATCCTGAAAGCAGATCTGATGAGCAATTCTACAAGCTAACGACACGGATTAATAGTTGGAATGCAAGTGACCGTTTCCTGATCCAGCGGGAATTAAAAGAAGCGATGGAATTAAAAAAATTAACCTTTCCGCCCGTTGTCGTATTAAACAATCCTGAATTGTTTAGGAATTACCAGGAGGCCGGTATAATTGTCTTCGGTTTAAAGACTGCCCCCGCTGAAAGGCATCTTGTAGAAAAGGGATTTCGAGAAATTGGTTTTGTTGGTCCTGAAGATATCGGAGAGCTAGTTGCCGAAGGTAACCAAGCCTTGTCAGAATCTGAATCCAAACTCATTGGATCCCTATTGGAAAAGTATTTAGAGAACCTGGAAGAGGAAGAACAGTCCCGCCTGGTAGCAAAACTCGGTGAATACAGGGACTTCACATTGTTGGTGCAGCAGATCTACCGGGTAAAAAAGATCGCAAAAGTATATGAGCATTCTTCTGGCAGGTTAAATTATAAATTACCGCTGCCTTACTATGACCAGATTAATAGACAGTTTTACTTGGGCTTTAGAGATACCCCTGAAAAAACGGTTGCTTACCTGTTGTATTCATTAGATGTTTTTCCCTCGATACGTATTGCGCTTCGTGAGATAAACGATGTGCCCTGGCAGGCGACGCCAGCAATTGAAGCACACAGTGAATTCGATGGCAGGGGCCAGGAGTATGGGGAAGATAGAAAAGATAGCGGGAAAAAACCTAATGATTTGGTCATGCCGCAGGATAATCAATTGCTGGGCCAAGGTGTTGTTGAAGTTGCTGATCAAATAAAAACTGCCCTCAAGGAAGGCAGCCAAATGGCTGCCGCCGGAGAAATTGATCCCTGGAAGGTTGCTCTCGATCCAGAGGTAGAAGAGCAAATCCGCCAAAGTATTGGTGGAAAAAGGCTCATTGATTCTTTGGAAAAAGGGCCTGAGATACATAAGAAGAGGCTAAGAAAACGTCTGGATAAGTATGGTGGCAATAATCTGGCCTCTGACGAAAAGCTAGTTGATACTGATGCCCTAGATCCTAAAGAATTCTTGCGTGAGGAATACCGCGGAATTTGCCAACTTTGCCACACAGAATTAAAACTATCGAGTGGAAAAAATCATTTTGAGGTACTGCGTATTGTTGAAAACCAAGGTGAAATATGGTGGGCTGATCGACCCTTTAATATTTTATGTTTGTGTCCCAACTGCCATGCTCTAGCTAAATACGGAGGCAGGGACTTGACCGCCATCTACACCCATGCTCGAGATCTTTTGGAGGGCCGCATATTTCCCCAAGAGGTTGTCTCCTTGTCCGGTGATTTTTATATTGTTCCGGTGATCATAAACCAAGCCGAAAAAATGCTGGCTTTTAGTCCGCTGCACATGAATTACGTGGCCTCCTTATTCGAAACAGCTGAAAAATTTTCAAGTAGCGCTTTATTTGCTCCCACACCTGTTGACGAAAACCTACTAAATCAAATGCAAGATTATTTTCGCTTTAAAGCAAAATTGGGGTTTAGACCTTCAAGGTTGGCTTTATACAAGGCTTCAAGAACACAGCTTAAGGAATACCTCAAAGAGAGTTGGCTCCGTTTCCTTCATGGGGTTGGTGAGCTAGAACCAGTAGAAGAATCGTGGCTAGAAACGCCAGCTGAAGATTTCCTGCGTTACCTGGAAAAAACGAAAATGACCAAATCCTATAAAATACCGGTTATCAGTGCTTTTCTAAGAGAAAGTGGTAGGGTTGCCTCTTCAGTGGACCTATCCGAGATAGGAATAATATTTATGGAGTTCTATAGGGGTAACAGAGTTCATCGGAGAGATTTCGTAGATAAGGTACATGAGGGATGGGAGAGTTGGAGTTTGGACCATTATGTAGACTTAGCAAAAAGAAACCCAGTACACTATCTTTCAAAGGGGGGGTTCTTTCATTTTGACAATATTAAAGGTACCATGTGTTTGGATAAAAGCCTGGAGGAATACCTTAGCGATCTGCTTGCCGAACACATAAAAGATATTCTTGAATATCGAAGGTTAGAGTATTTCGAAGCGAAATATTGAGAAATTACTTTCGAGATGTTAAGTCCGTATTGAGTTGTGTGAATAATACTGCTAGCCCAGGCGCGTTTTAAAGATATTATGTATAATAGGTAATAGATTGCATCAGCAGATAAAACAGGGGGAGGATGGCCATTACTTACAGTGAAATTGTCAGCTTTATCTGGGGCATAGCCGATCTGATCAGAGATACTTTCAAACGGGGCAAGTATCAGGATGTGATTTTGCCATTGACGGTACTGCGCCGCCTTGACTGTGTCCTGGAGAAAACAAAAAAAGATGTTTTAAAGACCAACGCCAAATATAGAGACAAGCTTGACAACCCCGATCAGTTGCTGCGTAGGGCCTCCGGCTATGCCTTCTACAACACTTCTCTTTATAATTTTGAAAAGTTGTTGGGCGATGCCCCCAATTTGGTCGCCAATCTGCGCAATTATATCAATGGCTTTTCTCCTAACATGCGGGAAGTGCTGGATAAATTTGATTTTAATAATACCCTCACCCGCTTGGACGAATCAGGGCTGCTCTTCAAGGTCTTGGAGAGGTTTAAAAATATCAACCTGCATCCCCATCTTGTTGACAATGCTGACATGGGTACAATTTTTGAAGAGCTGATCCGCAAGTTTAATGAGGCTCTCAATGAAAACCCTGGGGAGCACTTTACCCCCCGCGATGTGGTCCATTTGATGGTCTCACTGCTGCTGACAGGCGATGAGGCGCGTTTCACCCGTAAGGGAAGCACGCTCACGGTCTATGATCCCTGCTGCGGTTCCGGTGGCATGCTGACTATTGCCAAGGATCATATCCAGGGCAAACACTCTGATGCTGAATCCATCGCCCAGGTTTTTCTTTTTGGCCAAGAGGTTAATCCGGAGACTTATGCTGTCTGCAAGTCGGACCTGTTTATGAAGGATCCTACCGGGCGTGACGCTGATAATATTGCTTTTGGCAGCACTCTCTCCGACGATGGCCATGCTGCACGCCGTTTCGATTACCTCATCGCCAACCCACCTTATGGTAAAGACTGGAAACGCGACCAGGAGGATGTCCGGGCTGAGCATGAGCGGGGCGATGCCGGCCGCTTCGGTGCCGGTTTGCCCCGCATCTCCGATGGCCAGTTGCTTTTCCTGCAGCATATGCTCTCCCGGATGAAGGATCTTGATGAAGAGGGCTCCCGCGTGGCTATTATCATGAACGGTTCACCGCTTTTCACCGGCGATGCCGGCAGTGGTGAAAGCGAGATCAGACGCTGGATTCTTGAGAAAGATTGGCTGGAGGCCTTGATCGCTCTTCCTGAGCAGCTTTTCTATAATACCGGTATCGCCACCTATGTTTGGGTGCTGACCAATCGAAAAAAAGAAGATCGCAAGGGCAAGGTGCTGCTCATTGATGCCACCTCTTTTTGGGCACCGATGCGTAAAAGCCTTGGAGACAAGAGACGTGAAATCCCCCGGGATAAGGCCAAACAGATTGTTGAGTTGTTAAAGGGCTATCGTGAAGGGGAATATTGTAAAATATATCCCAATAGTTATTTCGGCTTTCGCAAGATTACCGTGGAGAGGCCGCTGCGCCTAAACTTCCAGGCTTCACCTGAGCGCATTGCCCGACTGGATGAGCAGCGGGCCTTTATCAATTTGGCTGTTAGCAGGAAGAAAAAGGCGGAAGAGATAAAGAAAGATGAAACCNNGAGCCAGATCCCGAGTTGCGGGACACCGAAAACGTGCCCCTGGGTGAAGATGTGGATGATTATTTCCAGCGCGAAGTAAAACCCCATGTCCCTGATGCCTGGCTTAACACTAGCGTCAGGGATCACAAGGATGGTAAGGTGGGACGGGTAGGTTACGAGATCAATTTCAATCGTTACTTTTACCAGTACACCCCGCCCCGGCCGCTCGAAGAGATCGAGGCTGACATCAGGGCGGTGCAAAAAGAAATTATGGAATTGCTGCAGGAGGTGGCAGAATGAGTCAAAAGGCGGATCCCCTTCTATCTGCTGAAGTGATTGGGACACTGCTTGAGGCCCTCGCTAGATTTAGAAAGACGGAAATATACAATGAGATTGTGGAGCCTAGAGATACCGTGTTAGATATGTTCCGGCCTATTTTTGCTCCTGATAAGGTTAGTGATATCTCTGAAGTGGAGTTCCGTAGTTTCCTTCTGGACAAGAATAACCGTCACTGGTCTGGATTGCACCGGCAAGGATCCCGTATGTGCGCTGATATGGATAAGCTTCGCGCGGCACTGGCAATGCTCGTCAGCGAAGAATTGCCCGTTGCGGATCGGTTGGATAAGGCTATCGGGATGGTCTTGGGGTTGGGCAGAAACACTGCTACTGCTATCCTGCTGGTCACACAGCCTGATAAATATGGTGTATGGAATAGCAGCAGCGAGGCGAATTTGAGGCAGTTAGGTATCTGGCCTATATTTGAATGGGGTGAGTCCTTCGGCAGTAAATATGTCAAAGTAAACCAAGTTCTGCTTCAACTTCGTGATAAGCTTCACACTGATCTGTGGACGCTGGATGGCCTTTGGTGGTTTCTTGATCAGGAACCCGTGGCTCCCCCCAAACCTTCAGTCAGATTCGGTATGGAGCGGCACCTTCATGAGTTTTTGCGAGATAATTGGGACCATACGGATCTTGGTAGGGAATGGGCCCTCTACCAGGTGCGTGAGGATGTAGAAGCAGGCTATGAATTTCCCTGTGATGTTGGTCGCATTGATCTTTTAGCTAAGCATAGGAGTGAACGGCGCTGGCTGGTTGTGGAACTAAAGCGTGGCCAGACAAGCGATCAGACAGTCGGTCAACTTTTACGTTATATTGGTTGGGTTAAAGCACACTTGGCTGAGGAGAGCGATACTGTGCATGGGATGGTCATCTGCCATAAGGCCGATATACCGCTTCACTATGCGCTGAGCACGCTTGACAATGTTGAACTCAGGCTATATGGGGTGGAATTTCACCTTAAGAAATCTGAGGTGACTATCGGAGGGAACAAATAAGTATTATGGAGTGGCCCAGGGGGTAACAAAATGAATAAAAGTGCAGGAGAAAAGGATGCTACGGTATTCCGCAAGTATAGGCCCTATCCTGCCTATAAAGATTCTGGGGTGGAGTGGCTGGGGGAGGTGCCGAAGCATTGGGATTGTCCAAAATTGAAAAGGATTGCTAGTTTGGCTTACGGGGATTCCTTTGCGGGTCAACATCATTTAAACGGTGAATATAACGCGTATGGTTCGAACGGTATCATAGGAGAAAGCTGTCTTTTTAACGCTGTTGGACCATGCACAATTATAGGACGCAAAGGCTCTTTTGGTAAGATCAATTATTCCAGCAGTTCGTGTTTTGCCATAGATACAACATTTTACATAGATAACGACCTTACGAAATCAAACATTAGATGGCTATATTATTGTCTTCAGATATTAGGCCTTGACTCTTTATCGAAAGATTCTGCTGTTCCGGGGTTGTCCAGGGAAGAAGTATACGGAAGGCAAATTCCGTACTGCGATGTAGAAGAGCAAAAGGTTATCGCTGCTTTCCTCGATCATGAAACTACTAAAATCGATGCCCTCATTGCGAAGCAAGAGCGGCTAATTGAGCTGCTTCAGGAAAAACGCGCCGCCCTGATTACTCATGCTGTCACAAAGGGGCTTGACCCCAATGCCTCCATGAAAGATTCGGGCGTGGAGTGGCTGGGGGAAATACCAGCGCATTGGGGAATTGTCCCCCTTAAAAGACTGGGTGAATTTCAAGGCGGCGCAGGCTTCCCTGATGACCTACAGGGTCGTATAGATGAGGAATTGCCTTTTTACAAGGTTTCAGACACTAACAACGTTGGCAATGAGACGTATATGAAATACCACAACAATACCGTATCTACAGAAACCGCAAATTGTCTTCGTGCTTTCATATTTCCCAAAGGCACAATCATATTTCCAAAGGTTGGTGCAGTGCTTTTACTAAATAAACGCCGTATTTTAACACGGCCCTCCTGTATTGATAATAACATGATGGGGTTCATGCCCTATACAGGCGATTTAAGATGGCTCTATTATTGGATGTGCGGTCTTGATTTAGGTCGTTTAGCTAACCCAGGTGCTGTGCCTTCGATAAATGAGAGTCAGTTACGTAATATAGTAGTTCCTTTGCCGCCAGAAGAAGAGCAAAGAACTATAGGTTTATGTCTAGCTAACAGTAATAGGGTGTTAAACAAGACTGTGGACAAGATAAGAAAAGCTGCATCACTTTTAAGAGAATATCGAGCTGCCCTTATTTCTGCCGCAGTTACCGGCAAGATCGATGTGCGCGAGGAGGTGTTCTCCCTATGACTGTGGACCATCGCGAGAGGTCCTTCGAAAAGGCCATTGTCGATGCCCTTACTGCTACCGGCGGCACAATATCCTATGAAGCCCCTGGCCCTGAGGCTTCCTATCTACCCGGCGGTTACTATCTCCGCCAGCCTGAGGAATACGACCGGGCACGCTGCCTTATTTCTCGCGACACCCTAGACTTCATTACCGCCACTCAGCCCCGGGAATGGGAAAAGTTGAAACAATATCACGGCGCCCAGGTTAAAGAACGTTTTTTGATCCGTCTAGCCCGCGAGGTGGAGACTCGGGGTACCCTCGATGTGCTGCGGCGGGGAATTAAAGACATGGGCTGCAAATTTCGCCTGGCCTACTTCAAGCCATCGAGCGCCCTCAACCCCGAACTGCTGAAACTTCATGTTGCCAACATCTTCTCCGTAGTGCGGCAGCTCTGCTACAGCGAAAAAAACGAGAATAGCCTTGACCTGGCAATATTTCTTAATGGGATCCCCCTGTTTACGGCTGAGCTGAAAAATCCGCTTACCGGGCAGGATATTGAAGATGCCATCAGGCAGTACCGCTTCGATCGCGATCCCCGAGAGCCCTTCTTTGCTTATGGGCGTTGCCTGGCTCATTTTGCAGTTGATCCTGACCTGGTCTATGTAACTACGCAGTTGCAAGGAGCCGGCACGCGCTTTTTGCCCTTTAACCGGGGCAAGTTCGGCGGTGCAGGGAACCCGCCTAAAAACCCCACTGAAGAGGGTTATCCCAGCGATTATCTCTGGCAGGAGGTTTGGGCGAAAGATAGCGTCCTTAACCTGATCCAGCATTTCATCCACGAAATAGAAGATGAAGACGAGCGTGGCCGCAGGACCGGCCGGCGTTGGATCATCTTTCCCCGCTACCATCAGCTTGATGCGGTGCGCCGCCTGGTAGCTCATACCAGGGAGCAAGGCCCTGGGCTCAATTACCTGATCCAGCACTCCGCCGGTAGCGGTAAATCGAATTCTATCGCTTGGCTGGCCCACCAGCTGTCGACCTTGCACGATGTTTCAGATAAGCGCATTTTCGATTCTATTATCGTGATTACTGATCGCCGGGTCCTTGACCGGCAGCTACAGCGGACCGTGCGACAGTTTGAGCAGACCAGGGGGGTTGTAGAGAATATCGACACTACCAGCCGGCAGCTTAAAGATGCTCTGGAATCGGGGAAAACGATCATCGTGACCACGCTGCAGAAGTTTCCGGTAATCGTGGAGCAGATCGGCGAGCTCCCGGGCCGGTCCTTTGCGGTAATTGTGGATGAAGCCCATTCTTCTCAGACGGGAGAAAGCGTAAAGCATATGAAGGCTGTTCTCGCGGTGGAGGATCCTTTTACGGACGAAACCGAAGACGAGGAACAAGAAGAGGATATCCAGGATCGGCTCATTGCCGAGATGGAGAAGCGGGGGCGGCTGCCCAATGTGAGCACCTTCGCTTTTACGGCAACTCCTAAACCCAGGACTTTGGAGCTTTTCGGTAACAGGCTCGAAGACGGCCGCTTTGAACCCTTCAGTCTTTACAGTATGCGCCAGGCAATTGAGGAAAATTTCATCCTTGATGTTCTGGAAAACTACACTACCTACCAGACGTACTGGCGTCTGCTTAAGACCATCGAAGATGATCCGCGTTATGAAAAGGAAAAGGCCACCTATTTACTGCGCTCCTTTGTTGACCAGCATGAACACACTATCCGCAAAAAAGTAGAAATTATGGTTAACCACTTTCACGAACAGGTGGCTGATCACATTGATGGCAAGGCCAAGGCAATGATCGTCACCCGCTCACGGCCTAATACTGTGCGCTATTATCTTGCACTCAAGGGCTATTTGAAAGAAAAGGGCTACCCCTATAAAACCCTAGTTGCCTTTTCGGGGACGGTAAAAGATGGGGGTAAGGATTATACCGAAGCCAATATGAATGGTTTTCCGGAGGCTCAGACTGCTAAGACCTTTGAAAAGCCTGAATACCGCTTTCTGGTGGTAGCCAATAAGTTTCAGACTGGTTTTGACCAGCCCTTGCTGCATACCATGTATGTAGATAAAAAACTTAGCGGAGTCCATGCGGTACAGACTCTCTCCCGGCTCAACCGGGTTCACCCTCAAAAAAACGAAACCATGGTCCTTGATTTCGTCAATGAAGCTAAGGATATTCAGGAATCTTTTCAGCCCTATTACGAAAAAACTATTCTTTCTGAAGGCACTGATCCAAACTTGCTTTACGACCTTGAAACCCGCCTAAGGGATTTTGATCTCTATACCGAAGAGGAGGTTACAGCCTTTATTAAGATTTACTTCTCAAAGAAGGGTTCCCAGGATCGTCTCTATTCGGCCCTAAGGCCTGCAGTGGATCGGTTTAATGAGCTGGATATAGGGGAGCAAAATGAAATTCGCGGCTTGCTGAATGATTACGTGCGTCTTTATGCCTTTTTGTCTCAGGTGATTCCCTTTAGTGACCCCGATCTAGAAAAACTCTATCTTTATGCCCGTTTCCTTTCCCGTTACCTTCCCTACCGCAGGGAGGAACTCCCGCGGGAGATCCAGCAGAAAATCGATATAGAATCCTACCGCATTCGCCTGAAAAGCGATGGCAAAATCGATCTGGAACGGGGCAGCGGCCAACTGGATCCCCAAGGCACAAAGGATCATAGAAAACCCGTTGATGAACTAGAGGTACTCTCCCGGATCATTCAAGAGCTGAACGATCGTTTTGGCACCGACTTTACCGAGGAAGACAAAGTCTTCATCCGGCAGCTGGAAGATCGCCTGGCAGAGGATCCAGCTTTGGTGGCCAGCGTCCGTGTCAACCCGCCGGAAAATGCCCGACTCACCTTTGATCACGTCGTCAGTGACCGGCTCCAGGACATGGTCGAAACCAACTTTAAATTCTATAAGCGNNTACCAAATCGATATACGGCAAAATAAATTGAACAAATTCATCATAAAATAATATTCTCTCGCTTTGGCAAGACCCTTACTGCAAAACCTATCCCATCAATCCTTATACATTGCAATAATTTAGCAAATCACTGGGTCATCCGATTTTTAAATCTAGGGGGAAAAACCGGGATGTATAGGATTGTTATTTATGGTATCAGGCCCGAAGATATTAAACCGATTTTGAAAGAGCAGGCTGGCCGAGGTGGGTTCCAGACATTAATAAGAAAAATAAAAGGTCAGTATTCAGAGCAACGCGAAGAATTGCATCTAGACAAAGGTGATATTGAGCGTCTTTACCGGTATGCAATGGAGTATGGTGAGGGCGGGTTCCAAGACAGAATCCAAGTGTTGCTAAAAAGACTAAATAGTATAAAGGATGATCTTATAAAATTCTTTGGATAGTGATTTATTTAAGTTGCAAAGCTTGGAGAGTGTATTAAAATGAAGAAACGAAAAAAGCCAGTAATGATTATAACTAGAAGGCGAGGGGCATTGATTGGCTGCTTGGCAGAACAGCTGGCATTAATAGCCCCTTCCACATCGCCTGGTGATGGTTTTTGTGTACAACGTATAGCAGAACAAATGAATCTAAAAAAACACTGGAAGAAACAGAAGAACAAAAGGTTAGACATTGAGCATCTTCTGCGAAACGTGTTTCGGCGTTATCCCCGAAAACCCAAGACTTTGGTTTTGGAAATTGTCAAAGGTGGTATCACTTGGATGGCGCGTCGGGGGGAGAAAGTGGAGCAACACCAACTAAATGAGATTGTACAGATAATGAGTGATTTAGGTTTTGACATAAAAGAAATACTAAAAATTAACATACCATCACCATCTCGTGTCCGGGAACCCACTGCGGACATTGTTTATATTTTTGAACGGTTAGGCCTACATGAATTATTAAGAGATGATATAGCGGAAATGTTTCGGGATGGTCATTTTAATGAAGCAGTAAGGAAGGCGTTGGAGCGATTTGAAAAAACGATTCAAGATATGATTAGCGATCAGAGCTTATTTGGCAGGGATATCATGTCTAAGGCTTTTAACGATAATAATCCTTTGATAGCCTTAAACGATCTGAAGACCGCAAATGATCGCAGTGAGCAGCAGGGTTTCAGGTTTATAACTATGGGCGCCATGTCGGGAATGCGGAACCTCTACAGCCATGGGGATATTAGTCAGATGAGCGCAGTTGATGCTATTGAGCGACTGGCATTTATTAGCATGCTGTTTAAGCGTATCGATAAATCTAAACCAACTCTTTTACCAGGATCAGGGGGAATGGAAGGAAGCAAACAAATAGGTAAGTAAAAATTGAGAAAAGGAGAACAAGGGAGGGGCAGCCTAGGTTGCGGAGAAAACCAGAGGGGAATTTACACCACAAACTGGGCTTGACCCGAAAAAGAGGTTAGAAAATTGGGGGAGAAAGGCATTCTAAGCGGGCAAACCGCGGCCACATATCTTACCCATGCTTGGAATTTTGTCCGCTGGTGCCGGGATGACTTTGAGCTGGCGTTATGAAAAAGCGGGAGTTGTCAGGGGGGTAAATTCATGCTTTCTCACTTCGGTTGGATTGATTTTGCGGAGGATGACCGGCGGCGGATGCTGGATGTGATCAGGCTATTCCAGGAACCTGAGACTCTGGACGAGCTGGGTGTGGGGACGATCCGTGACGCCTTCTCCGAATATTTCTTTCCTGGCACCAGTACCATCCAGACGCGGGCTCGCTACATGCTTTTTATCCCCTGGATCTACCGGAGGCTGGAGAAGAAACGTTTATCCGGGGCCAAGATGGAGCGGCAAGCCAGGGAAGACGAAAAAAAATTGATCTGGGCCCTTCTTGAATCCAATGACACCGATGGTGTTATCGGCAGGGAGGCACGAGATAAACTGCAGCGACTGGCCAGCGCGATATATTGGGCAGGACTCTACTCCTGGAAGATCCGGCTATTTCCCGGAACGCAGTCCGAATATCACCGCTACCTGGAAAGATACTATCAGCGGAAAAGAGATCTTCTCAGAACCGACGACAACGAGCCCGCCCTTGAGTTCAGGGAAAACTGGGATCCCAACTTGCCCGACCCACCGGAGAAACTGCTGAAATATGCCGAAATGGCTCTGACCCGCGATGATGCCAGCTATCTTCAGGAGCGGGTGCTGGCGGAGCATCCGGCCAGCCTGCTGGCATATTTCCTTCAGGCGGGTACCATCGAGGAGAGCTCCTATCTGTGGGAGCAGCCCTTGATCGCAGCGCTGCCACCTTTACTGCAGGGGGCGATAGCCCACGCCAGGAATTTTTCCAAGCTTATGTATGGCGCGGCGTTACTCTACAACCTGATGCTGGCCCGCAAGTCGGGGCAGCAGAACCTTGTTGAGCGGTATGAAGGGGAACTGGGTGAGTGGTCTGCTTCGATGCAGGCCAGGTGGGGAGAGCTGGGGCAGTGGTATGAGCGGCGGGATGAATTCTGGAACCTGGAGTTTCTGGATCAGGCTATCCCGCGGCCGACCGTGGATTTTGTGAACGGATGGCTGCGCCTTGTTTTCGAGGGGGGCGACCTTTCCGCTATCGGAGATAACAGCGGGGCACAATTGCTTATCCGGAATAGAGAGCGATTCATGAAAGGCGCACGGGCCAAGCTGGAAAGCCCCAAAGCGCTGGCAACCTGGGGAGGCGCATCGGGGAACTACCGGCTCATCTATCGCTGGAACAATGCCAAAAGGATCATCACCGATATCCATGAAGGCTTGAAGAGGGGGCCGGAGCATGCTTGATCCCGAGGTCCGTTATACCTATCTTGAAGAGCTCAGGCCACCTGTCGGATATGTTCTGGACCGGGCGGTGGCCACCACCTATTCCCTTGATTTGCTGACGTTGCTTCTGGCGCCGCTGGCCATGGTTTTCTACGAATGCCAGAAGCGGGATATGGATTTGACGGGCCGGATGTAAGTGATCGAGGCCCTGCGGCGGGTGGCAGGCAGGCTGATCATCTTCTGCCAGAAGGGCCGGATTGCTGTCTCCCGGGCGGACACCTTGCTCTACAGCTATCTCGAACCGGTGGTGGTGGAGGTGCAGCCGGAAGGTGAGGGAGTTTTCCATCCCAAGATATGGCTGCTCCGGTTCGCTGCGGAGGGACAGCCGGTGGTCTACCGTTTCCTCTGCCTGTCCCGGAACCTGACCTTTGATCGCTCCTGGGATACCGTGCTCAGCCTGGAGGGCAGGCTGCAGGATCGCAAGGTGGGCTATTCTTCAAACAGCCCCCTGCGGGAT
>MTKW01004627.1_pt1 | contig 13604 bp, 10 predicted proteins | sample 1042761 | NCBI WGS metagenome assembly MTKW01 (sample SAMN06205366, study PRJNA360243) | anaerobic digester metagenome | biome: Wastewater treatment plant; feature: Anaerobic digester sludge; material: sludge; isolation source: anaerobic digester fed with sludge from wastewater treatment plant ...
CAATCGGGACAGTCGGGAGAGTCGCCACAATCGGGACAACCGGAACAGCGGGTGCAGCCGGAACAGCCGGGAATGCAGGCCCGCCCCTCTCCAGACCTGGCTGGAGCAGGAGCTTCATCGCCGAACTTGGAATCCGGCACAGATTGGATTGACGAATTGATAAAGGCGCACCTGGAGCCTGTGCCCAGAGTGCGTGAGGGCTGCGTCCTTGCCTCAACCGGCGTGGTAAGCGCTATGATGGACATCAGCGACGGGCTGGCAGGGGATATCCATCATATTGCCAGGGAGAGCAAAGTCGGAGCGGCAATTAGGGAAGCCGTAGTTCCAATAGGAGAATCCACGCTGCTTGCCGCAAAACTCCTGGGATGTGACCCTCTTGAATGGGCATTGTCCGGGGGTGAAGATTTCGAGCTGGTATTCACGTTCCCGCCTGAATTTGCTGACACGGTCCGCGACGCACTGTCGAATGTCGGTGGAACCATGCATATAGTTGGGCATATTACACTTGAGACGGAAGGCGTGGTCTTGGTAGGCAGTGACGGCGCCAAGCGGACCCTCGTTACCAGGGGATACGATCATTTTGGTGCGCCTTTCAGCCCCTAATACGTACAGACCGAAGCGGACAGGCTAAAGCCACGGGACATCACGGATCAAGCTCTCCGCAGTGGCTGGGACATACTTGGTTAACCTTGAAACTTGTCGGGATGTAGCAGGAATTAGGCTATTGTCGAAGAAGATATGAAGCCTGGTAGAAACTTCTTCTTGTGTGAGAGTTTTGGTGAATGGAGGGTTGGGTATGGCAACAATAGGACTCGCCGAGTTCCTGAGCAGTATAATCTCAGAACCCGGTGCATCCGGCCATGAGGACAAGGTCGCTGCCGTCGTGCAGAAGAAAATGTCCGGCCTGTTTGATGAAGCCCGGACTGACGCCCTCGGCAATCTCATTATGCTTAAGCGAGGAATCGGGCGCGCGCCTCATCCCCGCGTCATGCTTGCTGCGCATATGGACGAAATTGGACTTATGGTTACGAGGATTGAAGATCAGGGTTGTCTTAGGATAACTCAAATCGGCGGTATTGACAGGCGGATTCTGCCCGGACTTGAAGTGACAGTCTATGGGCGCAGGAAGTTGCCGGGCGTTGTAGGAGCAAAGCCGCCACACGTTCAAGATCCCGGAGAGCGGGAGAAATCTGTGAAGTGGGAAGACCTATATGTCGATGTCGGCCTCACCGGTGATGAAGCTCGCGAACTGGTCCAGGTGGGCGACATAATCACTTTCGCCCAAACTCCCATCCCGCTGCAGGGTAAGTTCATGGCAGGGAAGACCATGGATGACCGGGCCGGGGTTGCGGTCATGTTTGAGTGCCTCCGAATCCTTCGCGACATGCGTCACCATGCTGACGTGTATTGTGTCGCCACTGTCCAGGAGGAAGTCGGAGTAAGGGGTGCCATCACCAGTACATACGGCATAGTCCCGGATGTGGGAATTGCTATTGACGTGGGATTCGGCGACCAGTCTTCAGTCCCTGAGTATCAGTCCATTTCCATGGACAAAGGTCCCGGCATCTCCATCGGCCCGGCAGTCCATCCGGCAATATTCGAGAGGCTGAAGACTATCGCCGGTGAACTGGAAATTGCCGTCCAGACGGATCCGAGTCCTCATCCAGGCGGGACAGACGCCTTCGCGATACAGATCACCCGAGGCGGGATCCCCACAGGACTGGTGTCCATACCCCTGCGATATATGCATACCGCAGTTGAGACCGTGTGTCTCGCTGACATTGAACGAGCCGGTAGGCTGCTTACAGAATTCATCGTCCGGCTCGATAAGAAGTATGTGGAGGGATTGAAATGCTTCTAAAAACCCTCACAGAAGCCTTCGGCGTTTCAGGACAGGAACAGGAAGTCGCAAGTATCATAAGGAAGCAGGTCAGCCCCTACTGTGACAAAGTAGAAACAGATGCCTTAGGGAATGTTATTGCCATAAAGAGCGGTGACGGGAAAGGGCCCAAAGTCATGCTTGCCGCTCACATGGATGAAGTCGGACTTATGGTCATGTTCATCGAAAAATCCGGGACTCTCAGGTTCAAACCCATCGGCGGTGTCGACCCGAGAGTGCTGGTGTCCAAATCAGTCTATGTAGGCAAGAATCGCGTCCCGGGGGTAATCGGGGCAAAACCCATCCACCTGCAGAAGTGGGAAGAAGCGGACAAGCCGTTTGACATTGACGGGTTGTTCATAGATATCGGTGCAAAGGACAAGGATGAGGCGGAGAAACTCGTCAAGCTCGGCGACGGTATTATTTTTGCCACGAAGTATGAGGATATCGGTAATACCAGGGCAAAAGCCAAAGCCTTTGACGACAGGGTAGGGTGCGCTGTCCTTGCCAGGCTCCTAATGATGGAGAAGCGGTGGAATTTCACAATTCAGGGAGTCTTTACGGCACAGGAGGAGGTAGGCGGCCGCGGAGCGCAGGTTGCGTCCTACAGGCTGGAGCCTGATATGGCTATGGCGTTTGAGGGCACTACCGCGTCTGATGTCCCGGGGTCCAAAGAGCACCTGTATTCGACTTCTCTTGGGAAGGGGCCTGCCCTGACCCATGCGGACGCTTCTTTCGTGGCGGATCCGAGGATTGTCAAGAGACTCATGGAAGTGGCAGATGCAAAAGGCATTCCCTATCAGATGAGGGAGCTTACCACCGGCGGGACGGATGCCGGAAGGATCCATCTTACAAGGGAAGGTATCCCGGCCGGCCTGGTGTCTGTTCCCACCAGATACATCCACTCTCCTGTNNCTTATTAAAGAAGTTAGTTGAGGCTTTTGGCCCCGCCGGGAATGAGGGCCCGACGAGAGAGATCATTAGGACGGAAGTTGAGGGCCTCGTGGATGAGGTTAAAGTGGATGCCCTGGGAAATCTCATAGCCGTCCGAAAAGGCCAGGGGCCAAGGGTGATGATTGCCGCACACATGGATGAGATTGGCGTGATTGTAACCCATATTGATGAGAAGGGATTCCTGAGGTTCTCCAACATAGGCGGAATCTCACCGTTCATGCTCATTGGTCAAAGGGTGGTTTTCGCCAATGGCACCCTCGGGACTTTTGGCATGGAGAAGCTGGATGAGATAAAGGACCTGAAGCTGAACAAGATGTTCATCGACATCGGGGCCAAGGATGAAGCTTCCGCCAGGGAAAAGGTGGCAGTGGGAGATATCGGCGCATTTTGCAGAGAAGCTCATTTCCAGGGGGATAGAATCATTGCCAAATCCCTGGATGACAGAGCAGGTTGCGCAGTATTGGTAAAAGTGCTGAAGGAACTGGTGGGCAGGGAAATTCCCAACCAGGTCTATGCAGTATTTACCGTCCAGGAAGAACTGGGCCTTCGCGGAGCGAGGACTGCCGCGTACGGAGTCAATCCTGACATCGGATTCGCAGTGGACGTGACAGGGACAGGGGATACGCCGGAGGCGCCCATTATGGCGGTCAAGCTGGGTGAAGGTCCAACGATTAAGGTAAAAGACTCAGTTGTGCTCACCCATCCCCGTGTCAGGCAGTTCATGGCGGAGATTGCAAAGAAGAAGCGAATTCCTTATCAACTGGAGGTCCTGGAGCGTGGCGGGACAGACACAGGTCCGATCCACCTTACCAGGGAAGGCGTCCCGTCAGGCGCGATTTCGGTCCCTACCAGGTATATACATACTCCATCAGAGATGGCGGATATGAACGATATCGAAAACGCGGTAAAACTTTTCGTAGCCATACTTGAGGAGCAACTGGATGCGGCGATTCTCTAACTAAAGTCAGTCCTGCCTTCGGCAGAGATTCAGGTTTCGGGAGCGTGGCAGGTCCACGCTCCTTTCGCTTTAATGGCCTTCCGCAGCCGAGACTCTGTCCGGCAACTTGTCTCCGGTATATCAGCTTCGCTTCGGGAATATATTAGTGCAAGCAAGACATGGTTACGTAAAGCCGATGTCAGCGAGAGCGGGTTATCGGAGCGGGAGGGAAGCTGAGTGCGAAGGGGGATCTCCTTTGGTTGTGCTGCGCTGATATGCGCGTTTTTTCTTTGTGTAGAGTTAGTCTTGGTTTCTGCCATGCCTTCGGCATCTTCTCTTGTCTCAGCCGGTGTCATCTCTCTCGGTTTCTATGAACACACCGAGTCTCATGAGAAAACTGAACCTTATTGGATTAGGATCAATATCCCTGCGTTCACACTGACTCTGTTCTCAGGTAAATCCCCTGTAAAGACCTACCCGATAGCAGTAGGAAAACCTGCTGCACCCAGTCGTATCGGGACCTGTGAAGTAGTCGCAAAGGCTAAGTATCCTACCTGGTATCCTCCGGACGGCAAGCCTCCTGTGCCGCCCGGCCCCGATAACCCCATCTCCTGTAGATGGCTGGGCTTGAGTTGGTCAGGATACGGTATTCACGGAACGAACAACCCTGCTTCCATTGGGAAAGCAGTGACTCTGGGCTGCATCAGAATGCACGATGAGGATGTCATGGAGCTTTTCGATATTGTCGCGGTAGGCACCACGGTGGAGTTCGTCTACGAGACTGAGGAGGTGAACTCCTATGGAGATGGACCTATGGCGGTGCGGCTCACTGTATACCGGGATCTATACGAGCTGGGAACAAACACGGTTGAACGGGTTATGGAGTCTCTAAGAACCTATTTAGCTCGGGTGATGCCGGGCGCAGAGCCCTACAGCATAGAGTCTTGCGCGGGAAATGACACGGCTACGATCCCGCATCCGATGCCCGATATAGATCAGCATTCTTTGGCCGCTTTGATAAGCGCAGCTCGCGGAAAACCCGAACCCGTTCCTTGGCAAGTGCGGGTGGAGCTGTGCGGCGAATGCGGTCCGTGCAATGCTATAGGTGACTTTTACAGGGCTGAGTTCGACGCTGATTTCGACGTAGATGTAACCGCATGCGAGAATTCGGCGGACACCTGCCGTATTGAAGCTTTGGGCTTAGTCCGTGTTGAGACGGAGCTCGCGCGCATTGAAGGTAGCCAGATTCTGGTGGCGCTGAGGCCTGTTGCCGAGACTTTCGGCTACAGGGTGGCCTGGGACGGAGAGTGGCAAGCCGCGATTGTCAATCAGAACGTGGCAAGCGGCGTGGTAAGGGAAGGAAGACTCTACGTGACTCCGGACGAACTCAGTCGTCTGTTGGATGAACTCGTAATAACCTGGGACCCGCAAACACTGACATTGAGAATAACCCGAATTTTAACAGCCGCGAAACCACCTGCCAATTGGTAGGATGTATCCTAAGAGCAAGAGACTTGACGAAGCCCGGGCAAGAACGTTTAGCAGAGAATACCGGCCAGGATCTGCAGAGAAAGCAGGATCTGCACAGAACGGATGAACTCAGGATCCTGGCGGGAAAAGCAGCATATAGCTGAAGTAACGCAGGCATAAGGTAGCAAATGCTCCATATGTCCCCCAAACGTCCACAACTTACATAAAGGGATAGCACCATGCGTGTGGAATGAGCGTAAAGGATGGGATAAAGACCCATCAAGCCAGGCAGGAGCAGGGCAAAGGGGGACTTGGCACATATGATCATACATGGCATAGCTCGCCGGGACGCCCACCGGCGCAAAACCATCGGATCCGCATTTCTGAAAGTTGCAGTCGTCGCGCTGCTGGTCGCAGGCATAGCCGGATCGTCCATAGTGACTCATCACGCAGAGGCTGCGCCCGGACCAACTGACATTGAGGGCTGTTGGGCGGAAGAAGCCATTGTAGCCTTGATCGACGAAGGGATAATCACAGGTTATCCTGACGGGACATTCAAACCGGAAAACCCGGTGACAAGAGCGGAGTTCTCGAAAATGACAGCAAGGGCTTTCGCAGTCCGTGCTGCAGGCGAACCCACATTCAGTGATATCAAGGACAACTGGGCTAAGACATACATTGCTGCGCTCACAGAAGCTGGGATAGTCTCAGGCTTCCCTGACGGCACATTTCGTCCTTCAAAGGACATAAGCAGAGCGGAAATGACTCAGATACTGGTCCGCGCGATAAGTCTTGGAGACAAGATGGACAGTCTCACCCAGCCGGAACCGAGCTTCATAGATGTGAGCCAGGATCACTGGGCATTCAGCAGCATTGAAATCGCCAACACCCTCGGGGTGCTGCCGGTATACTTTGGTGTAGTCTTTGAGCCTGAGATTCCTGCGACACGGGCTGAGACTGCATACATGATTAAGTCCCTAATTGATCTCCGTATTTACGAGGGCAAGCTGGCGAAAATTGATAATCAGCAGGGGACTCTCACAGTCACCACACCCGGCGGAGTCGACCGGCAAGTAACTATGGCTTTTGATACGGTCATTTACAGAAACAACGTAGAGGCCGAACTCGATAGGCTGCTTCGTGGCGATGAGGTCTACATCGTATCTGACGCCTTCGGTGAACCAAGGTTCATCAAGGCGCGCGGACTCGTAACCAAAGACGATGTCACCACCAAAGTCAGCATCCTGTCCAAGGGGACTCTGGCGCCTGAAGACGTCGAAGCGTTAGCAAGGTCCGACTGGAACTCTGTACGAGAAGGCCTTGAACCGAAACTCATCCAAAATATGGTGGACAGAGGCCTCACAGAAGAAGAGGCTGCTACAATTCTCAAGCAGGATTGGGCTGAGCTCGGAGAGCTTGCGAAGAAACGAGTGGCGGACGCTCTGTCTGATGAGTTGGGAGTATCCCAAGACCTAATCGTAGCGCTCCTTGACTCTGACTGGGAACAGGCAAAAGCTTACGGCCAGATTGAAGTTGCGCAGTATGTCCTTATGAAGCTGCTCAATCTCTAGGCTTTGAGAAGTGGCAACCCCCATAACCGGATATAGCCTGAGCATCATTGGTATCACTTAAGAAGACGGCGCCCGATGAGGGCGCCTCATTTGTATCCGGACTTCTTGCCTCACCGCAAGGGGTGTCATGTCCTAATCTATCCGTATGGTTTATGGTTTACTGCGTTGCAGGAATCAGAAGGCAAATGAGGAAGATTTAGATGATACTTGATGATACAGGCAGTGTGCGCATATACTAACGCTGAAATGCGGAGGCATGAATTATGACTGGAAAGAAGCTTGTGATTATTGACGGCAACAGCCTTGCGAACCGCGCCTTTTATGCGATTCAAGCAGCGCTTACCACAAAGGAAGGCGAGCCTACTAATGCCGTGTACGGCTTTGCCAATATGCTGGTTCGTTTGATGGATGAAGAGAAACCTGACATGATGGCAGTGGCGTTCGACAGATCCGGGCCCACGTTCAGGCACATGGAGTACGACGGGTACAAGGCTACGAGAAAAGGAATGCCTGATGAGCTCAGCTCCCAGATGCCCCTGATAAAGGAGCTTCTCTCTGTTTTTCGCATCCCTGTGCTGGAAATCGACGGGTATGAAGCAGATGATGTTATCGGGACAATTGCCAGGAAATCAGAAGAATCCGGACATGAGTGCCTTATCGTCACAGGTGACAAGGATGCTCTGCAGCTTGTGTCCGATTCCACCCGGGCCATGCTTACAAAGAGAGGCATAAGCGAAATGGAGACTTATGATGCAAAGGCGGTGGAAGAGCGCCTCGGAGTCGGCCCCCAATATGTGCCGGATGTCAAAGGGCTGGCAGGGGATGCGTCCGATAATATCCCGGGAGTGCCCGGGATCGGCGAGAAGACCGCAGTCAAGCTCATACAGGCTCTGGGATATTTAGAGGATATCCTCGACAGGGCGGACAGCGTTAAGCCGGAACGCACCAGGCGGCTTCTAAAGGAACATGAAGATCAGGCAAGGCTTTCGAAGCGCCTTGCCACAATTGATCGGGAAGTGCCCATCGAGTTCAGCTTTGATGAATGCAGTGTGGAAGAGCCTGACTGGCCGGCTCTTGTGAGTCTCCTGAGGCGTCTTGAGTTCAAAAGTCTGATGAGGCGTTTTGAGGACAGGCTTCAGAGCAAGGATGACGCTGCTTCTTCCGCTGCATTAGACCTCTTTTCGCAAGTGGCGCCGGGCGGCGGTGCACCCGGACGGGGTGAAGCGCAGGCGCAGCCAGGTCTTGGTAAATGCGTAACGTTACAGGATTTAGACGGGGTCCTGGCACTTGTACGGGAACTGTCGGATGCAGGCGAGTTTGCGTTCGAGACAATCCCGGACAGTGGTAATCCTATGCGGTCAGGCCTTGTGGGTATGGCAATTGCGCATCCTGACGGACGAGGGTTTTATCTGCCATTTGCCCACATGCGCCTTGGAGCGTCCAGAGTGCCGGAGCGCGAGACAATCCAAGCGTTGAAGCCTGTTTTTGAGGATGGCAATGTGCTAAAAGTATGTCACGACGCCAAAACGAAAATCATCCATTTGAGGCGTCGAGGAGTTGTGTTGGCGGATCCTATTTTTGACACAATGATCGCTGCCTATTTGGGAAACCCGGATCAGAAAACCGATCTGGACAGCGTTATCAGGGACTATCTGGGTGATGAGGTGTCCGGAATTTCGGACTTAGTCTCGAGGTCAGGCAGAGGCGGACTCCCGAGGACCATCGGGGAAACAGAGGCGGATAATGTCCGAGATGTAGTATGCGCAGGCCTGGCAAGGCTTCCCCGGCTTCGTGGTGTGCTGAGTCAGAACCTTTCCCGCCTGGGTATGGACAGGTTGTTTCATGATGTGGAGATGCCTCTTGTCAGGATCCTTGCAGACATGGAGATGGCAGGGGTGAAAGTGGATCCCGAACGTCTCAGGGAACTTTCCGTTGACCTGGGAGAAAGACTGGCTGAACTGGAGAAGGAAATCTTTCGGCTGGCAGGGGATGAATTCAACATCAACTCTCCGAAACAGTTGAGCTTCATACTATTCGAGAAGCTCGGCCTTCCGCCCATCAAAAAGACTAAGACGGGATACTCTACAGATGCCGAAGTTTTAGAGGCGCTTTCGTTTAGTCATGATATTGCTGAGAAGATTCTCGACTATAGAGAGCTTACTAAGCTAAAGAGCACCTACGCTGACGCGCTGGGTGCCTTGATCAATCCTCGGACAGGACGGATTCATACTACGTTCAATCAAGCTGTCACATCCACGGGCCGCTTGTCCAGCAGTGATCCGAATCTGCAAAACATCCCTGTCAGGACGGAAGAAGGCAGAAAGATTCGAGCAGTCTTTATCCCAGGCGATGAAGAGAGCGTCATGCTCAGCGCTGATTATTCTCAGATTGAACTCAGGGTGCTTGCGCATTTTTCGAAAGACGAGATCATGGTGGAGTCCTTCAGACGCGGCGAAGATGTCCATGCACGTACTGCAGCCAAGGTATTCGGGGTGGCACTGCAAGATGTGACTCCTGAGATGAGGACAAAGGCAAAAGCAGTTAACTTCGGTATAATCTATGGTATAAGCGATTTTGGGTTGGCACGGGGCATAAAGATCACTCGGGGAGAGGCATCCAGGTTCATCGAGAGCTACTTCCATCATTATAAAGGGGTAAAGGGATTCCTGGACGCGGTGGTCCGAAAGGCCGGAGAAGATGGATACGTGACAACGCTTTTGAACAGGAGACGCTACTTGCCTGAGTTGCGCAGCAAAAACGTCCCGCGGAGGAAATTCGCGGAGCGGACTGCCATGAACACGCCGATTCAAGGGACTGCCGCCGACATAATCAAGCTTGCTATGGTTGATGTAGCCAGGGAGCTTGAGAGGAGAGGGCTTAGGGCGCGGATGATCCTTCAGGTCCATGACGAACTTGTTTTCGACGTGCCCAAGGATGAGCTAAGAGAGGTAGCCGACTTGGTTCGTGAAACCATGGAAAGCGCAGAGGTTCTGGATGTGCCCTTAAAGGTTGATGTTAAGGCAGGCCGGAACTGGCTTGAACTGGTGCAGCTTTCTTGACATTAGCAGGTCCGGCGATAAAATTGCCGTCTTTTTAGGCAAGAGAACAGCTCCCGGGACCATTCCCGGGGGCTTTTTGCATGTCCGCATCCTACGAGATTACCCCGAGGGTCCGCTATCATATCATTGTAGCCGGCACATCCGGCCTCACAGCACGCGACACAGATAGGTTATATACATAATTTGACAATCTAACCAATATTATGTAAAATATTGGCATGTGCCCTCTTGCCAATACAGCAATGCCTGTCAATAAACCAACTTTGCATCCGGCTTTATGGCGTGAGGATACAATGGAAAATGCAGCAGTGAGTGAAGGATAAGCACATCGCGCAAATGTGGCTGAGGGAGAAGGAGTTGGGCGCAGTGGCAGACGCCACAAAGGGGGAAGGGCAATGCAGGTGAGGTTCACTGTGGTAAGTACAGCAGTAATTGCGCTTATGCTGGCAGCAGTGGTTGCTATACCTGTCTATGGGGCCACGCTCAAAGTGGAAGGGAAGTACGTTGGGACTGTCATCTATGACGGAGAAGCGGCCTTTCCGTCTGGATCTATTACTTCAATAAGCCCCGGCGGGATAACAAAAGGCGTTGATCTCTTAGGGATGTCCACGCTTTACCTTACTTTTGATTTTGCCGGGGAGGGTGTATTGAAGGAAGGAATGCCGACGGAAGGCCTGTTTGAAGCTCACCTCCCGCTGATGTTGTTCAAAGACGTACAAGGAAACCGTCTTTCCGTCACGCACGACCCTGACGATGACTATTTCTTTGTGTTCAGAGGCAATCTATTCACTCTGAGTCTCACTGACGCAACTTCCGGAGAGCATGCGTTCGCCGGCCTAAAAGATCCTCTTGGATTAGTCAGGGAGATTGACACTGAAGACACGGTAGTCCTAAAGCTTACAGGCGAACCATATGGAATGGATGTGCTGGGCTACTTAGTATCAGCGGTTTTCACTGACAAGAACTGCTTGACACGGGAGTCTCATTACGCGGCTGTGCGAGCCACATATGAACTGCCGTCCGGCTTATGCTTAGGCCTTACATGCGGCATCCGCCGAGAGTCCGATAAGCCCGGTGATGGCAAGAACACCGGTGCAGATGGGGATATTGGCCCGGATGGGGACACCAATCCCGATGTGANNAAAGGCGCGTTTTCACTTAAGGTCAGGAGGCTTCAATTGGGAAATACGGCATTTGCAGGGGATCTAATCGCAGTCGAACCCGGCTTTGCTGCCGTAGCGCACAAGAAAGACTCAAGCGACGCTTTTGACTATGAAGGCAAGAGGTATCTGCGGGGAGAGGCCAAGACTGTGCTTCAGCTCTTTGGCAGAGGAGTAAAGATTACCCTTTCAAATGAACGCACCACCAACTATGACGGCAGCCTCGATCGGGAGAAAGGCTCCTCTAAGAACAAGGTGTTCAGTGAAGTTGAGTTAGGGCTGTCCTCCGGGGTTACATTGACTGCTGACGGATATCTTGACAAAACCCTGGCGGACACAGGCGAGTATTGGGGCGATTACACCACACGGGCCAGGGCAAGAATCTTGTATAAGTCGCCGGAGGGCAACGAAATATGGGGCAGGCTTTGGCAGGTGGCGAAGGAACACAGGGAAGCTCAAGGGAAGGCGCACAAGTTCGAATGTGGCGTCAAGGTTAAGCCCGTGACAGGCGGAAAATTGGAAGGCAAAGGCGGGTATGAGATTGGGACACTGACCTTCCCGAGCTACACAAGTGTGGGAAAACACACTTCAAAACTCTACGGAGAAATCTACGGCGAACTGGAACACACGCTTATGCCTGATGACGTGGATCAAGTGGACATCCTCTTAGCCGGGTTCGCCAAGTACGCGCATCGCGATAGTCACGGTCCTGAGGCCACGCTTGCAGCATACGGAGAGATGAGCATTGCCAGGGGTGAGCGATTTACCAATAAGACAGCCCTGTTACTTGCCAAAGAGTCTAAGAAGGCTTCTCATTATGCGCCAACTGTACATAACAAGTTGGAATGGAAGGTGTCGGACAATGCTTCTTTTGCCTTAGGATATACCTTCAAAAAGAACAGAGGAACTCTTGATGCCCTGTATAGTATTAGGATAGCTGATGCCACGCTTGAGGTAGGGTACGGCAAAACCGGGCTCCGTGATGAATGCACTGATACAGGCCATACAGGAAAACCATGGGCATGGCTGTGTTCCGCCAAAATACAGCCTAAGCCCAAGCTCTTTACGCTAACGATCACAATCCCGCTCTAAGTAGATCACCATGAGACCGTTGAACTTCTCCAGCCCTTTGCAGATTACACTGGGCAGGCCTTAAGCATGGTGTCATACCGTACAGGCACTAATTGTCCTTTGCCGCCATATCGTGATGGGGATAGGAAGGTGCAGGTAAAGGAGCGGAGGATTAGTGCTTGCTGTCGTGTTGTTTGCTATCGCCATCAGTATAGATGGGTTTCTTGTGGGTGTTGCACAAGGAATGCGCGGGATAAGGGTGCCCTTTTCCACGCTGATTGTGATTAATACGGTGTCCGCGGTAATTGTCTTCGCATCGCTTAGTACCGGCAGGTATGCCGCCTGCTGGCTGAGTCCGGGAGCAGCCAAACTGATAGGCAGNNGGATGCCAAAGGGCAGTAAGTGGTGCAAGCAGCGAAGACTATGCAACTAAAAGTCGGAATGACGATGCTAAAGGGGCCGGAGCCATTCCTCTGGGCATATGCGAAAAGACAGGTGGAAGCATGGGAGATAACCGAGGGGTTAATCTGTCTAAGAGCAAGGCAGTTACATCCAAAATCACCAAGACTCTTCTCATGATCCCAAGGTTCCTGACTGAACCGGCTACTGCGGACCTGGACCTATCCGGGACGCTTACTCCTGACGAAGGGTTTCTCCTCGGGCTGGCCCTGGCCATTGACGCGCTAAGCGTAGGATTTGGTGCAGGTATGGCAGGCATATCAAGTGCGTTCACTCCGGTTGTAGCCGGTGTTACACAAGGTATTTTTGTCAGCCTCGGCCTCGCGCTGGGAAGGAGAATGCGAAAGACCGTGCCCGTCCAAATGCTGGAGAAGGCGCCAGGGGGAATACTCATACTCCTTGGGGCAATGAGGCTGAAATAGCTGCAAGAAGAAGGATTTGAGGAAGTGATCTCGAAGTTCTAGACCCATGGCTCATCCTTTGGTAGTTGGCACTGCTCGTATTGTTGGTTAGTTCATATTGTTGGCTGGCTCTTGTTGCTGGTTAGCCCGTATTGTCGGTTAGCCCGTATTGTTGGTTAGTACTTATGAATGGTAGTGAAGCGTAACATGATTGTTGGAGTAACCGGCTCAACCGGAAGCGGCAAAAGTGTGGTTGCCTCTGAACTTGCTCGGTTAGGGGCTTATGTCATTGATCTGGATGTCATCGCGCGTGAGTTGGTAGAGCCGGGGATGCCCGCGCTTGCTGAGATACGGGACGAGTTTGGCCCGGAATACATCTTGGAACAGGGAACCTTGAATCGGAGGGCCTTGGGAAGACTTGTTTTCTCTGATCCTGAGGCCCTTAGGCGTTTGAATGAGATCATGTTTCCTAAGCTTGTGGAGGCCACAAAAGAGAGACTGGATGAGGTATCCGGGCAGCGCGACTTAGTTGTGGTAGACGCTGCCATCCTTTATCAAGCAGGCGTGGACAAGCTTGTCGACAAGGTCATAGCGGTGACCGCGGAGAAAGAGATACGCGTAGCGAGGATAGTCAAAAGGGATA
>MTKW01012804.1_pt1 | contig 13599 bp, 8 predicted proteins | sample 1042761 | NCBI WGS metagenome assembly MTKW01 (sample SAMN06205366, study PRJNA360243) | anaerobic digester metagenome | biome: Wastewater treatment plant; feature: Anaerobic digester sludge; material: sludge; isolation source: anaerobic digester fed with sludge from wastewater treatment plant ...
TGCCGCTGGAGATCGCCGCCGGGTGCGATCCGCTGCACTATCGCGAGCTGTACGGCAAGGATATTTTGCTGATGGGCGGCATTGACAAGCGGATGCTGCGCGACGGCTGCAGCCGGCAGGACATCGAGCAGGAGGTCATGTCAAAGGTTCCGGCGCTGATTCGCGAGGGCGGCTACAGTCCGATGGTGGACCATGCTGTTCCGCCGGACGTGCCTTTGGAGCATTTCGCGTACTACCTGCAGCTTGTGTCTGAAATCTGCGCCGCAGAGTATTGAAGCGGGGATATGGAAGTTAGCGGAGAGCGGGCCTATAAGCCGAAGTATGTACCCAAAATACACCAAAAACGCCGTCATATCAGGCTTTTTGATGGTGACATAATATCGGCGAAAGTACCCACTTTCCACGATACGCTGCAGCATAAGAGCCATTAGTCTGTTCGTCGCTTCGGTGCTGTTTCCTCCTCTCAGGTTCACATCCCCGCATCCTAAAGTGTTGAAATTCCTGTTTCGCAGTGCTATCATTTCGCTTGGGGTATTATTCCTCTTCCGCACATCCAGTTCCCTTCAGGTTATTGGCACACTATTCTAACACCATGAAAGGGATCACCTAATGCTCATCAACTTCTCCCAGATTCGACCCCACCGGGGTTCCCAGCAACACGCCTTCGAGGAGCTGTGCTGCCAGCTCGCTGCCTTCGAGCACGCCCCGAATGGTCGCTTTGTGCGCAAGGGAGCGCCAGACGCTGGTGTCGAGTGCTACTGGATTTTCCGCAACGGGGACGAGTGGGGATGGCAAGCCAAGTACTTCCTCGACACGCCGGGCGATAGCCAGTGGAGCCAGATGGACCAATCGGTTGCAACTGCGTTGGAGCGCCATCCTCATCTCACGCGATACACGATTTGTCTGCCGATAAATCGTCCGGACGCACGAGTTGTGAATCAGAAGTCGATGATGGTCAGGTGGAATAAGCACGTCGCCAAGTGGGAGCAGGACGCTGCTGCTCGAAAGATGTCCGTCACCTTCGACTACTGGGGTGAGTCTGAGATCACGGAGCGCCTTTCTCGACGTGAACACGAAGGAAGAGCCCTCTACTGGTTCTCAGTTGACTTGTTTGGCCAAGACTGGCTTCAGCGACACCTCGACGCTGCCCTCGCAGCCGCCGGCCCCCGTTACACGCCAGAGGTGAACGTGGAGTTGCCCATTGCCGCCGACTTCGAGGCCCTCGGCGGTGACCCCGTAGACCTTGGAGAACACGCCAAAGGCATTCTGCGCCGAACTCAGGAGGCCGTCTGTCGACTCCAGGACCAGCTCGATAAACTACCGTCAGATCTGGACATTAATAATTCACTGAGCACCAGTATTCCCTTCTTCGTCAATAAATTGAACCAGCTTGCCGAAGACATACCCCCCGAGATACCTTGGGATGATCTGAGCGTTCTTGCGACTTTGCTGATAGAAAACATATTGCTCTACACATCAGCAATAGACAGCAAACGACGAGAAGTCTTAACCGACCCGGAACGCGATCATCTTAATAGCCATATAACTCGGCTTCGCGATGTTGCCAAAGCACTTGATGACTTTGTCAAGTATGCCGCTACCTCGCGAGCAGCCCTTTTTAATACTCGCGCCTTACTCGTCACTGGAGCCGCCGGAACCGGCAAGACGCATCTTCTGTGTTATATTGCGAACTCTCGCGTAAAGGCTGGTTTCCCCGTAGTCGTCCTCACAGGGCCATGGTCCACCGATGCCGAAAATCCCTGGGTACAGATCATTAAGCACATAGGTCTTGATTGCACTCGGGATCAGCTGCTTGGAGCCCTACAGGCTGCTGGTGAGGCACATGCCTGCAGGGCCCTCATTCTCATTGATGCTCTGAACGAGGGAGCAGGCGCTTCCTACTGGCAGGACCGGCTCCCTGAAATGCTCACCTACATCCGCCACTATCCCAACATCGGCATTGCACTCACCGTCCGGTCGACCTACCGCGACGTGGCCATCCGCGATGATCTGGTCCCTCAGCGCTTGGTGGAATTGCAACACGAAGGGTTTGCGGGCCGTGAGTATGACGCCATGAAAACCTTCTTCTCTCACTACCACATCGAGCTGCCGCGAACCCCGTTGCTGGAGCCCGAGTTCAGCAATCCGCTGTTCCTGAAACTAACCTGCGAGACTCTTCAGCGTCAGAGCCGGACAACATTTGAGCCAGGCATGCTAGGCATCACCAGCCTGTTCAACGCCTACGTTGACACCATCAACCAGAGAGCCATCACCTTGCTGAGTTTCTATCCCAGGGAGAAACCCGTCTACACTGCGATCAGTGCACTTGCTAAGGCCATGGCGGAGGCAGGCACTTCATCACTGCCAAGAAAAACAGCACAAGCCACCATAAACACCTTGGTAAGCGACCTGAACCACACGGGCAGTCTCTTTGAAATGCTGACGAACGAGGGCCTGCTGCTCGAAGACAGGAGGTGGGACCACGATACGAGCGACTGGATCGATGTGGTCTCGTTTGCGTACGAGCGTTTCGCGGACCATCAGGTCGTCAACTACCTCCTCGACCAGCGGCACTGTCTGCCGGATGGGGATCTCACTCCCGGCGGCTTCCACCTCGCGTTCCCTGAGGCAGTCGGACCATGCGTGATACCGCAACGCTGGATCGAGGCCCTCTGCATCCAGATTCCGGAGCGCACCGGCCTCGAGCTATACGATGCCTTCCCGCTCTGCGCCGAGTGCCCAAGCCTAGACGCAATCGATGAGGCATTCATTCAAAGCCTCATATGGCGCCGACGAGATGCGTTCACAGAATCCACCAACACCTACATCAAAGAACGCGCGCTTGCCACTCACTTGAACTTCGGTCTGTTTATGGAAGCCATGTTCACTGTCTCCTGCGACAGTTCGCACCCTTACAACGCCCGCAGGCTCCACGACTGGCTCATGCGCCATAGCCTTCCTGACCGCGATACTCTGTGGACCATCTTCATCAATGATCGGTACGCGGAGTACCGCCGCTACGGCACCCACACTGGGATTGCTCGTCTCATTGACTGGGCATGGCACTCTGAACTCGCAAAGGATGCTGACGCCTCCGCCAGGGAGCTCTGTGCCCTTGCCCTAGCCTGGTTTCTGACTGCCTCGAATCGCTACCTTCGGGACGCAGCAACCAAGGCCATGGTCGGTCTCCTTCAGCACAGTCTTCCGACAGTTGAGACCGTTCTCAATGCCTTCTCGTCGGTAGACGACCCATACATTTCCGAGCGCTTGATGGCCGTGGCGTACGGCTGCGCGATGCGCAATCACGAACCCCAGGCCGTGTGCCATCTTGCGCAGATCGTCTATGATAGGGTCTTCGCGGACGGCAATCCGCCGCCCGATATTGTTTTGCGCGACTACGCACGAGGCATCATTGAACTCGCCGCCCACTTGTCCCCTGATTTTCTGGTTGACACCGCCCTGATCACCCCGCCCTACAATAGCGAATGGCCCACGGACTTTCCGACATCAGAAGAAGTGGCTAACTGGTGCAAACCTGGAAGTACCTCCTCAGTCGAGGAAAAGGGCCTCTCTGCCATACGGTTTTCACTCTCAGATGCAGGAGACTTTGCCAGGTATATTATCGGCACTAATGGTTCATCCAACTGGTCCTCAACACCAAGGACGCAACAGCGCCCTCTCCGCAATTCCGATATCCTCAGTTCATTCAATAACTCACTCGATGCCACACAGGCGGAGGCATGGCACGAGTACATGGACCATCATAGGGGGATCGAAGAACTTCGTAATTTGCTGCGTTTGCTTGAGTACTACCACCGCGCGCCCAATCACATCCCCGGCCATCTCAGCATAGACCAGGATGAACTCGCAACTGCGGTCGCTGAGAACAAGGCCGCTCTCGAGGAGAGGAAGAAACTATTCTTGGATGCCGAAGCAGCGCTTCGCGCCGCCCTTACCCACGAGCAGATGACTGTAGTAGAACAGGACCTTGTCGACCTCGTCAACCGCACCCACGATGACTACCAACGCTTCGACCTCTCTCTTGCGCAGCGCTGGATCTTCGGCAAGGTACTTGACCTGGGCTGGACTAAGAAGAGTTTTGGGGAGTATGACTGGTTAGTCAAACGGTTCGATAACACCGGACGTTCAGCACAGAAAGCAGAGCGTATCGGAAAGAAGTACCAGTGGATAGCTTTTCACGAATTCATGGCTCGGCTAAGCGACAACTTTTACTACATCGGGCACTCAACCGGCGAAACAGAAGACCCCTATTGTGGCGATTGGCAATACTGTAGCTATCTCCGAGATATCGACCCCTCATCGTTGCTTCAGAGATCCAAGCGCCCGGAACACAGCGACGACATGATAAGTTGGTGGTCGCCCCTGAATTACGACAAGTGGACCGCACAGGCTGACGACACAATCTGGCTCAATGACGTTAGCGATCTTCCGGATCTACAGAGTTTCATACAAGTCACCGAACCGCAGGAGAATACACAGTGGCTTAACCTTAATGCCATCTGGGTGTGGCGGGACCACGCATCCTTTACAGCACATGATGACGGCACTTCGCGCCGAGAGGTCTTCTACATTCTGAATAGCTACATTGTCCACTCTTCAAATGCAAAATGCTTTGAGAAGTGGTCTCTCAATAAGGATTTCTATGGCCAGAGATTACCAGAACCAAGAGACTACTTCCACATCTTCCTTGGAGAATACTTCTGGTCGCCATGCTACCTCTACTATGACCGGCCCTACAATAGCCACTCCGACTGGTCTAAGCACGGTTGCGATCTACCCATCGACGTCTTGCTTACCGCCAGTAGATATATCTGGGAGTCCCCTTTATATGACTGCTCCATAGAGGATACCATCAATGCTACCATCCCCTCACGCCAACTCGCAAAAGGACTAGGTCTTCGAACACCATCTGTCGAGGGCCACTTTCTAGATCAGGCTGGTAAGCTTACAGCTTTCGACCCTTCACTAAAGCAAGCAGGCCCTGGTGCCCTCCTCGTGCGTCAGGATGCTTTGGTCAAGTTTCTGGAAGATAACGACTACTGCATCTTCTGGACCTTGTTGGGTGAGAAGAACGCATACCGCGATGATCGGAGTGAGGAATGGCCAGGCTGTCTCTGCATCTCAGGTGTTTACACCATTCGTGACGGCAAGGTAGAGGGTCAGATGACGCCCTGCTTCCACAGCAGGGATACCGACTACTAAGGCCATAGGCGGTACCGTTCGACATCCCACAATAGCTGCCCACACCAACACAACGGCACAGCTCCGGGACCAGCCCCACCCCACCGTTATGAATAGCTGAGCGTGGCATCCATTATCGGCTTCTCCCCTCAGGGGCTACCCTATGCCAGCTTCACGGCGACTATGCTCTTAGTTTTGGGAAAGGCATAGAACCATCCCCACGCGTCCAAACTCCGCCTACCTGCGATGGTGGAAAACCTTTAAAGCGGCAAGTAATTGCTACCTGTTTACCTCCACGGAACCAAACGAGTTTAATAATTGTCATTTGAATGATGTCGATAACCATTCCGATTTGAGCAGTTTTTACGAGGTGATTTTTTTGCAGAGCTTTTTCCCCGAGAGTATTTATTTAAACCCCATGCGGGAAAACCTCAAATATGCCCTGACCATCGGTTTGCTCAATCAAGATAATGTTATGGACTTTGTGGATATGATCCGGTCCCGGGAAAATATTGTTCCCCCGGAAAACGCTGAAGAACTCGCATTCAACCTGAAGCACTATCCGCCGAAGCAGTTTGAAAAAGAAGCGGTAAAAGTCATTGAAGAATTCATTGAGCAACTATTCGTTGAATGCATGAATGATTATGGATTTGCTGAAAACAAAGTAGATGAACCTTGCAGTGACGATTCCACGGGGCAGCAGATATATGCACAGATACTGACAATACTTGCAGAAGCATTCAACAAACTCATTCAGACTGACAAGCTCAAGGCGCACTTATCAAAAGTAATTGCACGACATATTGTTGTCGGCTACATGGAACTTCCTCCCCCCATTTTTTCGGTGCCTTTTGGCGGTGTCATGCCATTAAAGTTTGCGGGCATGGATTATGTTGTCATGATTGCCGGTCCAAATTGCAACCTTGAAAAACTCTTTAGAAGTTACCGTTCCCAATATCGTCAAACCTTCGGCTCCGGTGTTCGCGATCGCGGTCCTGATAAGGCAGATAAAACTGCCTGGCAAAAGGCCTATGCCAAATACCTGCAAAGACACGGTGAAGATGAGGGACGTATTGACTACAAAGTGGCAGAAGTTTCCTTCGAGATATGGCCCGAGTTGAAACCGGATTGCGATGAAGCCTCACCGGAATACGAAGCTGCCATCATTGCCGAGGCGGAACGCTTTCGCGCCAATAAGGCCAATTTTGAGGGATGGCAGGAGCGAATCGCCCCGTCTGAAGACGATTCCCAAAGATAACCAACAGTTAAGTTTCACAAGCGAACCTGTCGCCTCCCTTACACTCCGCCCAATAACCATACCGGCGGAGTTTTCCGCTATAAACAAGGAGGCAGCAGGTCGTGATCGACACGGTAAGGCTCAGTACAACGGGGCAACCCACAAAGCATCAACTGCGGTGGCATTGGAGGAAACGCGAAGACACACCCGCAGGGAAGAGTACGCATGTTGAATATTATTTCAACCGTGAAGACATTCCGCTCAAAGCGACGTACCGTCTTGAAAGTCGGCAAGGCATTGACCAGCTTCTTTTGGAGATGTCCTTGCCGAAGGTCTGTTTCGGCAATAACTGGCAGATGATCACGGATATTGATCATGCCGTGGAAGAAGCGGATAAACTCGTTGAATGTTTGCGAGAAATATTGCCGCCGCTTCCTTCCATCGGCGAAATGTCGTTATCGAGAATCGATGTTTGCTATAACTATTCGGTTGATGCTCTTCTTCCTTACTACATTCAAGCCCTCAGCCGCCTGGACTATCCCCACCGCACAACGGTTCGCTTCAATGCGCAAACCGTCGAGTTTCGCGCCAAGGCCACCAAAAGCAAATTTTACGATAAGTACGCCGAGACCAGGGGGCAGTCCCCCGTGGGCCTTTTGCGCCATGAAATCACCTTTCACCGGGCACGTGAAATCAAAAAAGCTCTTGGCAAAGAAAGCCCTGTTACTTTGAATGACCTGAACATGGAAATACTTCAATATCTTCTTGAACGCGATCTGCAACGATTGGGTGTTTTACACAAAACCTTTGCCACAGTAAACACCGCAGCTTCTCGAATGATAGCAACGTTCGGTCCCAACCGGGGCGGGTATCGCTTCACCATTTTGAACCTTTACCAGCACCTTGAACGCGATCAGCTTTGTTATGAGCTAAACCTCGAACGCAATACGCTCAACCGCCTGCTTTCCGAAATCAGAAAAACAGGAATATCCCTTGCCCTCAGCGACGCTCAGGATTCACTTCCTCCCTTGGAGGTGAACTTGTGAGACCTTCTGCAAGCAAACAAATTCACACTCAAACTCCTGGTGTTACTCAAGGGAGTTTGAGCCTCCAAGCCGCAGTCAGCGAGTATCTTGTTTACCTCGATACCGTCAGCCGAAGGTCACCGGCAACGATCAGTGCCTACCGCGCCGACCTGCGCCGGTTCACCACCTTTCTCGGCCAGGACATCGAGGATTTACAGACGCTTTCTGCGCCTCTTATTGAGCACTGGATGGCCTCCATGCGTGATCTTGCTGATGCCACGGTCTGCAGATCACTCAATGCGCTATCGGGGCTTTTTCGTTGGGCTATCCGCTTTGGCTACGCTACATCGAATCCGCTTGAATACATTGAGCGCCCAAGGAAAAAACATCGAGTGCAGCCTTGCCCCACAAAAGAAGAAGTTGCTGCCATGCTGAGGGCGAGTCGCGGCTACGCGGAGCGTGTTGCCTTGCTCGCCCTCAGCACCAGTGGGTTGCGCCGGTCCGAACTTTTGGGCCTTAAGTGGGAAGACGTTGATCTTCATAACCGCCGAATGTCCGTCCGAGGAAAAGGAGACAATGATCGTGAGGTACTTATCTTCGAGCAACTCCTTGCCGGCTTGTACATATTGCGAGACGAACAGGAACTTCGACAATGCGGTCCGGTAGTGCTTGGCAGACAAGGGCGCCCGCTGCAGATGAGTACGCTCAATCGGTGGTTCAAAAATTGGCTTAAGCGTGCTGTAATTACAGCGCCCTACACGCTTCACAGCTTGCGCCGGTTCGCTGCGAAGACATGGCTTGACCTGGGCCTCAACATCCGCCAGGTGCAGCTTCTTCTGGGCCATGAGAGCTTGGAGACGACTATCCTGTATGTAAATTATAGCTTCGAGGAAATTCAACGCATAACCGCTGGAATGAGCTTCGCACTGGGCGCAGGTGAGCGCCTGAAATGAGATTTATCAACTTGCCTGAAAACGGCAACGACAAAAGGCGGATTTATCGCTTTGGGGATCACCGGGTGAGTGGAAACGGCAGGGGCAGAGCCGAAGCTCTGCCCCTCACCCGTATGATCACCTGCCCGGCGCTCGGGTCGCTTCCCAGCGTTGCCCTATCCTCCGGACAGGCACTTCAATCTATCACAACGACCGTTCTTGCACAACCTGCGTTGATGATCCAATCATGCCCGACGAAAGCGGGTGTTTGCGCAGTCCCTCTTGCAGATGCGAGGCATCGAGATGCAGATAAATAGAAGTCGTGGACAGGTCCGAGTGCCCCAATGCCTCTTTAATAGCCACCAGATCGCAGCCATGCTGCACGAGCAACGAAGCAAAGGTGTGCCGCAAAGTATGCAGCGACACACCCTTTCTCAGAACACCGGCTTTTGCTGCCGCTCTTCTGAACATACCGATCAGGCCATTTTTCCCCAGGCGGGCCCCGCCAATTCCTGTAAACAAATAATCATGGTGCACCGGTGGGCGAAACTCCAGCCAGTCCTTCAATGCCTCCGCGACTTCCGCCACCAAAGGAATGGATCGCCCCTTTTGCCCCTTGCCGTTTTGCACCTTGAGCCAGCGCGACCGCAGGTCCACATCCGTCAGCTTAAGATCAAGCAACTCCTGTCGCCGCAGACCGCAAAACAACAGGACATGCATAATCGCCCGGTTGCGAAAGGCAGTCCGCACATTGCTGTGTTCTTCTGCAGTCACGAGGATTCGCCGTGCTTCATCCATGGTCAACACGGCCGGTGCGCGGCGGCTTTTTTTCGGCAACACAACTCCTTCGCAGGGATTGATGGTTGCATACTCGTACCCGATCAGCCATTTCCACAAAGAAGAAATGGCTGATACACGACGCTGCACAGAAGCCGGGCGGTAGCCGTTTTCCACCAGCCAGCTTATATAGCGCCGTATGATGACTGTCGAGACGTTGCTGCTGTGAGGTTCGATCCCGGCCTCTTCGAGGTATTTCATGAAGATGCGCCAATCCGAGGTATACGCTTCAACCGTGCGTATGGTGCACCCGCGCTCCAGTTCCAGGTGCTTGAGAAACTGCTTCACTGCTCCCTCTAACTTCATGCCAATCACGCTCCTGTGCGGACATCATGGTCCGCTGTGATATGGCTCGATGAGGCTGCAGCGAATAGTTTTTTTACAAGGATATAATCCGAGAAACCATGCCCAAAAAGTGAGATGGTAATTAACGGGAATATACCCATTTAAGCGGAGAGCGGGCCTATAAGCCGAATTCTGTGAGCGGATTCGGTGAAGCCGCCCGGTGATCATTTATCTGCGACGACCGTTGCCGGCCGCCTCCAGCACCCTACCCGGGAGTCGACAGCGGGCCGCTGCCTGCAGGGCCATACGACCCTGCGCGCTCCCCTATATGGGCTTGCTCCGGACGGGGTTTAGCCAGCCGCCATGTCTCCATGACGCTGGTGGGCTCTTACCCCACCATTTCACCCTTACCGGGCCACGCGCCAGACCAGCACAGACCTTTTGAGCCTGCCCGATCATAAGGCCGTGGTGCCGCCTGCTCCATGCCCTCGTCCCTCTCTCCCCCACTCCCGCCGCGCCATTGCCCCGGTTGCGTCCTGTCCAAACCGGGGACAACTTAATGTCGGCGGCGGCGCGTTGCCCAGCGATGCGATGCAGCGCCAGTGTATAAACGCAACGCGGGAAGGCAAAAAGAGATCAAAGCCATGCAGCAGGCGGCTCCCGGCGGTTTGTTTCTGTGCCACTTTCCGTAGAGTCGCCTCTCCCGGCAGTTAGCCGGCGTCCTGCCCTGCGGAGTTCGGACTTTCCTCGCTCCGCCGTTGCCGAAGCTCCGACGAAACGCGATCACCCGGCCCACTCTCCATCATACATTATACCACAATCCATACCGGGAAAATCACTGCGGACTGTTGACATGACGCAGAATGAAGGGCTATCGTGCGGCAGCAAAGAAATAAGCAGCACATTGTCGTAAAAGCGCGTACAATCGCACTATTATACGTGCCGGCAAGTGCACCCTGCAGCGTGGTATTGCACGCTGTGATGGAAGGCAGGTTTTATGAGCAAACAGCCGAATATTTTGTGGCTGGTTTCCGATGCCACACGATTTGATCATCTTTCCTGTTACGGCTACAACCGTCGTACGCCGCACATTGATGCCCTGGCAGCCTCGGCGACCCTGTACGAGACGGCGCTGGCGCCTTCCTCGTGGAGTTTGCCCTCGTACACGAGCTTTTTAACCGGGCTGTATCCCTCCCAGCACGGCCTGAACGCCATCGGCCTGAAGCTGGATGAGAACATACCGACCCTGCCCGAGCGGCTGGAGCGCGATCACGCCTGCATCACAGCCTGTTTCACGGCCAACCCCTACATCTCCGACGATTTCGGCACGCGCCGGGGCTTTTCCGAATACCAGCTCATGGGCACTCCGGTCGGCGTATTGCGGCTCGAGGGGAAATTGACGGGACGGCGGAAACTCAGTTACTACTTCCGGCGCATTACCCAGTACCTTGGGCTGCGCGACCAGGGGGCGGCGGCGGTGGTGCAACGCGCATGTGATTTTTTCCGCACCGCCTCCTCGCCGTGGTTTGCCAAGGTCGTCTTGCTCGACGCCCACGGGCCCTACGCCCCACCCTTGCGCTGGTGGCTGCGCTCGTGCAAGAATCCGGGAGAAGTTTTCTCGCACCTCGCCTTTGCCAAAAGGACCGGTAATCTGTATCGTTTCCGTGAGGCTCTGGGCGATGATCCGCAGGCCTGGGAACGGCTCATTCGCCTGTACGATGCTGAGATTGCGTATGCGGATTACCGGATCGGCCAGTTATTGAATTGGCTGAAACGCCGGGGCCTTTACGATGACACGCTCATCATCTTCTGCGCTGATCATGGTGAGACGATGGGTGAGCGGGGGCGGATTGAACATTCGTGCCTGGGCAATACGCTGGCGCAGGTGCCGCTGATTATCAAGGAGCCGGGGCAGACCGCAGGCCGCCGCGTCGGGGGCGTGGTGGAAGTGATCCAGGCCGCGCAAAAGCTCATGGCCGGGGAATTTGCCCCCTTCCAACTGGAGCCGGCGGAGTTTGGCATCTGCCAGTATGTGGGCAAAAGCGATCCCCTGTGGGAGCGCGATCCGCTGCGCCGCGGGCTGTACGAACAGTGGAAGCTGCGCGACGACATCACGCTGCTGCGGACCCCCGAGTGGGAGCTTATCACCTACGAGGACGGAACGCGGGAACTGTACGACATCATCCGCGATCCGCGCGAGACCACCGATCTGGCATTGCAAGAGCCGGAAGTGGTCAACCGCCTGCAGTACCTTTTGGATGCGCGGCTGGAAGAGATCGGCGGCAATGGCGACGAGGAACTGGAATATGCCGAGGTGTCGCCGGAGGTGGAGCAGCGGCTGCAGGATCTTGGCTATATATGAAAAAGGCGGAACCCGTGGATGGCTGAGGCGGCTTTCGAGGGGAAAAAACCCGCTCTCCCCTGGATAACCGTGTTTGTCGGCGCCGCGGTGCTTGGCGTCGGGGCTGCGTTGTGTGCCGCCACCGCCCAGCCGTGGAGTGCGGCCCTGCTTGTCGCTGTGGCAGCAGTCGGTGTAGCGCCCATCTACCGCGCCTTCCGTACCCGGGGCGACGTGCTGGCCCCGCCACTCTTATTCGGCTTTCTCACCCTGCTGTACTATGTCTACCGCCCCGTCACGCTGCTGGCCGGGGCTCCACCGATGATTCCCGGCCTTGCCACCGAAAACCTCGCCCTGCCGCTGGCCTTGGTGCTGGTGCACACCCTGATGTTTTACGCAGGCTACAGCCTCTCCACCGGTGATATAGCCCGGCGGCTGCCGGTCGGTTCGCTGCATTGGAGTCCGTGGCGGCTGGCCGTGGCGGCGGGGGCGATTATCGTTTTCAGCAGCGCCTGCTGGATTATCTTTCTGCGCGAAGTGGGCGGCTGGAGTTATTGGCTGGCCAATTTGCATTATGCAGTGCACACCTTGCGTGAAGGTCGTGGCGCGTATTTCCTGGGAGCCTCGCTCATCGGGTTGGCCTTCAACCTGGTGTTCACCTGCGCGCTGGTGCAGCGGGTGCCGTGGTGGGCGGTCGCCGCCACCGGCATTATCGCCGCGCCGGTGCTGATGAGCCTGGGTGAACGCGGCCCCTTCGTCACCATGGTGGTGATGGCGCTGGTGGCCTGGCACTATCTTCGGCGGCCCTTCTCCTGGCGGGCGATGGCCATGCTGGGTGGGGCGCTGATCGTGGTGTTTGTCGGTTTCGGTCTTTTCCGGGAGTACACCGTCGAGCGGCAGGAGGGATTTGCCCGGGCGGTTTTGGCCGAAAGACTGAGTACGGCACAGGTGTTGTCGCTCAATGCATTTGACATGTTCACCCGCATCGTCCAGCGCACCCCTGACTTGGCCGACTACCAGTTGCACCGGCCGCTGTGGGCTTTGCCGGCGAGTTTTATCCCCTCAGCGCTGTTGCCCGAGAAACCGCCGATGGTGCACGTGTGGGTCAATGACATCTACCGGGGTGAGTGGCGGCGCAATACAATGGCGATTTCACTGCCCGGGGAGGGGTACGTGTCCTTCCAGGTGCCGGGCATCATCTTGTGGGGCTTTTTCTTCGGCCTATTTTGGCGGCTGGCGTACGATTACCAGAAAAACAACCCCGGCAATCCTTCAGCAAACCTGCTGTACGCACTGCTGATTTCCATGTTCTTTTCACTCTTTCGCGGCGGAGTGTTGGGTTTTGCGGGTATGGTGTTGGTGGTGCGACTGGTTGCCTTTGTGGTGCTTATTGTCTGGCTGACTGGCGGAAAATGTATCCGGCGCGGTGAAAAATCGGCTGCTTGATTTGCAGCGAAAGAAAACTGCTTGCATTGCATTATCGCGAACCCGCGCAACACCACTCCGTGTGCCCTGAGCGGGGGTGTGGGGGTTCACAACCCCCGGCGGGGTGCAGGGGCAGCGCCCCTGCGTCGTTCCGACCGTTCCCCTTCGTTGTTGCCTGTATCCGTTTCGTTATCAGCCTGCCTTTCGCGGCCGTTTGCCGTTGTCGTGAGACACTATATCCGTTCGCAGTTCGCCAGACTCGTGGCCGCAGCGGCGCGCTTCGCGCGCCGGTGGGCGGCGCAGCCGCCCACGGCGGGC
>MTKW01001950.1_pt1 | contig 13593 bp, 12 predicted proteins | sample 1042761 | NCBI WGS metagenome assembly MTKW01 (sample SAMN06205366, study PRJNA360243) | anaerobic digester metagenome | biome: Wastewater treatment plant; feature: Anaerobic digester sludge; material: sludge; isolation source: anaerobic digester fed with sludge from wastewater treatment plant ...
TTACCCACAATCTTTTTGCGCATGGCCATGGGACTTCAACCTCGTTTCCCCAAGATATATGACAGATATAGGAATGTTAGTTATATCTAACACTATTATATACCATGCGGGTGATAATGTGGGCGTTAAGGAAAGAGGAAACTTGGAAAACGTACCGATGTCGTTGCCGCAAGGCAGGGAATTGCCAGATACATTTAGAATATTTTAGAGGCTGGGCAACGTAATACTGAGATCAGTAATTATGGCCGCGTTATGGATAAAGGTGTCGAATCTGAATTCTTCACCCAGGGTCTTTGAAGACTAGAGTTAGCAAAGGAGCCGGTTTTCAAATGAGTTCTGATTTATCTTCGTCTATTGAGGATTACCTAGAAACGATACTGTTGCTGTCTGAGAAAGATGAAGCTGTTAGAGTAACTGACATTGCCGAGAAACTTAATATTGCCAAGCCGAGCGTTACTGCCGCCGTGAATACCCTTAAGGAAAAAGGTTTTGCTACACAAGAGCGTTACGGCAAGGTCTTTCTAACCTCTGAGGGACGTGACTACGCAATGAAGATCAGAAGACGTCACAGGGTGCTCCGTACTTTTCTTGCCGAAATTCTTGGAGTCAGCCAAGAGACTGCTGAAAGAGATGCATGCCTCATGGAGCATGCGATTAGTCCCGAAACCATGGAAAGGCTCATTGAGTTTTTGGCCAACTCTGTTTCTCGGCAGTAGCTGTCTGGTTTGTTGAGGCTCTCTACGGTTCTTAGAGTTCTATCTGACAGCAGTTCTTCAGGTTGAAGCCGAATACCAACGGTACAGTGTTTCTACAGGTTGCAGGTCGAAAACTATCAATTCTCGGAACCTCATCACCATTGTGGGAAGGGAGCATCTGCAATGAAAAATGCGATTGCATCACGTATTAGCCTGGCATGTGCCGCCATAATCTTGCTGCAACTTGCTCTGGCACTGCTTGGGCCCAGTACCGTATGTGCTCAGCCAGAGCCAGGGATCAGCGATTTCCTCGAGTCTTCTCAGAAGAACCTTTTCATATTCACTACTGTTGAGGATTTTGAAAAAGGTGAAACTGATGGAACTGAGATCACTTTAAGCGGGCACGGGGCAGTGATTCTATGCGAAGGCCTTCAATCAGGCACTTATACTTCTCCTACAGTTGAGACTGAACCTTTTGAGTATATGGTGCTATCCTGGAACGCTGATACACCGGGTTCTACATATGTAGAGATTCAGGGAAGGGTTCATGTCTTGGGTAGGTGGTCAAAATGGCTATCCTGGGGAAAGTGGAGTTCAGCCGCGTTCAATGAAAAGGGCAGGATTAATTTACCAGGTTCAGCTGCAGGCGATACTGAAGATGACGTGGCCAGAATATCCATAGACGAGCTGATCGTGAAAGGCAAAGACGGAGAAACGGCTAATGCTTTTCAATACCGGTTGATCTTGCATTCCGGCGGGGGCTCAAGCACCGGAAATGGCAGTTTGCCAAAGGTTAGGCAGGTAGCTTGCACCATCAAGAACACCTTGCCGGGCCAGGCCATTTCCAAGTCCTACCCAGACGGCGCACCTGATCTTGCTAACTTGGACATAGACCTTGATGTACCAACCTACTCCCAGTACACTCGCGATTCTCAAATCTCAGGAAGCATATGCAGTCCAACTTGTGTAGCAATGGTATTGGGCTACTATGGAATTGATATCTCGCCTGAAGAGTCGGCATGGAATGCACGGGACTACGAGGCTGGCATTTTTGGAAACTGGTCCTTCAACCTGGCCAGTGCCGCTAGTTATGGGCTAACAGGGTATGTGGATTACATTGTCCCTGAAGAGGGAGCTGATCCCTGGTATGCAGTAAAACAGCAAATTGCGGCACACAGGCCGGTTGTAGTGAGTGTGAAATACAGAAAACCTGGTTTCCCGAGCCCTCTGCCTCCGGTTGAAGGCGTTCCAATTAACCATACAGATGGGCACCTGGTTTTGGTTCGGGGCTTTACCTGGAAAGATGGGGTTGAGTACGTCATTGTAAACGATCCTGCCGCGGCCAATGAGGATGATGTAAGGCGGGAGTATCGTGCAGATGAGTTCTTTGATGCCTGGGTTAAGAGAGCGGCGTATATAATTTTCGAGGATAAGAATGAGGCCGAAGAGATTTACCGGCCGGCACCTCTTTCGGGCCAACTGATTCCACTAGGAAAACCGAAAGATGGTTACCAGGCGTTCAAACTGCAGGTGGAAGATGAGGCTGTTGATGTAAGTACTTTGAATATCAGGAGCATAGTTGTCTCCTTTGAAGGCAGAAAGACAACGCCTGTTGGTTCCAGGCGTTCAGGTGAGGGTTCGGATCTGCTTTGGGTAAAGACAGACAGTGAACCTGGGACTTATGCCTTCACATTCATGGGAAGAAGCAAGGATTACTACCAAGCGGAGATAACCTTGCCCCTGCCAAAATCAAACACGCCTGTATTAGCAGCAGGGATTATCCTGGCCGCAGCAGTGTCAGCGGCAGTCATGCTGTCGCGTAAAGGGAAGAAAGTGCACCCGGTTCAGCAGGCCCAGCTAGATGAGTAAATGGGTTTCTGGCGGCACAAATGCATAGGATTATACTGGAGTGAAGCCCGGTAAAGGCCGGTAGGGGGCGAGTGAAGGACGGTAGCGAGTGCCACGAAGGCGGGCGGTGCAAATGGATGAGATCATATCAGCGACGGTGTCTGATGTATGATCCAGGAACACAAGGAACGTTTTTGGGCTACGGATAGTAAAGGCATTGCGGGAGAAAGGTTTATAAGGTGAGGACATGGCTGATACAGCCGCGAAAGGGGGATAAGGGCAATGACTTTGCCCAGAATGGTAACACTTGTCCCTACGTTGATCGCCGGGGTTGTTTGGGTTATTACTCTGGCCCTGGCTATTTCGAGAAAGGACAATCCAGTTGCACTGTTTCACGGAGGGATGGGGACCTTTGTATTTGTGCTGGCAGCTTTGTTTCCTGTAGTGGGCTTGTTTGGCTCCTTGTTTCTGCTTATCATCATGCTGACCTCTTACAGGATTGTACGTGAGTATGCTAGGGGTGTGGCTTTTAGATTAGGTAGAATACGCAGCCTCTTGGAGCCTGGCGTCACTGTAATAATGCCATTTGGAATAGACCAGGTACGGATTGTTGATGTAAGAACCTTTACAATTGACGTTCCCAAGCAGGAGGTTATTACAAAGGATAACATTCCGGTGGTTGTAGACGCCGTAGTGTACTTCAACGTGTTCGATCCAGTCCTTGCTGTGACCAAGGTGGCCAACTATGTTGAAAGCACCAGCTTGCTGGGGCAGACTACTCTCAGGTCCATACTTGGCCAGCACGAACTGGATGAGCTTCTGAGCAAAAGAGCCGAGCTTAACCAGGTTCTCAGGGAGCTGTTGGATGATGCAACTGATCCATGGGGAATCAAGGTTACCATGGTTGAAGTGAAATCTATCGAACTACCTGATGCCATGAAGCGCGCTATGGCACGGCAGGCTGAAGCTGAAAGGGAGAGACGTGCCAAGATTATTGCCTCTGAAGGTGAACTTCAGGCATCACAGAAACTGGCCGAGGCAGCACAGGTTATGGCTTACCAGCCCATATCGGTACAGCTTAGGTTCTTGCAGACACTGTCTGAGATTGCCGCCGAGCAGAATTCTACGATAGTGTTTCCTATTCCCATTGAACTTCTGCACATGCTTGAAGCGTCATCTAACAAGAAAGAGTAGGAAAACGAGCAGGAAGAGTAGTACGAGAAGAAGCAGGTATTTCGAGAACGACGGAGAACTGAGCAGAACTGTGCAGCGCCCCGGCCGGTGACTGGGGTGTTTGAGTGTTTGGGGAAATCCTACTGGAGGAGGAGCATTTGATGATCGCGACAACTACGCCTTCTGTTGACGGTTACCGTGTGAGCCAGTACTTGGGGATCGTAGCCGGCGAAGTGGCCCTGGGTACAGATTTTGTGAGAGACTTTATGGCTGGGCTGGCGGATTTCTTCGGGTCTAGGACAGCGGCTTACGAAGAGAAATTGATTGAAGCAAGGGAACTATGTATATCTGAGATGACGTCCAGGGCTGAGCAGTTAGGTGCCAATGCAGTTGTTGGGATCAGAATTGATCACGAGATCCTGCAAAACGGTATGATGCTGGTGATAGGAACAGGTACGGCTGTAAGATTGGTTGCCAACGCGTAGGGCAGTACGCCCGCGGAACTGATTGGGGCATGCCCGGTAATAAGGGTATGTCCAAGTTATGTTCGATTGCATATTCAAAGGCGTGTCCAGAAAGATGCTATTTGGGCCTCGAAAACTAAACAAGACTGATCGGAAGCAACTATTTAGTTGAGCCGATAGGAGGGACCGAGGTGGAGTCTATAGGGTCACTTACAGGATTGCTGGCTCCAATTGCTTTCATATTTGCAATAAGCGCCTATAGTCAAATCAGGGGTCTGAAGAAAGAGATCGACCAATTACGAGAGGAAATAGAGAAACTGAAAAGAAGGCAGATGTAATCCTATCTGATCTGCAATTTGTCTTCAACATCACATTGGGCAAAGCGACCTGGCCCACCAGGTTTGCTATTTGTCTTTGTGGTTTCAACGCTCCCTCCAGGGCGAGATCGCATAGTCTCATTTCTGTTCTTCATGATTTCGCAGACATCCGGCATCAGAAGAACGTGCATTGTCTTTCACTGGGTTGCTTGATGTCTGGGCCGGAGATGCAGTTAAGGAACTATATCCCAGAATTCTAGGATAAGCCGGCAACTTCGTTCTTGGGGATAACTGACGCTAAACTCAATGAGATAGTGACAGCCGGCAGAGAGGAGTGAACATGGACAGTTGCCAGCTAGGTACCGGAGCGAAAAATCAGGGCCACGTTATACCGTGGCCCATGAACTTAGTCAGGCTATATGTAGACGGTTTACATGGTGTTCATGCGGTTTGCTAAGCACACCGGCCAGAACCATAGGCCCGTATGTCATTCAGACAATATGTCATATGCCCATTTTGCCACTTTACCTATGGCGTCGTCTCCAACCTTGGTATTTTCCACTTTCTGAGACAGACACACAATTACGAAATTCGCCTTAGGCCCGGTGATAATTCCGGCATCATGTGTAACATTTCTGACCTCTCCGGTCTTATGGGCGCACACGGCTTCCCGCGGGAGGTATTTCGGCATTTTGTGGTTGTACTGCTGCCTTTTCATGATATCGACCATGGTGTCACAGTCGCCTGGATTCTCAATGGTTCTCTCGGCAAGTCCTTTGATTAGCAAAGCAATATCCCCGGCTGTTATCGTGTTGTATGGGCCGCCGGGCTTGGGTTTCATTAGGTGGGCCTCCAGCCTGCACCCTTTGCATCCTTTATCGACCATGTACTGATTGACGGTTTCCCTGCCGACAGCATCCATGACCAAATTCGTCCCGGTGTTATCGCTGATCACTATCATCAGATTGATGGCATCTAGCAAGGTTATCTGAAGGCCTGCGTGAAGTTCTTGGAGGACTCCGCAGCCTCCTACTTTGTCTTCTTTTCTGAGGACTATTGCGTCGTCAAGGCGGACAGTCCCACGTCTTACCTCATGAAATGCGGTCATCATGATGGGAACTTTAATTACAGAAGCTGCGGTGAAGGGGTTGCTGTCATTCAAACGTATGCTGCCTTTTTCGTCCAGGGATTCTATTACGATACCCCATTCTCCGCCTGCTTCCTCGATAATTTCTAGAAGCCGGTTTCCAGACTGTTCGAAAGCGCCTGTGGCATTAAGTTGGTTGCTCATTTGGTGGCCTCCATTTAAGAATTGGTGATATTGACGTTGGGAGCTTGGCGGGCCCTTGTCTGTAATTGGGTGTAGCCCTACAATCGCCACAATGCCCGCTGCCCGGTTGTCAGATTTAACTAGTTCGTGTTCATACATGGCAATTCCTGCCCCCCGGTCCGGGCTATGTAAGCGTATTTCGGAGTGAGCCCCATGAGACCCGATTCCGATTGATGCCCAATACGAAGCCTACCCAATAGTGTGGGGTCAGCTGTTGAGGAACTTTTTCGCTCCGCCCGCAAGCCGCTCTTCTATGGCCTGTCGAAAAGGCTCAAATTGAACCGGTGAACCTTGATAGGGAACTCCGTCAATATATAGATTCTCGCCGCCAAATTCAGCGGCATCGCTTCTTGTAAGGATTATTACCAACTCTGATGTAACCACCTTATCGGAAATTCCTCTGGCCATGCTCAACCAGTGCCTCCAGCTTTGCATTAGCCAAGGACACCTGCCTGTGAGCACGGCAGTCACATGGACCAGCCCATTTGCACTGAGTCTGCCCGAAATTCGGCTCGAGGAGGGGCCGGGGCGTCTGCGGCGCTGAGCGTTAGTATGCCGGTACCTGCCGAGACGCTTTTGAAAGGACACAGTGGCATCATGACTCATCTTCAATAGAAGAAGGGTGGCGGGCCCGTTAACTTCAACGATCTCAAATCCAAACTTCTCGAAAAACGAAACAGGCATCCAGTTTTCATAGGTTACTACTGCAATTCCATTTGAGCCCTGGGCTACGTTCATCGCTTTATTCATGAAGCGTCTTGCGATTCCGGTGCCCTGTGCTTCTTCGAGCACCCACAGGCACCTGATTGCCCAGAGGCCATCTCCGGAAAGGGCCATCGGGGCTGCATCAATGGGCATAATCTCCATGCGGCCAACGGGTTTTCCGTCTTGGAAAGCACCAAAGGTTTTGACTCCTAGAGCAGCGACATGCCGATGAACCCGGGCACTCTCTTGCAGGAAGGCTGAACAGTTAGAGCCAGGAACTGTGCACATGACGTTGATAGAGTCAATGTGCTCAGCAGATACCTCCCGTATTTTAATTCCTGGAAGAGGTCTTGGTTTCATTTTGTTCCCCCCTATGATAAGAACGAGGTGAAGTTGGGCCGTTCTTGGCCAACCAGACAGGAAAGCAGTGTCTTCACGTACCCTGTCGCTGCCGGAATAGTTCTGCCTCAAACTCAGGGAAACCTTCTGCCGATGGCTGTTTTTGTTGATGGTGAGTTAATAGGCTAACTGTAGAGTTACGTCATTAGCCATCTGGAGACTTTGAAGAACGATATACTCTTGACTCTGAAGTGGAATTATCCTGAAGATTGCCGAGCTACCCCAGAAATTGAGCCCCAAGACAAAGAGGTTCCGGTTGGGTAGGTTTCTGCTGGTCTGCCGACATGGGGCGCATAGACTGAGTTAGAGCCAGGTATGCAGCGCGCTTCTCTATACAGTGATTAACTGCGTCAGGATCAATGAAACCTTGTTTGGTAGTTTTGACCGGGCTGCCACTTGACTATACAGTGATCAACTACGTCAGGATCAATCAATCCACGATTTAGTCCACGGCAATGACTCTCCGACACTGTGTGACGGAGTGCCTCCTATACAATGATAGTGACGTCTTGCGGGAATCCCTGGATTGTTTCGGTGGTAGTACTTGTGGCGATCTAGCACCGGGCTAACATTAGTACAGAGGTTTGGCTGGGCAAGTGCTAAGGGGTAGTGGGATTCTTGAAAAGTGGCATATGGCTGTCCTATAGGAGGTGAGAGGCCGTGAAGGAACTGCTCGCAGAGCTTGTGAAAAACGGTATTCTAGAGGCATTTGAAGACGAGAACGAGTTTCACCTGCCGTTTCTTCTGAGCGGTGTTGCCTTGGTGAGAAAGGGTGCTCTCTCTGCAGGCGCAGGTGTTCTTGGTTCAGTGAGTACCTGGGGAAAACCCGAGATTGACTTGCTGCGCGCCACGGTTGAACCTACCAGGCTTCTAAACGTTGTAGCAGAGGATTTCCACGGGTGTTTTGGTAAGTCAACTCATCAAGGCCCTGCCGGGTTAGCGTGGGGTGCTGTTTTGGGCGATCTGGTAAGTCGTGTGGAGAAGTTTCACGAGGAAGCCCCTGAGTTCATAACCAGAGTTGTAGGCCTGCGTTACGAAGAGAGGTTCGATAGAATCGAAAGCCTCAAATCGGGGCAGCCGGTGAGCCTTCTGTGGGAGCCGCTAAACCCGTATGACTCAAAGGCTATAAGGGTTCTGGATGTCCATGGTGAAGACCTTGGATACCTAAGAAAGGGTATTGCACATAGATTGGTACCAAGGATTAGGAAAGGTGCAGCATTATCCGCCAGGGTAGCAGTTGTTCTGGGTGAAGAGTTCGACGTCAACGACAGACTAAACATAGAAGTCAAAGTGTGGGATACACATGCTGATAACCCGGCTGTTCAATAGTGATTAGTGGCGGGGATTGGTTGTAGCAATGGCGCTTCTGGCCGTGTTGTGTCTCCCAAGTTCTGCTCTATCGAGGGTGCTCGAGGTGGCGAAAATTCTTCGCCGCTTTCTTTCTTATTGCATTTGCTCAGGATACCCGCTTTCATTGATGCCGCAATTGCGCAGCCCTTCCCTATTGACACCCCTGGTTAGCTAGATCTAAACTGGACTAAAGTAGTCCACTATCATATTGGCCGGATTTCGCTAGGGGTGAATAGACACGGAAATTGTCAGAAGGATAACAGACTATTGCATTAGAGCGTTGGTTCATCTTGCACTCCACCCAGAGATAGAAGTAACAGGGGCCGAAGTCTCTGAAGAACAGAATGTACCTTTAGGGTATGTTCATAAGATCATGCAGAGACTGAACAGATGTGGGTTAGTCAACTCACATAAGGGGCCTAGCGGAGGTTTCTCTCTTGCCAAGAGTCCAGAAAAGATCACCGTCCTTGACATCGTCGAGTCAATGCAGGGCAGATTATCGTCAAATAAGTGCTTCTTGGAAAAGGACCCGTGTCCTAGGGCGCCAGAATGTGCAATAAAGAAGAACTGGCTTGACCTGGACCAGCAGATAGCAGGTTTTTTGCAAAGCATAACGTTGCAGGATCTTGTGGATCAAATAGCCGAGGCGGGCAGTTGATGATTACTGGCCTGCATGCGGTCGAGGACGGATCTGCAAGGCCCACCATGGAGAGGAGTCAATAGCCGCACTGAAATAGTTTTCTGGGTGACGTTAAACATTCGAGGCGGTCGGCATTTCACATTTGAGTCGGACAGAAAACAGGAAGACAGACAAGAAAGGTAGACAGGTAAGAAGGCCTACAGACAAAAAGGCAGACGGACAGACGGAAAGATTGACCGAATTGTTTATTTTGAAACCGGAGGGGGAGAAATACATGTTTTGCTATCAGTGCGAACAGACAGCCGGAGGAACAGGTTGCACCAAGTACGGAGTATGCGGAAAGGATCCTGACATAGCCAGCCTTCAAGATACTTTGATATTTGCCCTTAAAGGAATTGCAGCTTATGCGTATCATGCCCGAGAGCTCGGCGCATCAGATGAACAAGTTGACGCCTTTCTCGCAGAAGCTCTGTTTTCGACACTTACCAATGTCAACTTTGATCTCGACAGCCATATCAACCTGCTTCTCAAGGCAGGGGAGATCAACCTCAGAGCCATGGAACTCCTTGACAAAGCCAACGTAAAACGTTTTGGAGTCCCGGAGCCAACAGAAGTGCAGGTAGGCACAAAGCCGGGCCCAGGAATACTGGTAACAGGACATGACTTCCTTGACCTATATGAGCTGCTCAAGCAAACAGAGGGCAAGGGGGTCAATGTATATACCCATGGCGAGATGCTGCCTGCCCTTGCTTATCCCGAACTGAAGAAGTTCCCTCATCTTGTAGGAAATTACGGGACAGCATGGCAAAACCAGAAGAAGGAATTCCCAGAGTTTGCAGGGGCTATCCTTGGAACCACTAACTGCGTCCTTATACCGCCTGATTCTTATAGAGATCGAATGTTCACATGTGGAATTGCTAATCTTCCCGGAGTGACCCACATCCATAATCGCGACTTCACTCCGGTTATCGAGAAAGCCCTGGCTCTTCCTCCCCTTGAGGAAAAGGCAGGTCCGAAAACTATGACCGGGTTCCACCACCAACCGGTTCTCAGCATTGCTGATAAACTCGTCGACGCTGTTAAGCAGGGCAAGATCCGCCACTTTTTCCTGGTCGGCGGTTGCGATGGGGCACGTGCCGGCAGGAATTACTATACGGAATTCGTCGAGAAACTGCCCAAAGACTGTGTGGTTCTTACCTTGGCCTGCGGCAAGTTCCGGTTCAACTACCTGGATACCGGCGATATTGATGGTATTCCAAGGGTGTTGGATATGGGCCAGTGTAACAACGCATATTCGGCCATACAAGTAGCTGCAGCTTTGGCAAAAGCTTTTGACTGCGGTCTAAATGATCTTCCGCTTAGCATGGTTCTTTCGTGGTTCGAGCAAAAGGCAGTAGCTATCCTGATGACCCTTCTCCACCTGGGCATCAAGGACATCCGCCTTGGGCCAACCCTTCCGGCGTTCTTGTCACCAAATGTGCTCAAGGTGCTTGTAGATAGATACGACATTAAGCCTATCACTACACCTGAGGCAGATATCGAGGCAGTTCTAGGGAATAAGTCAAATCCATAAAGATGTGGTTGAGGCCAGTTCTTAGAGGACAATTACTGGGTATGTTCTTTTCGAGGCAATTCGAAGGAAGAAGTTCAACCGGTGAAAGCATAGGGAAGGCCGGTTCTTAGAAGACATTCACAGGGTATGATGCTAGAATTAGGATGAAGAAGTTCCAAATGTGTGCATTCTAACCAGTAATGAATAGGGGGCGAGTGCTATGACAGAAGAACATTGGGTAGAGGTTTGCCAGGTAGCAACAGAGGTTGAGGGCGAACTGATCCGTTCGGCTCTCGAGGCCAGCGGTATCGAGGTACTGTTCCGTTCCTTCTTACCTGCAAGCGTGTACCCGGGTTTGACGTTGATTAAGGTGCTTGTTCCTGAAAATGATTTGGAACTAGCCCGCCGGGTTCTTTCTGAAACCACGCAAGACCTGGGCAGTGATCCTGTTCCCGGATAGTAATTTGCTGGGGCACCCAGGAGTGGCCTACCACATAGGCCACTCTCGAGCGATTATGCCAATCCAAAGGCTTAGTGGCCTGCCACATAGGCCACTCCTGAGCAATGTTGTCCAGTCCGAAGGCTTAGTGGCCTGCCACATAGGCCACTCCTGAGCAATGTTGTCCAGTCCGAAGGCCTAGTGGCCTGCCACATAGGCCACTCCTGAGCAATGTTGTCCAGTCCGAAGGCCTAGTGGCCTGACACATAGGCCACTCTCGAGCGATGTTACCCAATCCAAAGGCTTAGTGGCCTACCACATAGGCCACTCCTGAGCAATGTTACCCAATCCAAAGGCTTAGTGGCCTGCCACATAGGCCACTCCTGAGCAATGTTGTCCAGTCCGAAGGCCTAGTGGCCTGCCACATAGGCCACTCCTGAGCAATGTTGTCCAGTCCGAAGGCCTAGTGGCCTGCCACATAGGCCACTCTCGAGCGATTATGCCAAGCCAAAGGTTTAGTGGCCTGCCACATAGGCCACTTGCAGGCTCATTCCACCCAGAAGACCAATCACAATGGGGAGGACGGATATTCATGATGGGATTGGTTTGACATTACCCGCAAGTTGCGTCATGCCTCGGACCCGGTGCCTATTTCCGGGGACTTCCGGCATAGCGTATGTTCATAAATTCCGCCAGATCCTTGCAGGTGGCCACCAGGTCCTGGCGCGCCAGTTCGCGTACGGATCTCTTACCCAGTGCCTGTAGTGCAAGTTTCATCTCTTCAGTGCAGGATTTGAGGAAGTTGGCCAGACTGTTTGCGGCCTGGTCAACATCAAGTTTGTCTGAGTACTGGCCGTCGTAGAGGACCATTTGCGCAGGCACGGCCTTGGGCAGGATCTTAACCACCTGAGTATGGACCGCAGCCAGAACTGCTATTGACCCGATGTACACGGTGTCGGCGCCTATGGCCAGCGCTTTGAGAAAGTGGCCCGGGGTTCTAAGCCCGCCTGCTGCGATGACGCTGAACCGGTCACGTATCCCTTGTTCCTTCAGCCAATCCAGGGCACGGACAAGGCCGTACAGGGTTGGGAGTCCCAAATCGTCTTCCAAAGTAGGGGGCGCCACTGCGGTTCCACCTTCGGCTCCGTCTATCACAATAAAATCTGCGTTTGTTTGGGCAATCACTGCAAGTTCGTTTTCCAGGAAATCGCTGGCTGCTATCTTCACGCCTACGGGGATGTCGTGGGCGGACTTGAGATTGTTGACAAGGTCTACAATGTCCCTTGGCGAAGAAACCCCCGGCATCCGGGCACGCACTGTAGCGTCCTGGCCTTCTTTCAGGTGCCAGGTTTCCCTGAGGTGTTGGCCGATGGTGGCACTTTGCATAATGGATTCAACAGCCCCGCCGAAGGCCCCCTGTCCCAGCTGGATTTCTATGGCGTCCAGCACGCCAAGCTGCTCGCGGGACATCAACCATCCACCCCGGTTGTACTGGCCTACGAGGTATTTTGCCAGAGAACGAGTTTCAGGGGCGACTGCTGATTCCCCTGTGTTGGTTGACGTGCCTGCCATGGCTGAGCCCTTGGCCAGGGCCATTTTCAGTTTCAGGCTAAGGGAACCCCCATAAGACATACCTGTTATCATTATGGGTATCTCTAGATTCAGGGGCTTTTTTGCGCTTTTGCCGATTACTGTGGCAGTGCTGATTTCGTCAAGGGTTGCTGTGGGCAGTTGAAAGAGCTGTCTTGGCGTCAGCAAAATGTCGTCCCAGGGCGAGCGTACTACCGGGCTTCCAAAGGGCCTTTGCAGCGCCTTGCCTGTTTGAGCCCGCATGCCGGCTTCAATTATGGCTCGGGGACTGAGCTTATCGGCCACAGTCACGATTTCAAACGGGTTGGTAGGGTAATCCTGGGTTAGTATTGCACGGGTTACATCGTCTGTCGCCGGGTTCATGATTTTCATGAGAATCCAGTTCATCATTCAAATACAGCTCCTTCTGGAGGGCATGGGTGCGCCTCTCTGGTGTCCTTCAAGAGACTGATAGTGGCCTCTCATAACAAGATCATTTCCCGAATGAAGCAGTTTCTTGAGTGGTTTGCTTGTCTCATGCCGAAGGAGTACATTTTTCACGAGATGCTGCCTATAGAGCCGTAATTCTGCATATCAACATTGCTCTCATTTTTGCACATGCGTATCAGCGCAGTGTTATGAAGGTCAAGGCCGGTAGGCCTTGCTAGCATTGAATAACTGTCAACAGACAGTGATATCGTCACTCTAAAACAAAGTGATTTGGACTGAAAACACGTCACCTTCTTGGGTTGGGGCGGCCGATTTGAGTGGGGTCCTGACGCAACCCGGCGGGTTTTAGTACCAGGCGCTAATGGTAAGTGGCCGATTTTAGTATCAGGTTGTCCGGAACCTGGCGGGTTTTGGTATCGGGTTTGAGCTAGAGGTGGTTGATTTTGGTACCAGTTTTGGCTACAACCTGGCCGGTTTTGGGGCCAGGAAGTTTTTCTGAAGGCAGCAGGTGGCGGGTTTTAGTACCAGGCGCTAATGGTAAGTGGCCGATTTTAGTATCAGGTTATCCGGAACCTGGCGGGTTTTGGTATCGGGTTTGAGCTAAAGGCGGTTGATTCTAGTACCAGGTTTGGCTAGAACCTGGCCGGTTTTGGGGCCAGGAA
>MTKW01002207.1_pt1 | contig 13590 bp, 15 predicted proteins | sample 1042761 | NCBI WGS metagenome assembly MTKW01 (sample SAMN06205366, study PRJNA360243) | anaerobic digester metagenome | biome: Wastewater treatment plant; feature: Anaerobic digester sludge; material: sludge; isolation source: anaerobic digester fed with sludge from wastewater treatment plant ...
TGAAGTATAATTGTCAACCGTTACCCCGGGAATGGAGAACATTTCTCCTATCGGGTCGGTCATCAGGGCATCAGTAGCGGCATAGGCTATGTTTCCGGCGATGGTCTGGAAGATAACTTCCAGGTCTTCCGCAGTTGCTTTGTAGGATTTGCCTGGACTGGCCACCCTCTCCAGTATCTTTTGCCCGTCAACCCCGGCAGAGAGACCCACCGAGTAAACAGTGACACTGTCAGCCTTGGCATACCCGGACTCGGCAATAGCGCTATGCCCATGGTGGTAGTAGTAATAGCGAGGGTAGAAAAACCCCGTGCTACCAATATAGGTGATCATCGATGTGCCATCCCCAGCTGCTGCGCCATTATGGTTAAAGACAGACTCGGCCAGGTCGTCTCTTGTATACCACCAATTGCCTGACTGTACGAAATAATTTGAGTTTAGGTTACTGGTTATGTTATTAATACGGTAGCTATATGTTGGTTCGCCGTCACTTAGAAGGACAATGTTCTTGTTTTCTGCTGAACTTGCATCAAGAAGTTTTCTGGCCTGCCTTATTCCTGCCTGGGTAAAGGTGCCGCCTAAAGCGGTAAGCCCATCAATGGCATCAAGCAGCTCCTCTTTACCGCTTGCATCCTGAAAACCGCAATCCACAGTAACAGCTCTAGCACCCATGTAATCGCTTGAAAAAGAAACTACCGCTATCCTGGTGGAGGGATCACCCTCATCGAGCAGGGTATTGACAAATTGCCTGGCTGCGTTTTTGGCAGAGGTCATTCGCTCTCCGTCCATACTCCCGGATCGGTCTATGACTAGAACTATGTCTGATCTTTTGGTTAAATTCTTACCAGTAAGAGTCAGAGTCACCTCCCACCGGTTGCTCGTCCCCTCCACCGGCAAGGCTGTTTTAGATAGCTGCAAAGACCCGGGCTCCGGCCATTCGATATTATCATGATCTCCGGGGTGGCCGGTAAGGTATAACTGCGCAGGTGCCATGCCGNNCCATCCGGGTTTTCACCCGGGCTATCAATAACACCTGGCACTACCGGGTTCTCTTCTTTCGAGCAAGAGTCTTTTTCCTGCGCCAGGATTATCCCTTGCAAGCCAACCCCTAGAAGCAGCATCAGAGCAATGCTTACTACAAACCAGCTGGATATCTTCTTCCCCACTTCTTACCACCTTCGTTAACCCTAAAGTTTATACATCCGGACACAATGCCTGAGGCCTCCACCGTGGTCCACGTGAAGAGGCTACCACTGGCCCGTGAAGTTGAACTTTTCTTGATCACTATAGCAGCTTCTGGTTGCAACCCAGTTGCACTAATGGGAATATATGGCTATTNNCCGGGGTTGGCAGTTCTACTTTCGTACTTATGCTAAAGAGTGCACTTTCACCGATTTTTTAATGGCGTAAGGACCCAGATCTCTCATCCCTCCCGCCAGCGAAATTATTTTAAAGATATCTTCTTTGTGCTCACTTTTCCACCATGAGCCGGCCAGCACCGAGACTTTGCTTTTCAAAAACGCGTCCGGGAAGATGGGTGTGGATGCGCCGATCATAACTACTTCCCGCGCACAGGAGCAGAATTTCAAAAGCTCGTCAACCGAGCCGTTAATTACCGTAGTTCCACTGAGGATCACTATATCGCAGGCGGGCAGCAGCCGGGGCTGTTCCTCCACCGGGAATAGCGGATCCCCGTCCCTACCGCACTTCGATTTCCCCTCATCAAAAAGATAGAGCTCTTTTACCTGGGGCCGGATCATTTTGACCACGGGAGAGATATGCCCGATCATGCCAACGGTATCGCTTTCACGCAGCTCAATGCCAAACGGCCGGCCAGGCACTTCGCTATCCTTTAGCTTCTGCGCCCGTGATGCAGCCGCTAACACCGCAGTTCCGACAGCGCGCTGCAGATGGTCGCTACCGTTAACTGCCCATGCTGCAATATCGGTAGCGTCCTCTCCGATCAGCTGCTGCCCGTAGGGGAAAGCCGAACAACCGCCTTTTAACCCTTCTCGCAGAACATAAGAGACGCCGATGTAGCCGTTGTCCAGCTCTGCGGCAAGCAGAGAGAGGCCGATCACGACGTCCTTTACTTTTCGACCCTGCAGATAAGGCCGGGCACTTCTTAAAACTGATTCTATGATCATTTCACATCTCCTCCTAACCAAATTACCGGGCGATCTACACCCGATCTCATCCAACGCATAAATGCAGATCTCCCTTACAGCGTAAAACAGTTTTAAGGCTTACCGCTGTTAAGATTCTTGTATAAACGCAAATGGCTCTCCCGGTATTGCATCGGGCTCTCCGAGTCCAAAGTGGTCGTGCAGGGTATGCACAGCAGCAGTGAGATCAGGGCGACGGATTAAAAGCGAAATGGAGATATTGGAGTCGGCTGTCTGCAAGATGGAAATTCCCTTTTCGTTAAGTGCACGGACCACCCGCGCCATTACCCCGGGGAGACCACGCATGCCAAAACCGATTACCGAGACCTTGGCACAATCTTTTTCTACGCGGAAGCCGATCCCCAGTTTGCTTAACACCTGCGCGGCCCGGTCAAGAGCCTCCTCTTTGATCGTAAATATTTTTAAGGTCGGAAAGACACTGATCAGATCGATGCTAATGCCCGCTTCAGCCAGGTTTTCAAATAGCTTCATCTCAAGGTCCGGATCGGGGTCGGTAAATTCAACGACCAGCTGCACGATATCGACGGTATGGACGATCCCCGTAACCACCCGCCCCGGTGACAAAACGGAAAAACCGCTGTCGGCAGATGCGGAAACACCGTTACAAATCAAGGTGCCGGGACCCTCTTCGGTGAGACTGCGAATCACGATATTGAGGTTATGTTTCATGGCCACCTCTACGGCTGGCGGATGGATCACTCTGGCCCCTTCATAAACCAGCTGGCAGACCTCGCTGTGGGTCAGCCGGGGAATCACCCGCGCCTCTTTCACGATATGCGGGTCGGCAGTGGCAATACCGCAGACATCGGTGTATATCTCTACCAGTTCGGCTTGCAGCGCAGAGCCTAAAATTACGGCCGTGGTATCGCTGCCACCTCGGCCCAGGGTATTGATCTCCCCGTCGGGGGTAATTCCCTGAAATCCGGCGACAACAGCGACAACCCCCTCCTGCAGGCACTGCTTAATCCGGTCGGGCTCACAGGCAACCACCCTTGCCTGGCCGTAACAACCGTCCGTGGTCAGGCCGGCCTGGAAACCGGTAAAAGCCCGGGCCTTGATCCCGGCTTTATGTAAAGTAGCCGCCAACACCACCGCCGAGATGATCTCACCGCAGTGCATGATCAGATCGAGCTCTCTTAAGGAGATCTGTGAATAAATATTTTCCGCCAGTTTTTTCAAGGTATCGGTAGCATAGGGGGCTCCGGCACGACCCATGGCTGAAACTACCGCCACCGGCATATATCCGCCAGCCAGGGCCTGGCGGATACGTTCTACAGCCGCTTCTCGTATTTGCGGTGTGGCTATAGAAGTACCACCAAATTTTTGCACAATAATTTGCAATTCAGTCCAACTCCCGATAAAAAGATCTTACAGGAGCAGTTCGGCGATCTGCACAGAATTAACCGCGGCACCTTTACGGATATTATCTGCTACCACCCAAAGATTCAAGCCATAAGGCACAGAATAGTCGGTCCGGATTCGCCCGATATAGACTTCGTCACGCCCGCTGACCTGCAGCGGCATCGGATAAACCAGCTCCGCAGGATTATCCATAACCGCCAGCCCCGGCGCTTTTCCAAGAATCTGCCGGGCTTCTTCTGCTGTCAGCGGAGATTGCAGCTCTATGTTTAAAGCAATCGAATGGCCGTTGATTACTGGCACACGGACGGTCGTTGCAGTAACCGGCAGATCGGGCAGGCCCATGATTTTTCGCGTCTCCTGTACCATCTTGACCTCTTCCTTGCAGTAGCCATCGTCCAGGAAAAGATCGAGCTGCGGAACCAGGTTGAAGGCTAGCTGATGGGTGCAGGTTGCACCTTTGTGGGGAATATACTCCGCGACAACCTCTTCCCCGGCCAGATAAGCGCGGCACTGCTCCTTCAGCTCCTCGACCGCTTCGCGGCCTGCCCCGGAGACAGCCTGGTAAGTCGCCGCAACCACCCTTTTCAGCCCGGCGGCCTGCTGTAACGGTTGCAAGGCTACCACGGTCTGAATAGTTGAGCAATTTGGATTGGCAATAATGCCGCGGTGGTGTTGAATATCTTCAGGATTTACCTCGGGTACAATCAGGGGCACCTCGGCATTCATCCGGAAAGCATTGCTGTTATCGATGACTACGGCTCCGTGCCGAACCGCTTCATGAGCCAGCTCTTTGCTGATTGTTTCACCGGCAGTAAAAAAAGCAATGTCGATTCCGGCAAAAGACTGTGGCAAGGCCTCTTCCACAAGATATTCCCGTTCACCCGCCTTTACCTTGAAACCTTCGGAGCGCGCCGAGGCAAGCAGTTTGAGCTCCTCCATGGGAAAATTTCGTTCCAGCAGGACATCAACCATGGTCTGGCCGACCATGCCCGTAGCCCCGACTACCGCCACCCGGTATTTTTTCGCCATAACCACTCCTCCATTCTGATATCTAGTTTATGGATCAAGTTGGATTACTGTGACCCGCGGTTAAACAATTTTTTATGCCGGACCGCTCCTGAATACCGGGTCGCCTGGCCCGGTCAGTTAAAGCCCGATGGGTTCTCGAAAGTCTCATGAAATGCAGGGAAAGTCCGGGCTACTTCACCTTCATTTCAATCGGTTCCTCCGGGGGCCTCTTCCTGGACCAGTGCAGTGATTACCGGCCGGTAGCGACCGCTCCTTTTAACGCGGCGGTCCCAGAGGTTAATTCCCCCAAAGATCAGCGTCATCACTACAAGACCCAGCCCGGCTGCAGCCAGCTCGCGATAGGCTTTCCAGCCGAGAGCGGCAGTAAGTTTCAGCCCTAAAACTATCCCCGCCACCAGCCCGGCTAAGGGTACCAGGTAAAGCACAAAGGCGATAAAAAGTGCCCGCCGGTCATCCATCTCGATAAGCACCCTCTGACCTCTCCGCGCCCGAATGGGGTTTAAAGCTTCCACGTAATGTTCCCGCCGATCTTCGGCGCCGAGTAGACCGCAGCGGCCGCAATTTTCACACGAAAGATGGCGCCGCAGGTGCACCACTGCCGTCTTCCCCTTTTCCTCTTTCACTGTGCCAAATCGTTCCAACGGCAACACGCTCCAGTTAACTTACTTACGATTAAACCCATTTTAGCACGGTTCATCCCAGATGACAAAAGGGAGCCAGCCCAAAAGAAAAAGTGGGACACCAGTAAACTTCTCCGGCGTCCCACTTTTTTTTACACTAATCGATTAGGCGAATGCCTCGGGAACATCTTTAAGTACGGCATAGCTGAAAACAGGGCCGTCTTTACAGACATAAAGGTTCCCTGCATTGCAGCGGCCGCATTTGCCGATGCCGCACTTCATCCTGTTTTCCAGGGTAGTATAGATCTGCTCGTCGGCAAAGTTCAGTTTCTTTAAGTTTTCCAGGACGAAACGAATCATAATCGGCGGACCGCAGGTAATGGCGATGGTATTCTCCGGCGAAGGATTGACCTCCATCAGCAATGACGGGACAAAGCCAACATAGTGCGGCCACCCTTCTTCCTCGAGATCGACCGAGAGGTGACAGTTTATGCCGTCAACTTTCTCCAGTTCAGCAAATTCCTGCTTGAAACAGAGATCCCCCGAAGTGCGGGCACCGTAGATCGTGGTTAGCCCGGCATAATCATCCAGGTTGGCCTTAACATACTCTACGATCGGACGTAGGGGAGCCTGGCCGATCCCACCACCGACGGTGAGGATCTTCTTTCCCTTCCAATCGTCAACCGGAAAGCTGTTTCCGTAGGGGCCGCGCACGGTCATCTTGTCCCCCGCCTCGAGCTGGTGTAAAGCTGTGGTCACCTTGCCTGCTTTCATTACTGAAAAACGCAAATACCCTTCTTCCGTCGGCGAGGAGGAGATCGAGATCATGCTCTCGCCCACGCCGAGCACCCCGATCATGGCACACTGGCCTGGACGGTGGCTCCAGCTGTCCCGCACGGCCGGATCGTCAAGAATTACTTTGAAAGTTTTAATGCAGCGCTCTCCGCCAGTTTCATTCCAGGCTTCCTCAACCGTCGCAGTATAAGGGATATAAGGATTGTCGTGATTTTTCATCGCGCCGCTTTCACCTGCCTTAGAATGTCGATCAAGTCGATATTGACCGGGCAGAGGTTGGAGCACCGCCCGCATCCGACACAGGCAATTACCCCGAACTTATCGACAAAATATGAATATTTATGGTTAATTCGATTACGAGTCCGCTCACGACGGGTCGGACGGGGATTATGCCCTGAAGTGTGCTTCGTATATTCGGCAAACATACAGGAATCCCACATCCGGCAGCGCCGTCCCGCAGGGCCTTCTACTTCATCCTGGATATCGAAGCAGTGACAGGTAGGGCAGAGATAGGTGCAAATACCGCAGCCCAGGCAAGCTGCAGAAACCTTCTCCCAGAGCGGATCCTCCCACAGCTGTGGCAACGCCTCCGGAATCCCCTCCGGATCTACGTTCCACTTGATTTTAGCCACAGCATCCTCTACCAGTTGCTCCTTCTGCTTGACAGCATCAGCAGGAGCTTCTTCCAGGAGATCTTTGAACTCTTCTACAAGCGCTTTCCCTTTTTCTGTAATTTCTTCCAGAAGATAGCTCTCCCCCAGATCGCTCATTAAGATATCCAAACCCTCAGGGGAGGCCGGGCCCCCGCCTACCGACGAGCAGAAACAGTTCAAATCCGGCTCATTGCAGGCCAGGCCAATCAGGGTAGTGCGCTCGCGCCGTTCCAGGTAATAGGGATCTTCAAAATCCCAGCGGAAGAGTTTTTCCACAAGCGCCATCGCCCGGGCATCACAAGGGCGCACTCCCAGTAAAACCATCTCTTCATCGAGCCCGGGAAGCTCCAGGTCTGTCTGTCCCAGAGAAAACCGGCATAGTGTCTCCGTCTGGGGAAAGACCAGCGCCTTGGGGGGCACCGTCGTGTTATCCTCATCGAGGTGCACTGTTTGGCCCTCCGCAACGCGAGCAAACTTCTTCATTTCGCCCTGCACCGCCGGCGCCCAGAGGTTTTTGCCGGAAAGCTTCCCGGTAAACTCGGACCATTTTTCCTTATGCAACAGCATCGCTGACATATCGCTCTCACCCACCTCTACAAGATAAATTCCTCTGGGTCGTCAGGCTTATAACCGGCCTGGAACGGTTCAGCCTCCGGATCAAGCCCCGGTTCAAACCCGTATTCTTCACGCACCGTTCGAGCAAGCTTCCGGTTCAACTTGCCCAGCGGAATACCGGCCGGGCAGACCCGCTCGCACTCGCCGCATTCAATGCAGCGTCCGGCAAGGTGAAAAGCCCGGGCCAGGTGAAACGCGGTATTCTCTGAAAAGTTAACGGCGCGGTTGACCCAGGTCGGGTCAAGGCGATCAAGAATACAATCCTCGCAGTAGCATAAGGGACAGGCATTCCGGCAGGAATAACAGCGGATACATTTGGAAAACTGCTCCTCCCAATAAGCCCACCGCTCCGCCGTCTCTTTTGCTTCAATCTCGGCCACGCCGCTGTCATCAGCAGTTGCCCACGGCTCCACCGGTTCTCCAATAGTCAGGTCGCTGATCACCGGGTTGGGATGACGACAGAGACGGCATTTTTCTGCCAACACCTCTGTACGCGGGATTGCCGTTTCCCCACCCTCGCCAACCAGCAGAAAATCTTCTCCATCCCACTTGACCTCGGCAGCTGCCTCTGTTTCCGGATACTTCTCCGCAAGCAGCTCCCGGTCGACCATCCCCGGACAGGGCAAGCCTATAACCACAACCTCTTCACGCTTAATCCCTTTTTCTACCAACAGCTGGGCCACTGCCCGGCTGTCGCATCCCTTGACCAGCAGGGCAACTTTACGCTGATCAGGCTCTTGCCCCCGGGGAACCGGCAATTTTTCGACTAAGGTAAGATAAGTAGCCAGGTTGGAGATACAGAGGGGTGAAAAAATCAGCTCATCGACCCCGGCAGCGTCTTCAATAAAATATGGTGCCACGCGGTAACCGAAAGTGCCCCGACGCCAGCCAAGTAGATATTTGACATCGTCCCGGGAGACAATCTCGGCTGCAGTTTTACGTAATTTGTCCAGATCCATCTATTTCCCCTCCTCACCAGCCAATTTGCCGGCGCCTGAATTGATCAAAAGGTCCGGCCGCCCTGGCATCTTCCACTGCTTTTTCGACAACCTCTTTCCACTTATGCCCTTCCGAGGCAGAGACCCAGCTCATATTGAAACGGCGCGGGTCTACGCCGGTAAATTCAAGAAGCTCTTTAAGTAACTTCAAACGGCGGCGGGCGTAAAAGTTCCCCTCCATGTAGTGGCAATCCCCGGGGTGACATCCCGAGACGAGCACCCCGTCGGCACCCTGCTGCAGGGCATTAACCACGTAAAGGGGGTTCACCCGGCCCGAACACATTACCCGAATAATCTTGATATTTGCCGGGTACTGAATCCGGCTGGTTCCGGCCAGGTCTGCGCCAGCATAAGAGCACCAGTTACATAAGAAAGCAACAATATTCGGTTCAAATTGCTCGCTCATCTAATCCCCCCCAATGCCGCAATTTGTGGTAGAATCTGCCGGTCCCGGAAGGACCTCGGCTGAATAGAATTAGACAGGCAACCGGCCGAGCAGGAACCGCAGCCTTTACAGAGTGCTTCATTGACCCGGGCCACCTCTACCGAATGGCCCATCCGGTTGATCGTGACCAGTTCAATAGCAGTGTAAGGGCAGATAGAAACACAGAAACCACATCCCCGGCAGGTATCTTCAATAACCTCTGCTACCTGGGCATCGATGGCCACTTTGCCCCGGGCCAGCGGAATCAAAGCCGAAGCAGCCGCCCCTTTGGCCTGGGCTACGGTATCGGGAATATCCTTGGGACCCTGGCAGCACCCGGCCAGAAAGACACCGTCGCTGGCGGTATCAACCGGGCGCAGCTTCGGATGAGCCTCCAGGAAAAAGCGATCCGGCGATTGGGAGAGCCGCAGCAGATCGATGATCTTACGGTCGTCACTACGGGGCTCCAGACCTACCGCCAGGACAACCAGGTCGAATTCATCCTCAAGGGGAGTAGCGGTTAACGTATCTTCAACCTTAACCACCAGCTTATTCCCCCGTTTGAAGATCTCCGAAGGATTACCCCGCACGTAGCGAATTCCTTCGCGGCGGACCCGGTCGTAAAACTCTTCAAAACCTTTCCCGAATGCCCGTACGTCCATGTAGTAAACCTTGACCGTGGCATCGGGGATTTTATCCTTGATCAGGTGAGCCTGCTTAGCAGTATACATGCAGCAGACCCGGGAGCAGTATTCGTTGCCGACGCTCTGATCTCGGGAACCGACACATTGGATAAAGGCGATCTCTTTCGGGGTAATCTCCTCTTCTCCATTGTGGACCACGATATCCCCCCCGGTAGGACCGGAGGCAGAGACGAGCCGCTCCATCTCCAGGCCGGTGATCACGTTGGGATAGTCCGTGTAGCCGTACTCCGGTTTCTTGGCCGGGTCAAAAACGTCGAACCCTGTCGCTACCACGATGGCACCAACCTTGAAGGTGACAATCTCGTCTTTTTGTTCAAAGTCTATGGCTTCGGCCCTGCAGGCATCGACACATTTCGGACTCTTACCGCACCGGCCCCGGGTTAGAAAGAGACACTTTTCCGGATCAATTGTATATTTCGCCGGGACCGCCTGTGGAAAAGGCAGGTAGATCGCGCTGCGCTTGCCCAGTCCCTCGTCGAATTCGTTGGGGAAACGGTTGGCCAGGCGGCATTCCTTAGCACAATCACCACACCCGGTGCATTTGCTTACGTCGACATAACGCGCTTTTTTGCGCACCTTCACATCGAAATTACCGACAAAACCGCCGACCTCTTCCACCTCTGAATAGGCCAACAGCTCAATATTCGGGTGGTTGGCGGCATCAACCATTTTCGGAGTAAGAATACAGGCGGAACAGTCCAGGGTAGGAAAGGTCTTGTCCAGCTGTGCCATCCGCCCGCCCACAGAGGGGCTCTTCTCCACCAGGTAAACCTTGAACCCGGCATCGGCAATATCAAGCGCCGCCTGGATACCGGCAATGCCCGCTCCAATAACCAAAGCCGCCGGCTCNNGAGCCCTGCTCCCTGATATTGGCCATCTCCAGGTAATAGGGGTTTAACCCCACCTCCTGGAGGGCCTTGCGAAAGGTGGGCTCGTGCATGCGCGGTGAGCAGGAGGCCACCACTACGCGGTTCAGCCCATGTTCCTTAATATCGTTTTTAATCAGGAGCTGCCCAGGGTCGGAACACATATACGAATAATTGCGCGCAACCACTACGTTTGGTAAACTTTGCGCATATTCTGTCACCTCTTCCACATCGACGGTAGCGGCAATATTGATACCGCAATGACAGATATAGACGCCCAGTTTCGGTTTTTCCGTCATCTGCTTATTCATCCTCCCACAGAGATTCGGCCTTGCTAAGGGGTTCTCTTCAGGCAGCAGCGCTATCCTTTTAACTCCTTCAGTTTTTCAGTTAGCTTGGGCACAACTTTGTGCAGGTCGTCAATGATAGCATAATCGGCTTCCGCAAAAATCGGCGCATTGGGATCCTTATTGATCGCGACGATGGTTTTGGCTCCCTTGATTCCGGCCACGTGCTGGAAGGCGCCAGAGATACCCATGCAGAGATAAAGCTTCGGCTTGACTGTTTTGCCCGAGGTGCCGACCTGGCGGTCACTTGGCAGCCAGCCGGCGTCACAGGCCGCACGCGAACCACAAAGATCGGCCTTAATTACTTCAGCCAGCTCCTCGGCAATCGGCAAGTTCTTATCTTCTTTCAGGCCGCGCCCAATTCCGACCAGGATTTCAGACTGGGTGATATCAACATCGCCAACTTCGGCTTCGATATATTCTACGAATTTGCGGTAGTCAAGATCTTCTTTTAACGGAGAGTCGAGCTTCTCTATCGTGCCGGCAGCAGCCGGTTCCGGAGCTTCAAAAGCAGCTTCGCGGATCGTAACCAGGTACGTATCCGCCGGTTTAAACGCAATCTGCGCATTAACCTTTCCGGAATAAAGCTGCCTGGTGGCTTTAAGAACGCCGTCCTCCACCTCCAGCCCGACAACATCGGCAACAAAGGGCAGTTTTTTCTCTACCGCCAGCGCCGGAGCCAGATCCACGCCCTGTGCGGTCTGTCCGAGCATAACCAGTTTCGGCTTGTAGTCGTCAATCANNTAGCAGGACCATCACTTCGCCGCCCAAATCCTTCGCCAGTGAAGGGGCCAGCGAGAGCATTTCAAAAGTAATATCCCGCAACTCTCCCCGACGGTGTTCCGCCAGTACTAAGACGTTACCCATTTTAGACCAGACCTCCTTTAACCAGAATCGAAGCCAACTTCTCAGCCTTCTCCTCAGGTTCGCCCTCGATTATTTCAGCTTTCGATTCAACTACCGGAATATAAAGCTTTTCCAAAGTAATCTGGGATGCCTCCGCGTTCACATCTCCCTCGGCAATACCCAGGTCATCTAAATTTACTACTTTCAACTCTTTTTTCTGAGCCTGGCGGATACCACGGATAGGAGCATAACGCGGCTCATTAATCCCGGTCTGGATAGTCAAGACGGCGGGTAAGTTAATCTCAACTACCTCCATCAGCCCACCCTCGAGTTCGCGGTATGCTTTAACCTTACCATCCTCGATCTCCACTTTTTTGACATAGGCAGCATGGGGAACACCCAGTATTTCAGCCAAGGCTACCCCGGTAGTCGCTTGACCGTAGTCATTGGCCATGCACCCGGTGAGGACCAGGTCGAATTCCTGATCTTTGATCGCCCCGGCAAGAACCCGGGCCACCATCAACGGATCATGGGAGGCAATACGTTCATCCTCGATCCGGATGGCATTGTCACAGCCCTTGGCCATGGCCATACGGATCATGACTTCTGATTCCTTCGGCCCGATAGAGACCACGGTAACATTGCCTCCATATTTCTCCTTGATTAAAACTGATTCTTCTACCGCGTAATTATCGGCGTCGTTGATATCAAAAGAAAAGCGGCTGCTATCAACCTCCGTGCCCTCCGGATTAAGTTTAATCTCCGCTTCCGAAGTATCGGGCACATACTTGATACAGGTAAAAATTTTCATTTAATCCTCCACCTCCTAAGCGGAATTAGATTTATCCTGCGCTCCGTCCAACTCTCCCAAAAGCTCCATGATTTCAGCCACCCGCATCTCCTCTTCATATCCCAATGCCTTCACGGCATCTTCCAAGGTTAGGACACAGAAGGGGCAAGCCACCGCCACGATATCGGCTTCCAGAGCGCGGGCATCTTTAATTCGCGTTTCGGCCAGGCGCTCTATTTTTGATTCAGATTCCACCCACATTTTACCGCCACCACCCTCACAGCAAAGGCTGCGTTCACGGGCCCGATTAAATTCGACCAGTTCCACTCCCTCAATGGCTTTCAACAAGCGGCGCGGTTCATCAAACACTCCGCTCTGCTTGCCCAGGTAGCAGGGGTCATGAAAAACAATCTTTTTTGCCAGGCCGTTCTTGAAAACCAGCTTCTCCTGCTCCAGCAGCTCCGCCAGCAGTTGAGTATAATGAAGTACCGGTTTGTTTAAATCGGGGTAATGAGTCTTGAAAGTAGTAAAACAATGCGGCGAAAGGGCCACGATCCGTTTAGCCTGGTATTCATTTAACAGTTCTGTATTATCCTCGACAATCATTTCAAAAAGGCCGTCTTCACCAAGGGTGAAAACCTCGCTGCCGCAACAAGATTCATCTTCACCGAGAAACGCGTAATCTACACCGGCTTTCTCAAGCAGGCGGACCATGTTTTGAGCAACGATCTTGACACGCGGATCGTAGGCGATCGTACAGCAGACAAAGATCAGGTTTTCGACGCTCTGATCAGGCTGAGCAATTTTTACATCCAATCCTTCCATCCAATCACCGCGGGTGGCTCTCGGCTTTTCCCAGGGATTGCCTTCCATAAAAGTGCTCTCGAGGGCATCCCGCACCGTTGGCTGGGTTTTGCCGCTTTCGACAACGAGCGACCGCAGGCCGATCAATACCTCCAGTGGCTTCAGCCCCTTCGGGCAGCGGACCGCGCAGGTATGACAGCCGGTGCAGTCCCAAATTTCGGCCATCCTGGAGAGCTCGTCCAGCAGATCTTCATTGTAAGCGTCATAGACAAAACGGCGTACATTTAAATTTGTCCGCACCGTTACCGGGCAACCGCCGGTACACCGCCCGCATTGAATGCAACCCAGCAGGTCAAACTTTTCAGCAAAAGTTTGGTTTTCGGTAGTCATCTTCATACCCCGCATCAGTAAAATATTTTTCCTCCAGGCCGCGGCACGGGCTGAGGAAATGAAAAAATCTTAATACTGCTATCACCAACCCCCTTTTGAACTTTAGGAAATAACTCTTTAATGTGTCAATACAAACCTACAATCCCTTGTTTTCGACGTTACAC
>MTKW01017585.1_pt1 | contig 13583 bp, 9 predicted proteins | sample 1042761 | NCBI WGS metagenome assembly MTKW01 (sample SAMN06205366, study PRJNA360243) | anaerobic digester metagenome | biome: Wastewater treatment plant; feature: Anaerobic digester sludge; material: sludge; isolation source: anaerobic digester fed with sludge from wastewater treatment plant ...
GATAATAGGCCCTCTATTCGCCACCAGTCCTTGCGAAGGCCTGCTTTCTTTTTGGCTTTAAAAATAAAAAATGAATAAATATCAAAATTATTTCCTAAATATGGAACTTTTTGTGGAGCCAAGGTGTCTATTCAGTTAATGGATCAGGGAACCCCCTGCAGTCTCCGTCCCCCCCCCGGCGATTGCATTCCCTGATCTTTTTTTTGCCTTATGCCCCGGCTTCTTCATTCATGTGCGCTTTTTATGGGCTGGTTATTCATTAAAAAGAGGCAACGGAATATCTTTCCGTTGCCTCTTGCTGTTTCTTCGCATTATTTTATTCTCATTAACGGGAAATGAGGTACATATTCGGCGACAGGGTCTGCTCGACACGCAGCCACTTGGCATGGCCGTCGAGGAAGGCCCAGTTGGCCCCGTTGTTATGCCGCTCGGCAGGTATTTCGGTGACACCGTAGCTTGCGCGGTTGCTGATCTTATTGTAGTTGGATGACGAACAGCCGCCACCGTCCCAGACGAAGACCATTTCCGCGGGATGGCTGAATTCGCCGATCTTTTTCACCGGGAACTGGTAGGAGGAAAGCACGCCATGCAGCCCGTCATCAGTGCGGCGGTTGAACTGGTATGACTGGGCATTGCCGACAGTCCAGTTGAATGCACCGTGTGACGGACATTCAAAAACCTGCATGTTGTTAATGTACGGGTAGATGATGTCGCGAGCCCGTGGCGTGTACGAAGGCGGGTTCAAATGATAGCACAGGGGAGTTCGTTCGTCATAGTCCTGCAGATATGACATTGTAGCAATGCCGAGCTGCTTGACGTTGCTCAGGCAGCTTGCCTGCCGCGCCTTCTCCCGTGCCTTGGCAAAAACAGGAAAGAGAATCGCCGCCAGGATGGCGATGATTGCAATGACCACCAGCAGTTCGATAAGCGTGAAGCCCTTCTTGTGCATGATACTCTCCTTTTCCCGACAAAGGATTTCTCCCCGGTGAGTGGTATGAAATACCGATTCACCAGTGGAGACCAGCCCAACTGGCAAAGCTTGTGTGGACAATGAGGTCATTTTCTCGGTTGGAGTACGTGCAGGCCCTACATTCCCCACCATTAAGAAGATCATCATCCCCACTCATCGCTGTAACACTGCGGCGCCGGACTGCTTCCCGCCAACGACGTGAGTCCGGTTTGCGAAAATGGCGACAGACCCAACGTCCCCCGTTTAACCAGGCTTTTTAAGAAATCGTTCTCGCTTGCATCACTTCCCTTCCGGTGGGCGCCGCCCGGCGGCGATTGTGCCGGGCGACGCTTGCATATTTTGCATGACGTCAGTCCACCCGGTGCAGACCGACATCATCCCAGTACACCAGTCCCCCATCCTCGTACCCGTCCACGATGGGGATGATGCGTACCTGGCGCACCGTCCGGTTGCCGATGGTTTCCGGCAGATCAACACCCAGGATGACCAGTGACCATGAGCCGGGCGTCGGATCAACGCGGGTGGCGTAGCCGGGAAGGTTCCTCCCGCCTTCATCAAGCGGTGTTACCGACAATTCCAGGTGTCCCTTGATCTCTTGCCCCTCGGGCACATACACCCAGGCAATGGCGGCATATTTCCCGGCGCCGGGGAAGTCCAGCGTCTGCACCGGGCCGCCGCGGAGCAACCCGTCGCACAGCAGGGAATATTCGCCCGAAAGCGCCACATCACGGCTGCGGACAATGCGCCCGATGGGCGGATCCGGGGGCACATCAGGCTTGCGCCAAAACGACCAGTGGGCGGCAGCGTCGCCATCGCCTTCTTCAAAGGAGGGGTTGCGGCCGACCAGCGTGGTATTTCCGTCAACGACACGCAAGAGCAGATCGGCCTGCTCGCGCACCACTTCGGCATCGGCTTCCCGCGCCAATTCCTCGATGCGCCGGCGCACTGCGTTGTCGCCCTGGCGCACCCAGTTGGCCAGCCCCCAGATGATATTCCCGCCCCAGTTGGCACCGGCAACACCGGCATAGCGGTCCACACCCAGCGGATGCACCAAAACCGGGTCATCAGCAAATACCTCGTTCACCAGGTAGCGCCGCTTTTGGGCCATCTCCACGGACGCAAGCCCCTGGTCCAAAAGGGCCAGCGCCTCCTCCTCGGTGGCGGCAGCCAGGTCGCCGGCACCCATGCTTGCAAGGTAGGCAATGGCGGAGGCCTCATAATACTGGAAGGCCTTCTCCATAAGCTGGGCCCGCGCCCGCTGCTTGTCCGTCTGCGCGTGGGCAATGGCGGCCTCCAAAAGCTCGCGGCTGCGGGTGATATCGGCCATTTTTACATCGGCAAGGTAGGTGGCACTACTGAAGGGCAGCCAGGTGCCGGTCTTGGGGAACCACTGGGATTCGAGAATATCCTCGGTCCAAAAGCGCTCCCAGATATCGTAATATTCGGCCATAAACGGTGCCGCCTCGGGGCCCACACACCGTTCATACCATTCATTGAGCAGGGCTTCTTCATCCTGGTGGGGATTCCACCACAGCTTCAGGTGCATGTAAGGTTTGGGGCCTTCGCCGAAATTGGGATAGATCTCGGCATAGTGGGCTTTAACGCCATTGTCCGCGCCAAAACGCAGGTAGTCGGCGGCATGGCGGATATACATGCGCGGCAGGCAGTACGGGGTGCCGTAGATATAATCATACCAGGCAAAGGTCGGCACACTTTCCTGCCACTCGCGGGTGGCCACATGGCCTGCTTCACGAAGCTCGGGGTCAATCCATTTCATGCGATCATAGGTGATGTAGGGCACCATGCGCGGGTGGACCTCGATGGTCTTGGGCGGAGTGGATACGTTGAAATAGGCCAGGCAGCCGAACCACTTGTCCGGATGCACCTCCAGCACCTTTTCAATAATCTGGTTGGCCCAGTCGTAATACAGCTCGGAGTAATCAACCCAGCCAAGGTAGTTTTTCTCACCGGAGATACGCGCCAGGCAGTCCTCGCAGCGGCAAAAATGCCCGCTGTCGTTCATCCCCAATGAATACGACGGAACCGTGGGGTTTTCGTTGAAAAACTCGATGATGTTTTTCGCCGCTTCCTCGACGATGCCGGGGGCGGTCAGACACGGCTGCCAGCCGTGATCGGCCTCGCTTTGGGGCAGGTAACGCTCCCCGCCCTCCTGGCGGATGGGAAAGAACTCGGGATGGGTCTGGGTGTATTTCTCCGGCGGGAAGAGACGGATCAGGTTGTGGTGAAAGGAGACACGCCCGCGCATCCGGTTAAAACGCGCCCATTGCCCCTGGGCTTCGCCGCGCAGGCCGCTAAGCAGCCGGGAAAAGAACACGGGTTCGCCGGTCATGCGCCCCTCGGGGACGGTGATGGTGTCGGCTGCCGGCACATCGGTGCCGTCTTCACCCGGCAACAGCCAACGCACCCCCACGAACCGCTCCAAAAACTCGTACACTCCAAACTCCGTCCCCCAGTCCGTCGGGCCGCAGATGACGATGTCGCTGTCCTGGGCCACAATGACGAAGCCGTCTTCGTCCAAGCCCTCGGGAATGAGCCCCTGCCCCAGCTCGGATGCAGTGGGGCCGACGCGAATGGAGATGCCGGCAAAATCCGCCGCTGCTTCATGCTCGCGGACGATTTCCAGTTGGGCACCGGTCGCTTCGGCGATATAGTCGGCAAGGGTTTGCGCCGCCGCTGCCACCTGCGCGGAAGCACCCTCGCCGATGATGATGCGGGCCTGCCCCACGCCGTCTCTAACGATGGCGATATCAGCGTTCGCGCCGGGGGCGCAGGTGGTGAGCAGTGCAAGCATAAGACCGAGAAACGAGGTACACGTTATTTTGGCGTTTTTTCGCATGACAACTCCTCTTTGAATCGTGTTAAGGATCCGGCAATACCGGTACAAATATCGCAATTTACACTATGTATTCTGCATGCAAAACCTGCAAACCTGCCTTTTATCTCATTATTGCCATCCCGAAGAATGAATACAGCCCACGTTGTCGGGCAGCCGCTTTCTACCGTTTCGTGGTGTCGTTTGTTGTTTATGGGGTGCCTACAATTGACATAAATAATGTACTGTGAAAAATAGGCAGCAAGGTGATACTCACCAATAAAACGAAACGATGCGTTATTACCGGCACCCATAACACACTTCAACTCGGAGACACCATGAACAGTGACGACGCCCTGATTGACCGCGTGCATCGTGATGCCGTGATCATTGATGCCCACAACGATTCATTTTGCCGACGCCTGGAAAAGGGCGACGACCCGAGCCTGCACTCCCCCGCCCCGCGATACCACGTGGACCTCCCGCGCCTGCACCAGGGCGGCCTGACCGCCATGTTCACCTACATCGGCGGAAGCTGCCTGCACCGCTCGATGGAGTTATGGGAGGCGCTGTATGCCCAGGTGGAGGCGGCGCCGGATGATTTCACCATCATCCAAACGCACGAGGATGTCCTGAGAGCGAAGGAAAGCGGCATGATAGGGTTGGTGGCCCAGTTGGAGAGCTGCGCCTGCCTGGGCGGCTGTCTGCGCATATTGGGAGTGCTCCACCGCATGGGCCTGCGGGTGGCCAACCTCACCCACGGCGAGGGCCTCGACCGCCATGACAACGCCCTGCAAGTCGACTCAAGCCCATTCGCGTACTGCACCGCCCAAGAGCGCGATCAGGCCCGGCGGGAAATGCGCGGCCTGACGGACTTCGGACGGGAGGTCATTGCCTTTTGCAATGCACACGGCATCATCGTGGATACCGCTCATGCCAATGATACGACCTTTTACGAAACCCTCGAGGCCTCGGACGATCCGGTGATCTTCTCCCACGGCTGCGTCTTTGCCGTCTGCCCCCACTGGCGCGGGCTGACCGATGACCAGATCCGCGCCCTGGCCGCACACGGCGGCGTCATGGGGGTGGCCTTTTACCGCACATTCATCCACCAACACGAACCCTCGATGGAGCGCCTGCTCGACCAGGTGGAGCATGTCATCAACCTGGTGGGGGCCGATCATGTGGGCATCGGCGCGGATTTCGACGGACTGCCTGATGATGCGGTACCCATCCCCCCCGACGTGGGCCGCTTGCCGGAATTGACGGCCGCAATGCTGGCCCGGGGGTTTGATGAGGCGACGGTGCGCAAGGTGCTTGGAGAAAATTTTCTGAGAGTGTGCGGCAAAGTGTGGAACCAGGCGCCCGGCGGCGAATGTTTTACACAATGAAACCGTGACATACCGCTCCACCTGTTTGCACACTAAAACGGCACTCACACCAATCCTGCAAAGAGCATCCGTCCATGGCCAATGAACACAACCATCACCTGTGCCCCATGGGGCATGCCCGGACTTTGAGAAACCCCCTGCGCCGCTGGGTGCATCATCCGCAGAAGATACTGGGGCCGTATGTGGCTGCAGGGATGACCGTGTTGGATATGGGGTGCGGCCCCGGCTACTTCACACTTCCTCTCGCGGAGATGGTGGGGGTCGGTGGGCGGGTCATCGCGGCGGATGTGCAAGACGGCATGCTGGAAATCATCCGTGACCGCGTTCGGGAAACCTCGCTCGAAGAGCGCGTCACATTGCATAAATGCGCCGCCGACCGGGCCGGGCTGCCCGCAGGCATTGATTTTGCCCTGGCTTTTTATGCGCTCCACGAGCATCCCGATCCCGCGGCGTTTTTCGCGGAACTGGCCGCTGCATTCAACCCCGGCGGCCGTATTTTGCTCGTGGAGCCGAAATACTTACATGTCTCCCGCGATGATTTTGCGCGCATGACGGCTGCCGCGCACGCATGCGGTCTGCGCCCGGTGGCCCGGCCGAGAGTGATGTTCAGCCAGGCAGTGCTTTTGGCCGGTGCCTAAACGGCCGCAATGCCGCACGAACGCCAAAAAGACCGGGGAACCGCCCTGCAGTGAGCGGTTCCCCGTGTTGTCATTTCATGAAATAAATTGCGGCGGCAGTTACCCCAAAGCGACATCGAGGATCATCATCACGGTAAAGCCCAGCATGGCCCCGATGGTAGAAATGTTGCCGTTGCCCTCGCGCCTTCCGGCAGGGACCAGCTCATCCACCACCACGAAGATCATGGCTCCGGCGGCAAAGGCCAGGGCGTAGGGCAGTATCGGCTGGGCGACAAACACGATCGCCGCACCGATGACCCCGGCAATCGGCTCGACAATCGCCGAGGCCTGCCCCCAGAGGAAGCTGTTGCGCCGCGACATGCCCTCCCGCCGCAGGGGCATGGCCACCGCCATTCCCTCGGGGAAGTTTTGCATCCCGATGCCCCCGGCCAGGACCAATGCGCCCGCCAGGCTCGCTTCCGGCACTCCGGCCGCAGCCGCACCGAAGGCGACGCCCACGGCCAGCCCCTCGGGGATATTGTGCAGCGTAATCGCCGAGACCAACAGCGTGGTGCGCCGCCAGACTGTCGGCTTGCCGTGGACTTCAGCGGTTTCCGGGCTGAAATGAGGGTGCAGGTGGGGCAGTGTTTCGTCAAGGAGCCATAAAAAAGCGCCCCCGAGCAAAAATCCCACCGCCGCAGGCACCCACACGGGCACCGGGCCGCCTTCGGCCATCTCGATGGCAGGCGCCAACAGCGACCAGTAGCTGGCCGCAATCATCACCCCGGCGGCAAAACCCAGCATCCCGTCCATCAGCCGCGGGTTTGGCCGGCGGGTGAAAAACACGAATGATGCGCCCAGTGCTGTGACCAGCCAGGTGAAGGTACAGGCCAAAAGCGCCTGCACGATGGGGTTGAGATCAGCAAACCAGGCCATGGGCCTTTTCCTCGTTCGTAAAATCTCAGGACCGTATCGGCCTCCCCCTTGCCGCTCATTCGCAATGCGAGCGGCAAGGGGGGCCGCAAGGCCGCCTCAGCGGCGTGCCAGTAGTTGCTTGGCGGCATCCTCCCCGCCGTTTACCAGGTACAAAAGCGGCGTCGGGCGATCCACTCCCTCGACATACGCCGGGCGCGCCTGCCAGGGAGTGACCGACAACACGTTGGACAAATCCATCCAGTACTGCAGGCGGGCGGGGCTGAGGTTCCAGGTCATGTGGAAATGATTGGCCGGGGCGAACTGCTTGTATTCGCCCATTGTCGCGTATTTGGGCACCACCCAGGTGTGGGGCCAGGTGGCGGTGGTGGTTTCGGAAAGCTCCTGAGCCAGCTTCTCGGGCAGATCCACGGTACAGGCCTCGTCCCAAATCAGCGAGAACATGCCGTTGAGTTCGCTGTAGGCCATGCGGGCGGCGATCCCCTCGATACCGCCCGGGGAGATGAAGGTGACCGAGTTGCCCAGCCCGGGGAAGTAGCCCTCGTCGGCCAGGGGCATGCTCACATTCGCCATGATCTCTTCAATTTCCGCGCCCGGCATGGCGGCCCAGTCGAAGGAGGCGCTGCCGGAGTTGTCGCCGTCCACGAGGCCCTTGGTGCGCCAGAGGCCCTCCGGCTCCACGTCGCCCAGCCCCAGTTTGTCGGCCAGGGCGCAGATCTCCCACGGCTCCCAGACCTTGCGGAAGTCCATAAACAGCGGGGGTGCGCCGGCGGTCAGGTTATTGAAGACCAGCATGGTCAAAAGCCCCTGAACATCGGCCTCCGTGGCAAAGGGCAGCGGCGTGCGGCGGCCGGTGTGGTCGAAGGTGGAATTAAACAGCGATTCCATGGCATCGGCCACCGGCAGGGGGATACCGCGGGGGTCTGATCCCCACTCAAGCTGGCTCATGAACCCGCCGCCCACGGCATTGAGGTCGGCCAGCAGGTCGCGCACAATCAAGTACAGCGCCAGGCTCTTTTGGAACCGCTCCTCGTCGGCGGCATCGCGCAGTTCCACACGGTCGCCCACGTGGGCGGCAATCCATGCCCGCAGCTCTTTGAGTTCGGCCGGGTTATAGGCCTGCTTGTTGAGCATGTCGGCCAGCAGCTTCATGTCCAGGCGGGTGATTTCCAGGCCGAAGGTGTTGCGGGTGGGGATGACATGGGCCAGGGCGGTTTCCATGCCCATCGAGTCATGGCCGAAAACCACCACACGGCGGCCTTTGAGGCCCTGTGCGGTAAGAGCGGCGAAGGCCCAGTCCACGAGGGCCTCGGCGGTCTTTTCGCTCATCTGCGGGTTCATGCCCGTATCCGGCCAGTTCCCCACGTTGAGGTGTGACAGCCTGCCGTACTGGGCCAGCGCGCCGTTGGCCGCCTGGGCGAACACCACGCCCGGCTTGGGTCCGCTGTTGCCGCAGGTGATGTTCAGCGGGGTGTCGGCGGGAAACTGGGAGAGCAGGGAAATCAGGCTGGGCTGGGGAAAGCACCAGGTGTCCGGGGTGCAGACCAAAATGTCCACACCCTCGGCCTTAAACTGCCGGGCGACAATATCGGCCTGGGGTTCGGTATCCACCAGCACCGGGGTATAGACCACCTTGACTTCGCCGCCGGGAACGCGTACCCGTTCGGCGAGCATGCGGGCTGTTGCTTCGACGATGTTTTGGCAGCGCTGCCGCGATTCGGCGTCAATGCGCGGATCGCTGCTGGTAAACACACCGATCGTGGGAATATACGAATCTGCTTTTTCCTGAAATGGCAGAGCTTTGAGCATCTGTTTGCTCCTTACAATGTTTCCTTAATTGATTAACTGCAAAGACGTGTTGATGTATTAGCCTTCCGGCATTTCGCTTCCTTCTTCCAGGCAGGAAAATGAAGCCAGGATACAGAAATCGGCTTATTACCGGCATTCTGCATTATACTGTTGTGCTGCAAAGCATCAATATCGTCTCACTCGGGAGGCTTTACCGTGCACCTGCGACTTCTCCTGTTGGCGGCCATAACCGTTGCATGCACCTTTGGCACTGTTTGTGCCGCACCTCTTTCCGAGCTCTTTCCCCGCTGCTGGGGCGGGCGCGGCAATCAGGCCGTGTACTGCGCCGAGGGGCTCATGACCCGGCAGATATTTCTTTATGCCAACTCCAGCCGGACGGAAAGGATTACCGGGGCGCGCTTGTTGTTTGAATTTCCCGCCGACGGCCTGGAGGTGGCCGGAGCCGTCATCGCCGCCGGGCCGGGGAAGGTGCGCAGCGACCTGCGTTTTGAGGAGATCCGGCGTGACAACGAGCGCTATATCCGCGCCATAGTGCCCCTGTATGACATCGAACCGGGGTTTCGCTGGGAAGGTGCGCGGCCGTGGTCTAAGTGGCCGGGCTGGTGGTCGGCGCTGTATCTGCAGGGTAAAAAGCCCGGCACCTACGGCGTGTACTGGCACATCAAGAGCGACCAGGGGGATGAAACCGAGCGCATGGTGCGGGTGGAGGTTTTGCCCCGGCCCGCAGCGGCGCAAATTGGGGCTCCCCGCTCCGGCCGCGGTGTCGGCGTGTGGGCCTATTCGCTGTCGCTGTACGGCCAGTGGCCGGAAATTGCCGCCTCCCTGGCCGATACCCTGGCCCATGCCGGTGTGCGGCGGCTCTACCTCGACGGCGGCGATGGCGCCCGCCTGTCTTTCGCCGCAGCCCGTGCCCGCAACATGGAGGCCGTCCTTGTCAATGACTGGCCGGTTGATCTGCTCGCTCCCGGCGAGCCGCCCGAGGCGGTACGTGCCCGCGATGCGGCCCTCTCCCCCATCCCCGGCAATGCCTGGTGTCCCACTGCCGTGGCCGAGAGGCATGAGGCGTGGGTTGAGCGGGTCCGGCCGTATGTCGCCGGGGCCATGCAGGCGCTGGCTGCCGACGGCTTTATGCTCAATTACGAAGGGGCCGCAGCGGAAGGGCATTTCGCCGCCGATATCTGCTTTTGCGACCGCTGCCGCACCGCCTTCGACACGTTTGACGGCAGCGCAGCGGCACTGCAGTGGCCCGATGACGTTCGTCCCGGAGGCCGCCTGCATGAAAAATGGCTGAAGTGGCGGCACCAACAAGGTGCGCACTATGTCGAAAACGTCATGGCCCTGGCCCGCGAAGCCAGGGCGGATGCCGCCACCTATACCTGGTCCGGCGGTGCCTACAGGCCCTACCCGGCCCACGAAATCTACGCCCGCGCCGGTTCCGATCTTTCCCTGTTTGCCCCGGGCCTGACCGCCGCCACTGTCGGCGCGTATGCCTATCCCAACGATCCCGAGGAGACCTTCCGCCCCAACCCCGATTTCGGTACTGCGCCCGATGACTGGGGCACAACACTGCCCGACATGATTGCACTGGTGCAATGGAGTGCCGAGGCGATCCGCCCCGTGCCGCTGATCGCCTGCGTGGCGGGCACGCGCGCCCCTGCGGGTGAGGCGACACCGCTGGCCGCACCGGAGCTGTTGCGCTACCAGGTGGCCAACCACATGCTCGACGGGGCTGTGGGGGTGGACTTTTGGGGCAGCGGGCCGCTGGAGGACGGGCGCTACATCGAGCTTATCGCCGAGTTGGCCGCCATGTTCCACCAGGCCGACGCCTGGCTCGGCAGCCCGGCCGCAGATCTCGACGGCGTGCAAACCGATGCCCAACGGTGGCGGGCGAGAAGCTTTACCGGAGACCGGGGTAGCCTGGCCGTGGTCATAAGCGGCGATGACGCCGAGCGCGGTTTCCAGGTGGTATTAAACGGCCGCAGCGAGAGCTTCAATCTGCCGCCATTTGGTGTCCGGCTCATCGAATACCGCTGACGCGATGCAGGAAATTGATACACGCATAGCAGGGAGTGAAGGTGCATCATGCAGGAGCAAAACAATCCCGCACCTCGATATTTTGACGCCTTTTCCATCCTCGGCCGCACCCTGCACCATAACGGGACGCAGCCCGAGACCGCCGAAGAGCTGCTGGCGGAGATGGATCACTTCGGCATCCACGAGGCGCTGGTCATAGACAGCCTGTCTGCTTCCACCAACCCCATCGAGGGCAACCGGCGGATTGTCGAGCGCACGCGCTCCCACCCGCGCCTGCACCCGGTATGGGCCGGGCTGTGTACCCACAGTAAGGAGCTGCCGCCGCCGGAGGAACTGGCGGCACAAATGCGCAGCGAAGGGATTGGCGCACTCGTGTTGTTTTACGGGCAGTTCGACATCCGCCTGTCGCAATGGGCGGTGTATGATCTGCTGGGCGAAATGGCGCGGGTCAAGGCCCCGGTCATCCTCTGCCCCACTCCCTTGCGCGGCGGGTATTCGTGTGACGATACGGACTGGGAGGCCGTCGTGAGGGTGTGTCGCGATTTGCCCGATTTGCCCGTGATTGTGGTCGAAGAGCGCATCTACGGCAGCCAGCGGGCGCTGTACGAGGCGCTACACGCCTGCCCCAACCTGCGGGTGGACCTGTCGGCCATCTGGCTGCACCGGCGCATCGAATATATCTGCCGCGAATTCGGCGCCGAGCGGCTGGTGTGGAGTTCGCGCCTGCCCCGGCGCACCCCCGCCGCGCCACTGGTGCAGTTGAATTACTCCGACATCTTACCAGGCGAACTGGCACTCATCGCCGGGGAAAACATGCGCCGCCTGCTGAGCTGGAACGAAAACGTCACCTGTGTTGATCCCAAGACCGTGACGTTCAGTCCGCCGACGGATGAGCTGCATGAAAAAGCCCGGGGCTGCCGATCATTGCGTGATGAGAATTTTTACGACTGCCACGGGCACCTGGGCTGGTGCAGCAACCGCCATGTCATCCACGACACCCCCGCCGACGTGGTGGCGGAGATGGATAAGTTTGGGGTGCGCACGGCCTGTGCATTCTCCTTCGCCGGTTCGATGGCCGACGAAATATACGGCAATGACGCCGCCGCCGAGGTTATCGAGGCCTTCCCGGGACGCTTTATCGGTTTTACCCTGGTAAACCCCCACCGGGGAGAGGCGGGGATGGTGCAGGAACTGCAGCGGGGATACGAGCGCGGGATGCGCGGCATCAAGCTGGCGACGGCCTTTCAGGACTATCCCGACGAGGGGCCGCTGGTGGATGTCGCCTGCCGGTTTGCCGACGAACACGGACTGTTTTTGCTCAACCACACCTGGGGCGGCCCGGCGCAGATGCGCAGGCTTTGTGAGACCTACACCAACGCCTGCTTTTTCACCGGCCATGCCAACGCCGCCTTCGCCGAAATCACCCGCGACTTAGACAACCTGTATATCTGCACCTGCCCGTTTCTCTCCTGGCGGCAGACCGAGGATTTCGTCCGCCTCTACGGCGCCGACCGGCTGCTGTTTGGCTCTGACCTGATGGATCTGCCCATCGGCTGGGGGCTCGGGCCGATTCTTTTCGCCCGCATTTCTCTCGAAGAAAAGCGCAAAATCCTCGGAGAAAACCTGCTGCACCTGATGCGGCGTTATAACATCACCCCACACGGGACGGACGAGATGCCGAAATGATCCCAACCCGCAGCCGAACCACCCGCTTTTGCCGCATGTACATGTAAATGTTGCCGTTACGCTGTGCAAGAAAGTGAGGCATACCCATGGCCGTTCATCAAGAACCGCTTTTTACCGCCGGTGACGCCGGGTATCACAGTTTCCGCATTCCTTCTTTGTGCGTTGCCCCGGACGGGAGCGTTTTGGCCCTGTGCGAGGGACGACGCAACGGTCTGGCCGATGACGGAGACATTGACCTCGTGATGCGCCGCAGCACCGACGGGGGGCAAAGCTGGAGCGACATAACCGTGGTGGGGGCTGAAACCGGGGAAATCACCATCGGCAACCCCTGCCCCATCACCGACAGGCAAAACGGGCGCATTGTGCTTTTGTATACCCGCAACAACCGCCGGGCCTTTGTTGTCATGAGCCATGACAACGGCTGCAGCTTCACCCCGGCGCAAGAACTTACCGCTTCCATCACCCCTTCCGGCTGTGCCTGGAACCGCCTGGGGACGGGGCCCGGCGGAGGTATCGTACTCGCTGCGGGGCGGCTGGTGGCGCCCGTGTGGTACATGGAAGGGGACTTCGCCGACCCCGACAGTCGCAGCTATGAATGCGGCGTCATCTACAGCGATGACCACGGCACGAGCTGGCAGGCCGGGAAGGTGGTGCCGAAAGTCGGCCCCCACGGCGATGAATCCGAGGTGGCCGAGACCCGTGACGGCAGATTGTGTATCAACATGCGCTGTGCGGGAGCAGACAACCAGCGGCTGATTGCCTGGAGTGACGACGGCGGCGAAAGCTGGGGCGAACCCTACCCTGATACGACATTGATTGATCCGGCATGCGACGGCAGCCTCATCCGTTTGCAGGCAACAGGCCCTGCCGGCGAACCGGTGTGGGTGTTTTCCAATGCAGCAAGCACCCGGCGGGAGAATCTCACCGTGCGCGCCGGCCTCGACGAGGGGGTGACATGGCCTCATGCGCGGGTTTTGCATCCCGGTCCGGCCGCCTACTCATGCCTCGCGGAAACGAACGACGGCACATTGCTGTGCCTGTACGAACGCGGCGACACCCATCCTTACGAGGAGCTGTGCCTGGCGGTCTTCGACCTTCAGTGGCTGCTTGATGCGTGACGCGGGCGACCTCCTCCGGTATCTTCGCAACGAAATGAAAGCCGCTCGTTGATCCTTTGCCGTGGCCGTCCGCGGTTGTCTCATTGACTCCGCGAAGCGAACGGTTGTTGCGAACCTGCGTTCCGTCACTCCGCGTGCCCCTGAGCGGGGGTCCGGGGGTTCGCAGCCCCCGGCGGGGTGCAGGGGCAGAGC
>MTKW01013095.1_pt1 | contig 13576 bp, 14 predicted proteins | sample 1042761 | NCBI WGS metagenome assembly MTKW01 (sample SAMN06205366, study PRJNA360243) | anaerobic digester metagenome | biome: Wastewater treatment plant; feature: Anaerobic digester sludge; material: sludge; isolation source: anaerobic digester fed with sludge from wastewater treatment plant ...
CCGGTAAGGCGTTGGAGCAAGGTAGGGTGAATCGGTTTCCAGGATGATTTTTTCCACTCCGCATCCCTTCAATGTTTCAGGTAACCCCGATTTCTTGAAGGTGACCACGCCGTTGATGCCGATGAGAAAATTGCCGAGCTCCAGAATCGCCTCCAGTTCTGCAACGGTTCCGCCGAAGCTGTGGAAAACGCCGAAAAGTTCCCTCTCCCCAACGTTTCTGATCGACTGGATCACCTCGGGTATCGCCTCCCGGGAATGGATGGCTACCGGTAACCCTTTTTCGATGCTCCATTCAAGTTGACGTTCAAAAGCGGCCACCTGACGCTGCTTCGTGCTTTTATCCCAATAGAGGTNNATCTCCCCAATGGCGACATAACCCGGACGCTCCAGCTCTTTCCGGATAATCTCCAGCTGCTCTTCCCACTCCTCCCCGACGTTTGTAGGGTGAAGCCCCATCATCGGTAGAAAAAACGACGGGTAACGGTCGACGCTGCTCCTCAATGGCTGTATGGTTGTTTCGTCGATATTGGGCAGCAGTACCTTTTCCACGCCAACTGCCCCGGCTCTCGCCACCACTTCGTCAAGATCATCTTCAAAGGCATCGAGATAGAGGTGTGCGTGCGTGTCAACAATGCTCATACAATGGTCTCTCCTTTACGATAATAGTAGATTAATCCGTACTCCCTGTTCTTCTGCAACCGTTCGTTGGGCGGCAATCCGGCATGGAACTGCTCCACCTCTTCCCAGATATCCAGGATAATGGCATCCACCTCGTTCCGGTACACCGCCACTTCGTTCAACGTTCTCGCTGTAGCTTTCTGGTGAAGCTGTTGTGTCTGGTAGCCCTCCTTGAACAGGGTATACATCACCTTCACCTTGGCGATGCCCGGATTGTAGATCGGCACGCCTCCCTGCGCGATCCTCCGGTTCTCACCCGCAATGATCTGCTGGCCCCATTGCAGCAGCTGCTCGTTTGAACTCAGATCGGGGAGGATCAGCGACCTCTTCTGCAACCCGTAAAGTTCAAGCAGTTCCGGTTTGATCTCGGCTCGCATCACACACATATAGAGAACCTGGATAAAGTGGGAGATATACATCCTGGCATTTTTCACCCTGTTCTGAAAGGCGATGTTCGCCTTGACCTGGGTGTCGAGCGTTTGCTGGTATTTGAGGCAGAGCCGCTCGAATTTACTCACTGCGCTTCTTGCCCGCGACAACGTTCTCATGGATATGGCGACGTGCTGAAAATCGGTACTGCCAGCCTTCTCAATGGCTGTCTTCAACGCTTTTATCCGTGACAAGTCTGTATTGGGTAATCTGCGATAGGGCATTACTGGATCTTATTTTACTCTGTACATCAGGTTTTCTGCCAGGGAAACCAGTTCTTTTTTTCTCTCGTCAGATATGAGAATCGATGAGAGGGCATCCAATGCCGCAAGATAATATTTTTCGATGAGATTCTCCGAAATGTCCCGAAGATTTAAATCATTGTAAATATTTTTAACGGATGCTATCTTTTCCTCCCTGTCGAATTGGGTGGCGGCAATCCATCTCTGCAACTCCTCATGCTGGCTGCCTCGGGAGGTTTTCAACGCTTTTATCAGCAGGTAGGTCTTTTTGTTGCAGACAATATCCCCGCCAATATTCTTGCCGAAAGTCCGTGGATCACCATAAACGTCCAGCAGATCATCTTTCAGCTGGAAGGCCAGCCCGATATTGATGCCGAAATCGTAGAGCAGTTCAGCATCCTGCGATGTGGCTCCGCCTATCATGGCGCCCATCTTCAGCGCGCAGCCCAGCAGGACGGCAGTCTTCAATCTGATCATCTCCAGGTACTCCGATTCGGTGACGTCAGACCGTTTTTCGAAGTCCATGTCGAGCTGTTGTCCCTGGCACACCTCCATTGCCGTTTTTGTGAAAAGTGCCAGCAGTTCGGGCAGGATAGCCGGAGGTGCGGTGGCCATGTAGCGGTACGATTCAATCAGCATGGCATCACCCGAGAGGATGGCGCTGTTGGTTCCATATTTCCTGTGGACGGTGGGTTTGCCCCTGCGTATGTCGGAATTGTCCATCAGGTCGTCGTGCAGCAGGGTGAAGTTATGGAAGATCTCGATCCCGATAGCCGGTCCGAGTGAGGATTCCAGCTCCTTGCCAAAGAGGTCGGTGGCCATCAGTACCAGCAAGGGGCGTATCCTCTTTCCTCCCACCGACAGGGCATAGCGGATGGGATCGAAAAGGGTGGCGGGTTTCAAGTCGAACGGGATCTGCCGGATCGCTTCGTCGATCCTCTTGCTCAATGTTTCGGCACTGTGTAACATTGTAATCTTGTTGTTGAATTTCTACTTTAGACAAAAAGCTGCCTTTTGAACAAAGGCAGCTTTCGTTATCTGAAAAAAGGAGTGTGGCCTATTATTGCTGTAGGCGGAACACAACGGGCAGTGTGAATCGTACACGTACGGCAGAACCACGTTGCTTGCCGGGTTTCCATTTCGGCATCGACTGGATCACGCGGACAGCCTCCTTGTCGAGCGACGGGTCAACCCCGCGAACCACCTGAACGTCGGTAATGCTTCCGTCTCTCTCAACCACGAAGTTGGTGATGACGCGTCCCTGGATACCGTTTTCCTGTGCAATGACCGGATACTTGATGTTGTCGCTCAGGAACTTCATCATGGCTGCATTTCCACCGGGGAACTCGGGTTGTTCCTCCACCACGACGAAGATCTCTTCGGTAACCTCTTCAACTTTAGGTTTTGGGGGTGGGGGTGGAACAAAGGTCTCCATCTGTCTCTTGCTCGCATCATCCTCGGTGTTGATCTCGATTCTTGTTTCCACTTTCTCTTCCACTACCTGGATGATTTCCGGAGTTTCCGGTGCCGGTGGTGGTGGCGGTGGTGGTGGAGCCGGATCGCGACGAGTGATTTCAATCTCTTCCTCGGCCAGAACATCCTGAACGATAATGCTCTCGTCCAGTTTCTTGGTTTTGGAAGACCATTCAAAGGCGAAAAATAGCACCGAGATGCCTACCACCATACCCATCAGGATGGAAGTCAGCTTGAGTGCGTCAATATTCGCTTTGGGTGATTTTTTTACTTCATCATTCATTTTGATTCTACTTTTACTTTTTTATATATGTGTTTTTACTGACTGAGCAAACCATGACACTGGATGCAAAAATAGGCATTTTTTTTTACACTGTTATGTTTGCCCGATAATTTTCTCAAAAAATAGTCAATTTCCTTACATCGCCTCTGCTACCATCTCCAAATGTACGACTTTGACTCCAGAGAGGAGCCATTGGTTTAATGAAATATTGTCAAAATATCCTCCGTTTTATCCTACACTTGATTAAATAGGCTGAAATTGAGAGGCAGGCGGTTAATTTTGTCCAATTTTAACATGCGCGCAGCAACCACTCCGCAAACAGCAAGCTGTTTCCGGTTTGTAGGGGCGACATCCTACAGGCAGGAATTTCGGTTTCCTCAGGGCTTGATCTTGTAGATATCCTTCAGATTCCGGCCGTAACCGTCGTAGTCCAATCCGTAGCCCACGATGAAATCGTTGGGAATCTCCAGTGCCACATAGTCCAGCTCCAGCTCCTGTTTCAATGCATCCGGTTTCAGCAGCAGCGTAGCTATTTTTATCTCTTTGGGGTTGAATTTGTTGAGCTCCTTCTTGAGGGCCACCATCGTGTTTCCGGAGTCCACGATGTCCTCCACCACAACTACCGTACGGTTTTCGATACTCTCGTTCAGGCCCAGCACCTCCTGGACCTTGTTGGTTGTGGTTGTCCCCTGGTAGGAAGCCAGGCGGACAAATGTAATCTCGCAGGGAACAGTGACCTCTTTCATCAGTTCCCCTGCAAACATAAAGGCGCCGTTCAGCACGGCAATAAAAATCGGATCCTTGTCGCGAAGATCGCGGTCGATCTCTCCGGCAATCCGGCGGATAGCGGCTTGAATCTGCCCGAATTCGATGAACTTTTCAAACTGCTTATCCTTGATGGTTACAATTTCATTCATGTGATGAGGAATTTAAAAGCACAAAAGTAGCGTTTTTTTTCTTCATTCATGTAAAAAGTCGTTCGATTTCGTTTAACCCTCCAATCTTTTCATGAGCTCGCAAGCATAGAATAAGGGGAACAATCTTCGATAATTGCGGAAAAATTGTTAAGTTTGCGACCTGAAAATTCTTATGCACCGGTTGATATGAAAAAGTATATCTTGTTGCCCGCGCTGTTGTTGACAGTTGCCTTTCACTACTCCTGCCAGCGGGAGTCGCGGTTTATTGTAAAAGGGGAGTTCTCTTCGGCCGAAGAGCAGACCCTCTATCTCGAGCACCGCGGCCTGGGCGGCGTTGAACTGCTCGATTCGGTAACGCTTAAAGGGAAGGGCACATTCACCTTCAAGCAGGCGGCTCCCGAAAATCCCGAATTCTACCAGTTGCGGATAGGCAGCCAGGTGGCCCTCTTTGCCGTCGATTCGTTGGAGACCCTGCAGGTAAAGGGCGATGCCAACGACCTGGCGGCTACTTTCACTGTGGAGAACTCGCCGGTGAACGACCAGATCAGACGGATCGACGAACAGACCCGTCTCGTGAACGAAAAGCTCGATGATGCGGAGAGGCGGCACGAGGCCAAGAAGATCGACGACCTCACCTATCTGGAGGAGGTCGATACCATCCTCAAGAGCTACAAGTCGGAGATCTCCAGGCTCATTTTGGGTAACCCCTCAAGTGCGGCGGCCTACTATGCGGTCTTTCAGAAGGTGAGGAATTACCTTATCTTTGATCCCTACAGCAAGCAGGATTACGCCATGTTTGGTGCGGTGGCAACCTCGTGGGACCGCTACTATCCGGGCACCCAGCGTACAAAACATCTCTACGACTTCACCATGAATGCCCTGAAGACGCGGAAGTTGCAGGAGAAGCAGGCCGCCCTGCTGGAGAATGCTTCGGTGGTTACCGGATCTGCATTGCCAGATATCGTTCTCTCCACTATCAACGGTGAGAAGAGGTCACTCGCCTCACAGAAGGGGAAGGTGGTTGTGGTCGACTTCACCGTCTACCGGTCCGATTTCTCGCCGGCACACAACATCGAACTGAACAAGCTCTACACGAAATACAGGTCACAGGGTCTGGAGATCTACCAGATATCGTTCGATTCGGACGAGCATTTCTGGAAAAACGCGGCAAGCAACCTGCCCTGGATCACGGTACGCGACCCGCAAAGCGTCTACTCCAGCCTGCTTTCGCTCTACAACGTGCGCGAGATACCTACCGCTTTCGTATTCAACCGCGAGGGCGATGTGGTGGCACGTGTGGAGAACTATGCCACCCTGGCAAGTGAAGTGGCGAAACTGTTATAAAATTTGGCGGAAATATTTTGTTAATTGCAGAGAATAGAATATCTTTGCAGAGAGTGTAAAAGATTGAAAAAGGGGGATTCCGGTCTGTGAAGCGGCCGGAATTCTTTTTCTTTAATCTATATCTGTGTCAAACATTAAAAGAATAAAAGGAGATTTTTACTATGACAATTACCTATATGACCGAAGAAGGTCTTCGAAAACTGAAAGAAGAGCTCGTACATCTGGAATCTGTGCAGAGGCCGGAGATTTCGCGTCAGATTGCTGAAGCCCGCGACAAGGGCGATTTATCGGAAAACGCTGAGTACGATGCAGCGAAAGAGGCTCAGGGTATACTTGAAGGAAAGATCGCGCAGCTAAAAAGTCTGATCGCGTCGGCCCGGATCATCGACGAGAGCTCCATCAGCACCGATGAGATCCAGATCATGAACAAGGTGACCATCAAGAACCTGAAGACGAAGAAGGACATGACCTACACCCTGGTGTCGGAGAGCGAGGCCGATCTGAAGAGCGGCAAAATCTCCGTCAACACGCCCATTGCACAAGGTTTGCTGGGGAAGAAGGTGGGAGACAAGGTAGATATCCAGGTGCCGTCGGGCACATTGAGTTTCGAAGTGTTGGACATCTCAATCTGATCCTATGGCAACCATTTTCAGCCGCATCATCGCCGGCGAGATCCCGTCGTACAAGATAGCCGAAAACGACAGGTTCTTTGCCTTTCTCGACATCAACCCCATGGCGAAGGGGCATACGTTGGTGGTCCCGAAGCAGGAGACCGACTACATCTTCGACCTCGACGACGAGCTGCTGTCGGGTATGATCCTCTTTTCGAAGCAGGTGGCGAGTGCCATCCAGGCGGCCATTCCATGCAACCGTGTGGGCGTGATGGTCATCGGCATGGAGGTGCCCCACGCGCATATTCACCTGATACCCCTTCAGCGGGAGGGTGACATGAACCTCTCCAACCCTCGGGTCAAGCTCACCCAAGAGGAGTTTGAAGAGATAGCCCGGAAGATCGCCAGTCAGCTGCGGTAATCAGATCTTCCGGATCCGCACCCCCCGTACACAGTGGTGCTCGCTCTTTTCCAGAATCAGATCGGCCCGGAACCGGGTGGGCAGAATATTCCGCTCCAGGTTGGGCAGGTTGATCTCCTCCCACACCTCATTGGCAAACCTCAGCAGCTCCTCGTCGCTGTATGAAGCATATTTATGGAAATAGGAGTTGGGGTCGGTAAATGCGGTTTTCTGTAATGTTTTGAACCTTTCGAGGTACCATTGGCGGATATCCTTTTCCGCTGCATCCACAAAAATTGAAAAATCAAAGAAATCGGAGACAAAGACCCTTCTGCGGGGTTTTCTGTCCAGCGACACCTGCAGCACGTTGACCCCCTCCACGATCAGGATGTCGGGTTTCGTAATCAGTTGTGTCTTGCCGGGTATGATGTCGTAGTAGAGGTGCGAGTAGACGGGCGCTTCCAGCAGCTCCTTGCCCGACTTCACGCCGGCCAGGAAGGCGAGGAGACTTTTGGCGTCATAACTTTCCGGAAATCCCTTCTTGTTCAGGATCCCCCGCCTTTCGAGTTCGGCGTTCGGATAGAGGAAGCCGTCGGTAGTGATCAGCTCCACCTTCGGTTTTTCGGGTAGCATCGACAGGAGTTTCTGCAGTACGCGGGCAGTGGTGCTCTTGCCCACTGCCACGCTTCCTGCTATGCCAATGATATAGGGTATGGTCTGGCTTGGGTTCCTGAAGAAATCCTCCCGTTCGTGGTGCAGGTTCCGGTAATGGGTGATATGGATCTGCAGCAGCCGGATCAGGGGGATGTAGATCATCTCCACCTCCTCCATGGTGAGCGGCTCATTGAGTGCCTGCAGCCGTGTCAGGTCGATCCCTGCTATCGGAAATTGTGGATGATCTTCGAGCATGCTCCACTCCTGTCGAGTGAAGCTCCGGAACGGCGAGTAGGTCACTTCGTAAGGCTTAAAAATCATAGAAATTCCATTTTATCGTCCTGCAAAGATAAAAGGAATTTCCGAAGTCACTACAGCAGCTCAACGCTTCTTTTGATGAAGTTGTTAAGCGCCTCTCCCTTCAGCATGCCGTTGGCCAGCAGCGCCAGGTCTACCACCTGTTTCAGTTTTGAATCTCCTGCCGCGAAAGCTGCAGCCTCCTCCTTCGACTTCTCGCCGATCTCCTGTTTCAGTTGCCGCATCATCGGGTGATCCATGTTGACCACCATCTGGTACATGTCGGGCATCTCGCCATAGAAGGCCATCCCCGGCTGCATCGCCGACATCTCCTTCATTCTCCTGGAGAACTCGTTCTGCGTGATCTGGATCGGCCTGCCCGCTTCACCCAGCGACTTGAAGTCGACATTGAACTCCGTCTTGGCAATGGGGGGAACCAACGACTTCACCGCTTCGGTCAGGTTCTCCTTCTCCTTGTCGGTCAGCTCCACCGTGCTCTTCTCCTCCTTCTCGATCAGGTGCTCCACCGTGTCGCTGTCCACCCGTACGAACCGGGTCTTCTCCAGCTTCTGCTCAAGGAGTCCCATCCAGTGCACGTCCAGCTGTCCGTCCATCATCAGCACGTCGTACCCTTTCCCTTTTGCGGCGTCGATAAAGGTGTACTGCTCCTCCTTGTTGTTGGCGTAGAGGTATACCAGGGTCCCGTGCTTGTCGGTCTGGCTTCCTTCGATCACTCTCTTGTACTCCTCCAGGGTGAAATATTTATCCTCCATGTTCTTGAGCAGCGAGAACTTGGCCGCCCTGTCGTAAAAACGCTCCTCGGTGAGCATGCCATACTCCACGAAGATCTTCAGGCTATCCCACTTCTCTTCAAACTGGGTGCGCTCCTTCTTGAAGATCTCCTCCAGCTTGTCGGCCACCTTCTTGGTGATGTGGTTGGAGATCTTCTTCACGTTGCTGTCGCTCTGCAGGTAGGAGCGCGACACGTTGAGCGGAATGTCGGGCGAATCGATCACGCCGTGCAGCAGCGTCAGGAACTCCGGCACGATCCCCTCCACCGAGTCGGTCACGAAAACCTGGTTGCAGTAAAGCTGTATCTTGTTGCGTTGCAGTTCGATATTGTTCTTGATCCTGGGGAAGTAGAGGATCCCGGTGAGGTTGAACGGATAATCCACATTGAGGTGGATCCAGAAGAGCGGTTCGTCGAGGCTCATCGGATAGAGCTTGCGGTAGAACGCCTGGTAATCCTCATCCTTCAGTCCCGCAGGCTTCTGCTTCCAGAGCGGATTCACGTCGTTGACCACCTTATCCTCGTCGGTATCGACATACTTTCCATCCTTCCACTCCTGCTTCTTCCCGAAGACGATGGGCACCGGCAGGAACTTGCAGTACTTCTCCAGCAGCGACTCGATCTTCCCCTTCTCCAGGAACTCCCCGTTCTCCTCGTCGATATGGAGGATGATGTCGGTACCGCGGTCGCTCTTGTCGCACTCCTCCATCGTATAGGCAGGGTCGCCGTTGCACGACCACTTCACGGCCGGCTCATCCTTGTAGGATTTGGTGATGATCTCCACCTTGCTGGCCACCATGAAGGTGGAGTAGAAACCGAGGCCGAAGTGGCCGATGATGGCGTTGGCACTCTCCTTGTACTTGTCGAGAAAATCGTTTGCAGAGGAGAGGGCTATCTGGTTGATATAGTTCTCCACCTCTTCGGCAGTCATGCCGATGCCTCGGTCGGAGACGGTTAACGTCCTGGCCTCCTTGTCCACCGAGACCCGTACCGAGAGGTCGCCCTGTTCTCCCTTGAACTCGCCTACATCCGACAATGTCTTCAGTTTCTGCGTTGCATCCACCGCGTTCGAGATCACTTCGCGTAGAAAAATTTCATGATCGCTGTAGAGAAATTTCTTGATGATGGGGAAAATATTTCCGGTTGATACCCCAATTTGTCCTTCTTTTATCATAATTATATATGGTGTTAATTTTATCTTTCTCCCATCCTGTTTGCAAATAGTATGCCATAAAAGGGGGGCGGTTTTTCGTCTCAAACCGCTTTATTTAGACCTGTTTTAAAATCGAAACGGGCCATAATTATAGCCTTTCTAAATTACCCAAATTGTCCTATAAATACTATTTATTGACCATATGTGGAAAAAATGGACATTTTTTACCGATTTAAAATACTAGTTATCAATGAGTAATATATAGATAAAATATCCATTAACACTAATTAATTGTTTTTGAACTGAAAAAATGTTCGGTGCGTGGATTATGTTCTTATATTTGCAAAACAACACTATCAAAAAATTACGCGATGAAGACAAAAAGCTCTTTCGAAAACAGATTGCTCGGTTTGCAAGACAATATGTTTAACTTCGCACTGACGTTGACAGCAGATCGTGAGGATGCAAAAGATCTTTTGCAGGAAACAACCCTCCGAGTTTTGGATAACCGGGAGAAATATTATGAGAATGTCAATTTCAAGGGATGGGTTTTCACCATCATGCACAATATATTTGTAAACAATTACCGCAAAATTGTCAGGAGCCAGACCATCATCGACAAGACGGAGAACCTCTATCACCTGAACCTGCCGCAAGACTCCGGTTTCAACACTCCCGACGGTGCCTACACCATCAAGGAGATCAACAAGGCGATTGCCAGTTTTACCGATGAGTACAAGGTGCCTTTCTCGATGCATGTTTCAGGATATAAGTATGAGGAGATCGCCCAACAGTTGGGTCTGCCCATCGGAACGGTAAAAAGCCGCATCTTTTTTGCCCGTAAACGTTTGCAGGAGATGCTGAAAGATTTCAGGTACTACACCGAATAAACCTCTATAAAACCTTAACTGAAAACCTCTTTGGCCGATTGAACCAAAGAGGTTTTTTATTGTTATTAAGAATCTGGAGGCTTATGCCGCTACACCCTAAAAGAACAGTAGATGGAAGTTGTTTGGTTATTGGTTTCACTCGTCATACTCTATTTCGGTGCCGAATGGCTTGTCTCCGGTGCCTCCTCGTTTGCCGCGAGGCTGGGAGTCTCCCCCCTGATCATCGGACTGACCATCGTCTCATTGGGGACAAGCGCTCCCGAGCTGGTGGTGAGCATAAAAGCGGCAATGAATGGGCAGAGTGCCTTGTCGATAGGCAATGTGTTGGGATCCAATCTTTTTAATATCGGCATGATCCTGGGCCTGTCGGCCCTTATCTATCCACTCTTGGTCAAGCGGCAGCTGCTGAAGTTCGATGCACCGGTAATGGTGGTCACCTCGCTGCTCTTCCTGCTGCTCTTTATCGACGGGCAGCTCTCTTTTGTCGAGGCATTGCTGTTTGTTCTACTCTTTCTGGCCTATATGGCCTATCTTTTTATTACTTCAATGAAAGCGAGGAGTCAGGTTCGGGAAGAGGAGGAGACGATCAGGCTCTGCAAGCACTGGACGATCGATCTGTTGCTGATAGCGGTGGGACTTGCCGGACTGGTTTACGGTTCCAACCTGCTGGTGGAGAATGCGGTAATCATTGCAGCCAGGCTGGGGATGTCGGAGGCGCTGATCGGTCTCACCATCGTGGCTGTTGGCACCAGTATGCCGGAGCTGGCCACGTCGGTGGTGGCCGCCCTGAAGAAACGTTCAGATATTGCGATCGGGAATGTGGTGGGCTCCAATATCTTCAACCTGCTCCTGATCCTGGGTGTTGCCGGCCTGATCCATCCGATAGATACTCCGGATATCAATCTGGCAGACAGTCTCTTTGTCGTCGGGATCAGCCTTCTGCTCTGGTTTTTCATGAAGATCGGCACCCGGATCAGACGTTGGCAGGGAGTAATCTTCCTGGTCATCTACCTGATCTATTTCTTCATCAAATTCTCGGCATTGTAACGTTTAATACCAGTGACAACCATGTTCAAACTTGGCCGGCAACTCTTGATCACCCAGCTGATCCTCATCACCTGTGCCTGTTCCCGGAGCACCATGTACGATTTTCCTCAGATCCTCGAGAGAGATACACTCACGGTGATCACGCTCAACACCTCCACCTCCTATTTTATCTACCGCGATCAGGAGATGGGTTACCACTACGACATGATCAGGGAGTTCAGCGACGAGCATGGGTTGGAGCTGCAGGTAGTCGTGGCCCGGAATGTCTCATCGCTGGTCGACATGCTCCGTAGCAACCGGGGCGATCTGATTGCCTACAACGTGCCGGTGGAGAGTGCGCTCAAGGAGCAGCTGCTCTATTGCGGGCCGTCGGATGTCTCCCACCAGGTGCTGGTGCAACGGGCCGAACGGGGTGATACGTTGCTTCGCGACGTGACGGAGCTGATCGGCAAGGATATCTACGTGCTGCGCGGCTCCAAGTACGAGCAGCGGATGAACAACCTGAACCGGGAGCTGGGCGGGGGATTGCGTTTGCGGTATCTCGACGGCGACACGCTGGTGGAGGAGGACCTGATCCGCATGGTCTCCCGCGGTGAGATCCGCTACACCGTGGCCGACGGCCAGGTGGCCCGGCTCAACCATACCTATTTCCGGAACATCGATGTGGGACTGGTGGTCAGTTTCGATCAGCGCACCTCCTGGGCGGTACGGAGAGAGACACCTGTTCTTGCCGACTCGCTGAATGCCTGGTTCGCTCGGGTCAACCGGGCACCCCACTACCTGCGGCTGACCAAGCGCTATTTCGAGGAGGCCAAGGGTTTTCACGCCGAAAATGCCTCCACCTTTATCGCGATGTTCGCTCCCGGACAGCTCTCTCCCTGGGATAGCTACTTCAAGGAGTACGGGAAGCAGTTTGGAGTCGACTGGCGGCTGCTCGCCTCGGTCGCCTTCCATGAGTCGACCTTCGACCCCGACGGGAGGTCGTGGGCCGGTGCCGGCGGATTGATGGGACTGATGCCTGCCACCGCCGCATCGCTGGGTCTGTCGGGCACCGACCTCTTTCTGCCGGAGAAGAATATCCGTGCGGGGGCTCAATACCTGAAACGGCTGATCGACACCTTTGCCTCCGTCGGGAACGAGATGGAGCAGGTGAAGCTGGCGCTGGCATCCTACAACGGAGGGATGGGGCATGTAGGCGATGCCCGCGCGCTGGCGGAGAAGTATGGCGCCAATAAAGATGTATGGGACGGGAATGTGGAGCGGTTTATCCAGCTGAAGCGGCTGGAGCAGTACTACAACGATCCCGTCTGCAAGGCTGGCTATTTCAGGGGCGACGAGACTGTGAACTACGTGCACGACGTGGTCACGCTCTGGCAGGCTTATCGGGAGAGGGTGAAGTGATGGTCACTTTCTCCGGGTCATCTCTTTCCACACCTGCTCACCCTTGGCGTTCTTGAAGTTCACCTTGTCTGCCCGGGTAGCGGTACCGCCGGTGATGGTTCCGGTGATCACCTCACCCCCCTCGCTTACCGGCGTCAGGATAATGGCAGGAAAGTTGAAGCTGTAGGAATAGGTCGCGTTCGTCCCACTATTCCTGTCGGTGAAGGTACACTCCGTCCTGTCGAAAATGAGGGTATACACCTCAGAATTTGGGTAGGGCCATTGCCATTCGGTGGTATAGAGCATGGCATCGGGTTGCGACAGGTCAGACAGCATGTTGTAGTTGGGGCGGGAGCCGCCCAGTCCCTCCTCCTCCTTCTCCCGGCTACAGCCGATCAGGCAGATTGCACACATTGCCACAAAGATAAGCGGTAAAATCGATTCGTATCTCTTTTTCATGATACTTCTTTTGAGGTTGTAGATTCTTACCGCAAAGGTATCAATTTTATAACAAAACAAGCATCAAATTGCCATTTTTTTTTCAAATAAAATACAGTGTGACAGATAGATCTTCCTCCTGGTCCTGTCGCTACTGTTCGAGAAGGTTCTTCACCTTATCCTTCATTCCAAACTTTTCCCACTCTTCGGTAGTGAGCTCCAGCTCCACCCTGATCTTGACCCAGGGCTGATTCACCCGCGAGTATACCTCGGGGTAGGTAATCAGGTCGATTACCGACATGCCGAACATATTTGCAATATCTGCAAGAGCGTGGTAGGTGAGTGCGATTTTTCCCAGCTCTATCCGGCTGATGGTTGCCACATCCACCTGGAGGATGTTGGCTACCGCCGATTGGGAGAGTTGTTTCAGTTTGCGCAGCTGAACAATGTTGGCAGTAATTTTCTCTTCACTATAATCCATGAAATAACATAATAGTAGAGTGATAATGGGTAATTGACAATGCATCCATTTTGTAAATTATGGAAAAAG
>MTKW01009011.1_pt1 | contig 13569 bp, 12 predicted proteins | sample 1042761 | NCBI WGS metagenome assembly MTKW01 (sample SAMN06205366, study PRJNA360243) | anaerobic digester metagenome | biome: Wastewater treatment plant; feature: Anaerobic digester sludge; material: sludge; isolation source: anaerobic digester fed with sludge from wastewater treatment plant ...
AGCATGGCAGGCTGCTGAAGCAAAGGCGCGAAATCTATCATTGCGCCCACACCTATAAAAATCAAGATTGGAAACAGCTCAGTGATTATTCCTGCATCATAAAGAATAGTAAGGAAGCCGCCAGGCCCTACTGCCGATGAACCCGGTATGTTGGCCAGAATTGCCCCAAACCCTATGGGCAAAAGCAAGACCGGCTCATATTCCCTGGCAATGGCTAGGTAAATAAGAACAAAACCGACACCGATCATTACGGCTTGCTGCCAGCTCATAGCCAAGAGGCCATAGAACAAACCGTCCACGTGAACCCCTCCTCATTTTGAACCGGGATGGGGTAAATAAAAAACCCTCATCCCACCTAACGTAGGATAAAGGTCTCACTTTGAAGGCCTGCCGGGCTTTCGCCGTGCTGACGGCAGATACCACCCGCCTGAACCGCCTCTTGANNCGGTAAACTATGCCCCGTTCTCCATCTACTGTTACTACGTCTCCATCTCTGAGAAGTTTCGTAGCATCCAGGGCTCCGACCACAGCAGGAATATTCATATGCAGTGCAGCAATTGCCCCGTCAGACGTAAGGCCGCCTTGCTCCATGATCAGGGCACCTGCCTTCTTCAAGGCCGGAATAAATGACTTGTCAGTTGCATGGGCCACCAATATGCAACCGGGATATGACTTGCTGACTGCCTCTTCGCCTGTAAGGGCAATTACTGCTTTGCCTGATACAGCCATCTGACCTATTCCTGCACCTTTCAAAACTACATCTCCTATTGTGCGTACTTCCATTACGTTTGTAGTGCCTGAAACACCCTGGGGGACGCCTTTGGTGACCACACACAGAGAACCGTCTTCTATCAGGCCTTTTTCTCGCAGAACGTCAATGGCCATATCAGATACGTCTCCGTATTGCTCACCGCTGCACCCGGCCTCAGGCGAACCCATTAGCCTTGGCCCGACTGCTGTCTCAACTCCCCATACACACGTGAGCCAGCCGCAAGTCTCGTCGTGGGGAGTAACAGCAAACACAGGGACTCCCGGCCGGAACCTTGCCACCATTCTGGCTGTGTACCCCGATTCTGTGGGAGTCACTATGGCAGAAGCCCCAAGATCAAGTGCAGAAGTCACAACAGAACGGCTGACTGCCTCGGTAACGTTAGTCGTGGCCGCCCTAATCCTTGAAAGAAACATGTCCTGGTCCAGGACTTCTTCTGCCCTAAGGGCTATTCTGGCCATAAACTTCACTGCTTCAACAGGGTATTTTCCAGATGCAGTCTCTCCTGAAAGCATCACCGCGTCTGTGCCGTCAAAAATTGCGTTGGCAACATCAGATGCCTCTGCCCTGGTAGGCCTTGGATGATCTACCATAGACTCAAGCATCTGGGTGGCGGTAATTACCGGTTTGCCCAGCTTGTTGGCCTCAGTAATCATCCTTTTCTGCAAAATCGGAATATCTTCAGGCGGATATTCAACTCCAAGGTCGCCCCTGGCAACCATAAGGCCATCGGCTGTCTTAAGAATTTCATCCAGAGCCCTTACTCCGTAGACCGACTCAATCTTGGCGATTATTCTGGATTGAGAGCCCGACTCCTCCAGAACACGCCTTACATCCAAAACATCACCTGATGACCGGACAAATGAAGCAGCAATAAAATCAATGCCGTTTTGAGCACCGAATCTAATATCATCCCGGTCCTTGGCGCTCACAGCAGGGAGCCCCTCTATTCTTGACCCGGGGACAGACACTTTCTTGCGGTCTGAAATCACCCCGGTATTGAGCACCCTGGTAATCACACGCACGCTGTCAACTTCAACGACTTCCAGCTGAATATTGCCGTCATCAAGCAAAACAAGGAACTCAGGCCGTACAACATCAGGTAATCCTGGAAAAGAAACAGTAGCTTCCTGAGAAGTCCCCATGACATCTTTTGTGGTCAAGATAAAGAAGCTTCCCTCTTCCAGGAAAGCCTTTCCTCCGTCGAATTGGCCCAGCCTTATTTCCGGGCCCCTCGTGTCCAACATAAGCCCGATTCTTTTCCCTGCACGCCTGGCTGCACGCCTTACCGCTTCCATCCGGACACCATGTTCTTCCTGGGTTCCGTGGGAAAAGTTGAACCTTGCAACATCCATTCCTGCGCGTATCATCTGAAAGATAGTCTCTTCATCACCGCAAGAAGGCCCAATCGTACATACTATTTTCGTTCTGCGCCGCCTTGCTGCCATCCCGTCACCAACTTTCAATATGTACACAGTAACTAAGCAATCTATGAGTTCTTCGCAATAAACCCCTTTAGAGGGTGCCCACTTGCCCCCACATCATCCGAAGCAAACCTCGCTATCCACGTAGCCTCGCAATTAGGGCATATAGATGAGTTAATCTTCCGGCAATATCACCTTGCCAGATCCTCAGCCAGTGTGTAAACGTCCATATCTATCTCCTTCTTCTCTGCCAGAACCTTGTCCATAGGGGTAACAATAAGGCCAGTTCCCGACACCCCGGCCATAACATTTGAACATCCCTGACAAAGAGCATCAACAGCCCTGGCACCTAACCTAGATGCCAGCAGCCTGTCAAAAGCAGTTGGAGTTCCGCCTCGCTGAACATGGCCAAGAACAGTGACTCTAATCTCACTGCCCATACATGCCTGAACCTCCTGTGCCACCTCAAACCCCTTAGCCGCCCCTTCAGCCACAATAATGATGCTGTGAACCTTCCCCCGAGCTAACCCCCGCTTAAGCCTGGTGCACACTTCCCCAATCTTTGCAGGCCGTTCAGGGACAAGAATGCTTTCTGCCCCTCCTGCAAGGCCCACTGCCAGGGCAATATGCCCACTGTGGCGGCCCATGGTCTCCACTACAAAAATCCTTTCATGAGAAGTTGCAGTGTCTCTGAGCCTGTTGACAGCCTCTAGTCCGGTGTTTACCGCAGTATCAAATCCGATCGAGTAATCGGTATACGCAATATCATTGTCAATTGTAGCAGGGACACCTACCGCGCTAATCCCTCTCTTGCATAGTTCAGTCATACCTTTGAAGGAACCTTCGCCGCCGATCACCACCAGGCCTTCTATGCCGGCTCCCTTTAGGCGGGCTGCCGCCAAATCCTGGCCTTCAGACTGCTGGAACCTTTCAGATCTGGCAGTATGAAGAATCGTTCCACCTCGGTGTATTATGTCGGCCACAGAACTTACGTCCATAGGATGGATTTCGCCATCAAGTAGCCCATCATAACCTCTTCGAATACCATATACCTGCCGGCCGGCAGAAATCGCACGCCGCACAACAGCCCTTAATGCCGCGTTCATACCGGGTGCATCTCCGCCGCTGGTAAGGACTCCGATTCTCACATTATGCCCTGGCAGTTCCCACAAGTTGCATGATAATGGAGTGAGCTTCGCTGGCCTCAAGCCTGGGGACAAGAAGTTCTACGTATCTGGCCGACTGTCTATCCCCAGAACCGTAGGTCCTAAGCATTACCAGGAGCCCTTCCCTTGCCAGCCTGTTTTTCATATACTCAGCCTCTTTCCACCCAGATGCAACATAGATGACTTTCCACACAGGCAGGCCCATGCGCCCCATATTACGGGGCGGAACTTGAGGGCTTCCCCCCTTTCGACTACAGTGTTATCTTGTATGTACTATCTTAGGTTACCTGCAAAATTCTCAATTTCGAAACATTCCCGTGCCAGCATCCTACGGATCTCGTCTTGCTCTTCTATGTTCCCCCTTGCTATCACCACCCCATCCTTGGATAGGAATTTCCTGGCTGTCTGCCAGAGCCTTGGGAAAACGATAACCTCGATGCTATCGTACTCATCTTCAACAGACACAAAGGCCATTTCTTCTCCTGCCTTGGTTATTACCTTCTTTAGTGACGAAACCCTTCCTCCTATTGTGACTTCTGCCCCGTCTGGCACTTCACTTATGCGTACAAGAGGCACAGTGTACTTCCGCAAGACTCCCCTATACCGGTCAAGAGGATGCCCGGAAAAGTACATTCCCAGCAAGTCTCTTTCCCAGGATAACCGTACCTCTAACGGAATTTCCTTTTCATGAGGTAAGTGTTCGCCTGGGGAACCTGGCATTCCTCTGGAAAAGTTTTCCCCGTGTTCCGGTTCTGAGAATAATGACGGCTGATAGGGGGTTGTTCTCACAGTTTCAGCCTCTCGTGCGGCCTGAGGCTCTTCAACAAGTAATGACATACTGTCAAAAAGGGATATTTGCAGCTCAGGTTGCCTTGCCCTTTGGCTAAGCGCCGCATCTGCTTTTCCAAGGTTAGAATAGCGAGTTCCAAGATCGTCCAATGCCCCACACTGGATAAGGCTTTCAAGGGCCCTCTTTGTAAGGGTTGCCCCTATTCGTGATGCAAACGATTCAACAGAGCCAAACCTACCGTGAAGTTTTCTTTCCTTTACGATTTCAGCAGCCAGTGAGTCACCTACATTCTTGATTCCGCCCAGGCCGAATCTGATNNTTCTTGTTAAAACCATAGTTTGCAAACTTGAGGATCAGATCCCAAATTTCCCTGGCTTTCGTCTCAGGTATACAGTTCTTGATAGCACCGCTAATGAACTTATCTTCCATTTCCAGAAGCAGTTCCCTGTCCTTCTTTCCAACAGCCCGGCGTAATATGTCTGCCTCGCCAAGAGTAAGGCCGGCAACCTGGTTGGCGACTTTCATGATCTGCTCCTGATAAACCATTACACCGTAAGTCTCCTTAAGAACAGGTTCAAGAACCGGGTGAAGATAATGAGGCTTTCCGAACCTAGCTCTTATGTATTCAGGGATCTGCTCCATTGGGCCCGGCCTGCACAGGGCAACTGCGGCAACAATGTCCTCAAACTGCCTGGGCCTCATTTCTTTCAAGAAGTCCCTAACCCACGAAGATTCCAGCTGGAAAATGCCCAGGGACTCGCCTCTTGAGAGCATTTCATACACCTTGCTGTCGTCAAGGGGAATACTTTCGATNNACCATTAGAATTGGCATCGCTGTTTACGAGATCTACTGCCTTCTGAATAACAGTAAGGGTCCTTAGCCCGAGGAAATCCATCTTCAAAAGGCCCAGTTCTTCAAGGGCTTCCATAGGGTACTGTGTAGTAACTGCCCCATCCTGAGTCCTGGCAAGAGGCACATATTCCCATAAAGGCCCCTTACCTATTACGACTCCTGCAGCATGGACAGACGAATGACGCGGCATGCCTTCTAGTTTCTGTGCAGCCTCAATAAGCTCCCGGATTTCCTTGCGCTTCATAGCCTCCCTGATATCGGGCACCATTTCAACTGCACGGGAAATGGTAATACCAGGCTGGGACGGTATCATCTTGGCAATTCTGTCCACTTCCCCATATGAAAGGCTCAGAGCACGCCCAACGTCCCTGATAGCTGCCCTTGCCGCCATAGTGCCGAAGGTGATTATTTGGGCTACCCGGTCGCTGCCGTATTTCTCGCTAACATATGAGATAACTTCATCCCTTCGATCGTCCTGAAAGTCTATATCAATATCTGGCATGCTGACCCGTTCAGGATTGAGGAACCGCTCAAATACCAAGCCGTGGTCAACAGGGTCTATCCCTGTAATGCCCAGAGCATAGGCAACTAGGCTCCCAGCAGCAGAACCACGTCCCGGGCCTACTGCTATTCCCTGCTTCTTCGCATAGGCAACAAAATCGGCCACAATTAAGAAGTACGATGAATAACCCATTTTGCTGATCATGCTGAGTTCATAGTCGAGCCTTTCCTGCCTAACCCTGTCAACCTGTCCTCCCATGCACCCGAGCAGGCCTGCCCGTGCTTTCGCGGAAAGGACTGAAGCGGATGACTCACCATGGGGCACCGGGTAATCTGGCAGGTGAATAGAGGAAAAATCCAACTCGACTCTGCACCTGTCTGCAATCTTGGCTGTGTTAGATATTGCTTCAGGCAGATCCTGAAAGGCCCTGGCCATTTCCTCAGACGACTTCAAGTGGAAACCGCTCCCAGAGAAGCGAAACCGCCCCGGATCATTAATGTTCGTACCTGTCTGAATTGCCAGCAAGATTTCATGGTATTTGGCGTCGGATTGAGCAAGGTAATGGCAATCATTAGTGGCAACCAAAGGAACTCGGTGATACTTTGAAAGCTCAATAAGCCCCCTGTTGACCTCTTCCTGTATTTCAATGCCGTTTCGCTGTACCTCAAGAAAGACGTTGCCTTTTCCGAAAATGTCTACATATCTACCCAGACTTTTGCCGGCTTGAGTTGTCCTGCCTTGACGCAATAGCCTTGGTACCTCGCCGTCCAGGCAAGCAGTTAATGCTATAAGGCCCTGGGAGTACCTTGATAGAACCTCAATATCCACTCTAGGCTTGTAGTAGAAACCTTCAAGGAATCCAATGGATGCAATTCTCATGAGATTCTGGTACCCCTTCTGGGTTTCAGCCANNATAAAACTGCACGACTCCGTACATAGATCCATGATCTGTAATGGCCAGCGAATCCATGCCCATTTCCCTGGCAAGCACACACAGTTCCTGGATCCTGCACGCACCGTCCAGTAGACTGTATTCTGTATGTACATGAAGATGACTGAATCTGCCCATTATTTGCCTCCATAGGTTTCAAATGATACATTTGTCTTGTAGAATAAAATCAACGATCTATCATGGAAGGTGAACTTATTGCCCTGGAAGTTTTGCCCATCATGTAAAGATATCTCCTATACTGCCGCCACACATTATGAATCTTGGGTGTGCCCGGTCTGCGGCAAAGAACTCAAGAACGAACCTGAATATGACAGCGCTCAAGCACTCGCTCTTAGAAACAAGCATTTGCCTGAGAACGCCAATGCCAAGCAATAACATTGAACCTTAACGATTGCCGTGGCTTTGACCTGGCAATGAACCTCTGTTTTACCCAAGCGGTCCCCAACTACAAGAGTCACTTCTTCACTTCGGAGGAAAGTCCTTCACCGGCGCCTAGGCCGCCTTTGACTCTGAAATAGGAGCAATCAGCACTAAGCGGGCATAAAGGGCACTTAGGTTTTCGCGAACTGCAGATATTGCGCCCATGCTCTATAAGCATAACGTGAAGCGGCATTTTCAGCTCTTCCGGAACCAGATCTTCAAAGGTGCTCTGAACTGAAACAGCTGACTCTTTTTCCCCTGCAAAGCCCAGACGCTTGGCCACCCTGAGAATATGCGTATCTACTGGAAAAGCCGGCTTTCCCAATCCGAATGCAAGCACACATGCTGCTGTCTTCGGGCCTACCCCTGGAAGAGAAATCAGGTATTCAAAAGAACGTTCTTTTGTCCAGTCAAACAGAGGGTCCAAAGTGATTTCATTGAAATCGGCCTTTATTTTCCCAAGGGCTCCTCGTATCTTCTTGGTCTTCTCGCGGTGCAGCCCACCNNTCCATGTTCTTTACATCGTGTGCACTTCTTTTATCTCCATATGCCATTTGCGTATTCTGCTCCAATCAGATTCTGCTATCTTGTTGAATTCAGGGCAATCAACTTATGTTCTGTTTAGAGAATAGACTATGGCCTTAAACAATCGGCCTCGCTCTTCAAAGTTGGAAAACATGTCATAACTTGCACAAGCAGGCGAAAGCACAACCGAATCCCCGGGGGAAGCCATTGATCTTGCTATGGCAACTGCATCTTGCAGACTGGAAGCCCTGGCTACTGCAATTTCCTGCCCATCCTGTGCTGCTTGCTTTTGAGCTTTCCGTATGGCCTCTTCAATCTTGCCGGCACATGCCCCCAGAAGCACTGCTTTGCACCTGCTCTCAACTACCCTGCTTGCAAGTTCGTCAAAAGGCAACCCCTTGTCATAACCTCCAAGGATAAGCACAATAGGGCCTTGCATAGATTCTATGAGGGCAATGGTCCTATCAGGCGAAGTGGCAATAGAGTCATTGTAGAATTTCACTCCGCCTGTTTCGCCAACATATTCGATTCTGTGCTCAACCCCATGGAAAGACTTGATAGCCCTTCTGATTCCTTCATAGTTAGCGCCAAGCCCGGTAGAAAGAAGGATGGCTCCAAGTGCATTGGATATGTTGTGATTCCCCGGGACCATGAAGTCGGCTCGCCTGGCAGCAAGTACAGGGCCGGTGCCATCGCCAGGGTCATACACCAGGCAGTCTCCCTCAAGCCAGGCACGTATGGGGCCGGTGCCGGCAGTTGAGTTTATTTTAGAGGGAGCCAATGAAAAGAAGCCCGTGTGTCCCGGACACTCATCTGCCATTTGCCGGAGCAAAGGGTCATCGTAGTTAAGAAAAGCCCAATCGTTTCCGGCTTGAAAGCGGAAGATGTTCTTCTTGGATTCCACGTATTCAGTGAAGTTTTCGTGAATATCAAGGTGGTTTGGCCTAACGTTCAGGAACAATGAAATATGAGGGCTCCTGCGGCAAAGCTGCAGCTGGAAACTGGACAGTTCAAGAACGACTATGGCATCTTCAGAGATCTCGTCTACTTTTTCAATGAGAACCGACCCTATGTTCCCACCTACGTACACGTCAGTACCTGGCAGGCTTTCTCTGAGCATCAATCCTGCCAGCGTAGAGGAAGTGGTCTTTCCGGCACTCCCTGTCACCCCTCCAACCCGGGCTTTGCACCTTTCAAGGAACAGGGCGATTTCCGTGGAAATCACTGATCCATTTTCCTTAGCCCTCAGAATCTGAGGCTGGTGCTTTTTCATGCCTGGCGTAAGGAATATATACTTGTGTTCCGGAAGGGATTCCAGGTACCCCTCACCCAGGCTCCAGCCAACACCCAGTTCACTGAGGGACTGGTATGTATCGCCAAGNNATAAAAGGGCCCAATAGGGCCCCTATCGCCTAAAATTACTCCAAGGACTTAAGAACTTCAGCCAAACGGTTCAAGCCTTCTTCTATTTTCTTCATTGACGTTGCGTATGAAAATCTCAGGTTGCCCTGGGTTCCAAACGCCTTTCCAGGGACTGCTGCGATTCTTGCATCATCAAGCAGGATGTCTGCAAGAGCTGAATCATTAGTAACAGGCTTTCCTGCAATCTTCTTTCCGATGAGTTCTGAAACATCAGGATACACGTAGAAAGCACCGGGAGGTGTTAGGCACTTGAAGCCGGGCATCTCGTTAAGGCGCTTTACCATGTAATCCCTTCGCTTTTTGAACTCGACCCGCATTGTCTCAAGGGGTTCCTGGGGGCCTACCAGGCCTGCTAACGCCGCTTTCTGAGAAATCGATGCTGCATTAGAAGTCGAATGACTCTGAAGGTTGCTCATTGCTTTTATGGCCATCTCAGGCCCTGCTGCATAGCCGATTCTCCAACCGGTCATAGCATATGCTTTTGAGACGCCGTTAACTGTAACTGTAATCGCCTTTGCTTCCGGAATTACTGATGCAAAGGAAACATGTTGGCCTTCATAAACCAACTTCTCATAAATTTCGTCTGAGATCACTGCAATATTGTGTTCTACACAAACCTCGGCGATTCTCTCAAGTTCCTCTTTGGTGTAAATAGCCCCGGTTGGGTTAGACGGAGTATTGAGGATCATCAGGGACGTCTTGGGGGTTACTGCTCTCTCGAGCTGCTCTGCAGTTACTTTGAACCCAGACTCAATGCCTGCGTGAAGGATTACAGGTCTACCTCCTGCCAGATTGACCATTTCCGGGTAGCTGACCCAGTACGGCGCAGGGATGATTACTTCGTCTCCGTCATCGCATAATACCTGTACAGCATTATAGATGGAATGCTTGGCTCCCGATGAAACCAGTATCTCTGAAGGCTTATACTCGAGGTCGTTATCTTTTTGGAACTTGGCACAGACTGCTTCTTTCAGTTCAGCAATACCTGATGCAGGAGTATACTTGGTAAACCCTGCATTAATTGAATCTATAGCTGCATTTTTGATGTGGCCAGGGGTATCAAAATCCGGTTCTCCGACGCCAAAACTAATTACGTCTACGCCTTCTCTTATCAGGGCCTTTGTCTTGGCGTCAAGGGCCAATGTTGGCGATGCACCTATCGACCTAGCACGTCCTGAAAGTTTCATACCCTTATACCTCCAACATACTTAGTTGTTTGTATAACAATGACCGCCCTATCATTTCTGTACAGGGCATAAGAACACCTTCTTGCTTACTACCCTATATTGTAACCAAAGTACCAGACTATTGTAATATTTCAGACCTAACTGTTATGCGAGTTTCATATAAAGGCCCTTCTTTGTTTCGGCGTACGTCAGGGAATATAATAGAAGAGAGGCCCAGACTATTGCCGATGGTATTCCCAGACATAACGGTAGGTGCGGACATGGAAAAGAGATCAAACGGCGGATTTCTTCTTGCAGCAGGAGTAGTCCTGAGCCTGGGCTTTTCTCTTGTTGCCGCTGCCTTATTGGGGATGTACATCGGCTCCCTCATGGACAAAGGAAGCTCGACACGCATATATACACCTATTGGGCTCATAATCGGCCTGATTGTTGGATTTCACAGATCATGGATAATAATTCGCAGTTTGATCACCAAAAAGAAGAAGTAGCCTGACAGGGTTGATTGCGCACTATGGCCCCACACCTGCCAGGGCTACCTAGCATTTGATCTCTTAGCTCACACTTTCTACAACAGGTGGGCTTGTAAACTGTTTCTCATAGAGTGACTTGTATAGGCCATCGCCGGCAACAAGTTCCTCATGATTGCCAACTTCCTTTACCTGGCCATTCTCTATTACATAGATCCGGTCAGCATTACGTATTGTCGAAAGCCTGTGGGCGATGACAATTGAAGTCCTGCCCTCGAATAATTTCTCCAGTGCTTGCTGAATCAAGAACTCTGTGTAAGCGTCTACCGAAGATGTTGCCTCATCTAAAATCAATATCCTGGGATTGGCCAGAAGCGCCCTTGCAAAAGAAAGTAGTTGCCTTTGGCCCACAGACAGACGAGAACCACGCTCTCTTACCTCAGTCTGATATCCTTCAGGCAAACGACTGATAAAGTCGTGGGCTCCGACAATCCTTGCGGCTTCCTCAACCTCTTCGTCTGTAGCGTCAAGACGCCCGTACCTTATGTTGTCGGCAACAGTACCTGAGAAGATAAATGTATCCTGTAAAACAATGCCAAGGTTTCTCCTAAGAGACTCAAGCGTCACATCCCGCAAGTCCATGCCATCTACCAGGATCCTTCCACCCTGCACATCGTAAAACCGGCAAAGCAGATTGATGATTGAACTCTTGCCTGCTCCTGTAGGCCCTACCAACGCAATGGTCTCATTAGGTTTAGCCTCAATATTGACATGATGGAGTACAGGCAACTCGGAGTTGTACCCAAAAACCACATCATCAAATTCTACGTGGCCTTCGATAATGTCAAGTTCCATGGCGTCTGGCCTATCTTCAACATTAGGCCGAGTATCGAGTATCTCAAACACCCTTTCTGAAGACACTCCAGCCTGCAACAGCAAGTTGTACATTTCGGTCAAGTTCCTGATTGGCCAGAAGAACCGTGTCATGTAATTCAGGAAAGCGACTATTGTGCCGACTGTAATGCCCGGGTCCAGCCAGGACATTCTAAGGCCGCCATAGTAGACAATCAGGGCAGAGCCCAAAGCGCCTATGACGTCAACCAAAGGATGGAACAGGGCATGTAATCTTGCGGCCTCTACTTGAGCCTGAAAACTCTGGTAGTTTGTATCACTGAATTTCTCAGCATTTACATCTTCACGGGAAAATGCCTGTACGATTCTCATTCCCGATATTGATTCCTGTAGGTTGGCATTTATGTCTGCCACTCTTCGCCTGACTTTATGGTATGCCCTGGTCATTCGGGTTCTAAGGCTCCAAACCACAATAAACAGTAAAGGGACTACTGTCAGAGTAACCATGGCAAGTTTGACATTCATACTTACCATAATCACCATAATTGCAACCAGAGTAACCAGGTCGCTTAACATCCCAAGCACACCTGACGATATGAGCTGGTTCAGCGATTCCACATCGCTTGTCACCCGGGACATTATGCGTCCGGCCTGCAACCTGTCATAAAAATCAAGGCCAAGGTCTTGAAGGTGAAGGAAAAGCCTCCGCCTCATAGAGTAAAGCATATTCTGGCCGGTCCATGACATGATGTATTGCTGGCTGAAACGCAAAACTTCAATGAAAACCATGACAAGAATATACGTTAGGGCAGTCCTGGCCAGTGCTTCGGCGTCACCTGCAGGTATGTCTTGGTCTATGGCTCTTCGCACAAGCAATGGGCCAACAGTGCTTAGGAGCGAAATTGAAATCGCCAGGATCAAAGCGGCCAATAAGTATCGTTTGAAAGGAATGACAAACTCCTTCAACCTTGGTACGTTCTTGAAGTTCACATCCTTCAGGTCGATATCGCCTGCGTCAAATCCTCCACGGTACCTTCCCATTAATGTCCACCTCCTTGACTCCCGGCATTTCTCAGCTGAATCTGTTCAAGTTCGTTGATTTCCTCTTCCTGAGCTTTAAACTGTAAATTGTAGATGGAGGTGTAAATTCCGCCTTTTTTCAAGAGTTCTTCATGGGTACCTTCTTCAGCAATACCACCCTTATCCAGTACAATGACTCTGTCAGCATTTCTTACAGTAGAGAGCCTCTGAGCGATAATAAATGCCGTCCTATCTTCAAGGAGCCGGGAGAAAGCCTCCTGGATTCTCATCTCAGTCTCAACGTCTACACTTGAAGTAGACTCATCAAGCAGGAGTATCCTGGCGTCCATCAGCAGGGCTCTGGCAATGGCCACCCTTTGCTTTTGCCCTCCTGAAAGCCCAACTCCCCTTTCTCCGATTACAGTGTCGTAACCGTCAGGCAGGCTCGAAATGAAATCATCTATATGTGCGGCCCGGGCAGCACTTGTTACCTCCCAATCGGTAGCACCTGGCTTTCCATAGGCAATGTTGTCCCGCAAAGAGGCCGAGAAGAGGAATGTCTCCTGTGTAACAATGCCGATTTGTGCCCTTAAACTTTCCAATGTGGCATCCCGAATATCGACACCGTCAATTAATATCCTGCCTTCAGTAACATCATAGAACCTAGGTATCAGGTTAATTAGAGTCGACTTGCCAGAGCCCGTACCCCCAAGAATGGCAATTGTCTCACCAGGGGTAACATCAAGGTTTATGCCTTCAAGGACCATATTTTCCCCGTCGTATGCAAATCCTACGTTCTCCAGAGTCACCCTGCCGTTTATATGTTTGATAGGCTTGGCACCAGGTTTGTCTTGCACGTCGGCTCGTGTATCAAGAATCTCGAATATTCTCTCACCTGAGGCAACTGTTCTTTGGGCAAGGCTGACCCAGAACCCTAGCATGCGTATTGGGCCTACAAGCTGCCCTAACAGCATATTGAAAGCTACCAGAGTCCCGTAACTTATATTACCTGCCATAACCTGGCCTCCGCCGTACCAGAGAATTATGGCAAGGGACGTCTCGGTAAGAAGCCTCATGAGCGACCAGTTCATTGCTGAAAGCCTCTCAGTCTTCACATTGCGTGCCATAAGCTCCATATTATCCCTCTCAAATTTGTCTAGCTCATGACTCTTTCTCGCAAATGCCTTAACTACACGCTGGCCTGTTATGTTCTCTTGCAG
>MTKW01001460.1_pt2 | contig 13568 bp, 10 predicted proteins | sample 1042761 | NCBI WGS metagenome assembly MTKW01 (sample SAMN06205366, study PRJNA360243) | anaerobic digester metagenome | biome: Wastewater treatment plant; feature: Anaerobic digester sludge; material: sludge; isolation source: anaerobic digester fed with sludge from wastewater treatment plant ...
GGTGCTATTAGAAAAGAGGATTCGGCGCCTACCCGACTCATATTCCCACAAATGGATGCCCGTGTCACCAGTAACGAAAAGCACGTCGGAGGCAATGGGCAACCCCAGGAAAGCCTGATAGAGCATCTTGATCGTTCCCCCGTGACAAACAAGGGCGATGGAGCTGTCCTCGTCATTGTCATAAAGAATCTTGGAGAGCATCTTTTCCACCCGGCAGCGGAAATCGATCTCCGATTCCATTTCATATGCTGAGAGATGAGGGGGGCGATTGGGAATCGGCGGATACTTGACTGCTGCGTCCGCAAAGGGTAGACCGGCCAGTAAGCCGTTATCCCGCTCGCGCAGGCCTGGCTCGTTGCACAGAGGGGCATTGGTGGTTGTCGCCAGAGCTTGAGCCGTTTGCTGGGCTCGAGTAAGGGTGCTGGCGTAGATCCTATCTACCTGGTAGTGCTGGGCCACCCATTTGGCCATTGCCGCCGCCTGTCGCCGCCCTTCTTTAGTTAGGGGGAAGTCGGCCCTGCCTTCATGCACTTGCAGCAGATCGGCTTCCGATTGACCGTGGCGAATAACAAGTAACTTCATTCTATCACTCCCTTTATATTGGTTCTTAAGGAGACGGTGTGCTTGCACGCAGTTGGGTCCGTTGATAGGCAGGGGGAGAATAGCAGATTTGCATGAATTCAATGGGCATGTCTGCGCAGCCTGCTCAGAATAGCTTTGCCACCGCGCTCTCTATGTCCGGCTCCACAATGTGTAGATCACGTATTTCACCAAGCTCCGCCATGAGACGCAGCAGGTCGTTAGGAGTATGGTGGGAACGATCAAACTTAACCAGGGCGCGAGTTTCACTCTGCCAGGTAATTTGCAGCCCGTTGGCGAGGGCAGGGCTGGCTGTCGGCCTACTGAAGTCGACGATAAGGGTGCTCTCTACACCTATTTGCGAGTAAAGATGCTCAATAGCGCCATCGAGGAGTATTCTGCCATGGTTAATAACTATTACGCGCTGGCATAGTTGTTCAATATCACGCAAATCATGGGTGGTAAGCAACACGGTAATACCCTGTCTATTAACCTCCAGCAGAAATTCCCGCATGGCCTGTTTAGCCACTACGTCCAGACCAATGGTGGGTTCATCAAGGAAGAGGATTTTGGGCTCATGCAGAAGGGCGGCGGCAATCTCTCCCCGCATGCGCTGTCCTAATGACAGCTTACGTACCGGCATTTTCCAGAACTGGCTTAGTTGTAGCAGCTCATCAAAAGTACGTAGCATCTTCTTATAACGCTCTTTTGGTACTCGGTACATAGCGGCCAAGAGCTCAAAGGACTCCTGCAGGGGCAAATCCCACCATAGCTGGCTACGTTGGCCGAACACCACACCGATCTGGCCCACCACTTGCCGGCGCTCCCGCTGTGGGCTTCGGTCTAATACACGAACGGAACCGGCAGTGGGGTGTAAAATGCCCGTTAACATTTTGATGGTGGTGGATTTGCCTGCTCCATTAGGGCCGATGTAGCCCACGAACTCACCCGGGGCTATGTGAAAACTGATGTCGTCGACGGCGGTGACTGTCTTGCCCTTGCGGCTGAGCAAACTGCGGATTGTGCCAAAGGCGCCCGGAACAATCTCGGGTACGAAGAATTCTTTCTTGAGGTTTTCAACCGTAATCATGAAATCCTCCTAACTTCCACTACTTTGGTAAGCTTTCTCACCGGCCCTCCATAGCAGAAGAGCTACTACCCAAGTGGCTGCTATTACGAGCCAGGGCAACAGCAGGTACCAGGGGGATCCACCTAGCCCGAGAGCAAATTTGGCCGGTATGTAGCCGACAAAGGTAACTGGTATCAATGTTAAAAGGGCGCGCATCCATCGGGGGTAAATGCTGGCCGGGTAGGAAGCCGCATAGTTGGCGCCGTAGAATGCCAGTGTCTGTAGATCGCGCACCCGCCCTAGCCAGAAAGCGCAGGCCGCGATAGCCACACTGATGCCGAATATAATCAGGGTCCCCGATAAAGGTAGTAGCAGTAGATAATAATAACGCCACCCAAGGGCCCCAGGGCCCCCTAGGTAATGTAGTGAGACTAGTAGCGCCGTCGCTGCCTGGATTACGCCCCCCAGACGGAAAAACTCAATGCGCCTACCCAGTAATACCAATAAACTGGGCAGAGGGCGCAGTAAGATACCATCGTACTCGCCGCGGATAATATATTCCTGAAACTTATGTAGTTCACACCCAAAGGTACGGAAGAGAGCCGCGCTGATGCCTACCACACCATAAATCACGCCTATCTGCGGCAAATTCCACGTTCCCACGCTCCGGGTGTTATAGATGATCGTTATGACTACTAGAAAGTCGGTTACAGTGATCCAACACTGAAAAAAGAGGGAGACAAAGAAGCTGAACTTGTATTGTAATACCGCGCGCCAACTGGCTGCCAGCAAGCGCCAATAAAGTCTCACGCCGTTTATCATCCGCCTTGCACCTCCAGATGGTGCCGGGCTAACCGGGTTAAAGCGCGGCAGACTACCGTCAACAAGACCGCCCAGATGGCGGGAGTTACCAACGCATCGCAGCCCTGCAGACCCAGAAAGACACTATTGGGATAATGGGCAAGTGCCGCCCAAGGCGCATAGGGTAGGACGCGCCCCAGTACACCTGGGAGTAGATCCACCGGCACTTGTATGCCAGAGGCGGCAGTGAAAAGACTAAGGTTGAAATAGGTGATCCAGCGAATATCGGTGGTCCAGAAACTGGCCAAACCCTCCAGATAACCAAGGCAAAGGGCCACATAGAGGGCTAGTGCTAGGCTGGGCAGCAGCAAAAGGAGTGATGAAGTCGCAGGAACGTGGTAGCCCACGGTTAGTCCATAGAGTAGGTAGAGGGGGAAGGAGCGAAAGACCAGCTTGTACAGATGCTCGCCACTTTGACGACTGATCACATAACTGAAGAAGTCGATGGGTCGCAGCAATTCTAAACTAATATCGCCAGTGCGTACTGCCAACTGAATGTTTAAGCCACTTGGCCAGCTAAGAAAGTTGTACATTACTTGGCCAAAGGCGGCCCAGAGTACCAATTGATCCACCCTGTAGGCGCCTACGCGACCAAGAGGGCCGGCGGTGGCCAACCAAATGTAGATATTTATGTATCCAAAGAGAGCACTGCCCACCATGTCTACCAAATGAGCCACCCGATATTGTAGATTGCGGCGATAGGTCTTGCTCATTAATAACCAGTAGGCTTGCATGCTGAGTTCCTCCCCCCAATGCGCATAACGACAGGAAAAACCCCGCTCGCCGAAAGCCGGTTCAGCGGGGCGTTTAATTGTATCATAGCATCTTTTTTATCATTAGACTAATTTTTCTAGGAAGGAAAAACGACCCATAATAGCGAAATACATAACAAAGAGGAGGGGTTAAATGCTTGCTAGATGTGGGTTAGATTGCAGCGAGTGTTATGCCTATCCCCATGACTGTAAGGGGTGCAATGCGGTTGAGGGAAAGCCCTTTTGGACCCAGGAAGTAGGGGTAGAGCAGTGTGATCTTTACCGTTGTTCAGCGGCAAAGAACTATGCCCACTGCGGCCACTGTGAAGAGTTGCCCTGTAAGATGTGGTACGATCTGAAAGACCCATCTTACAGCGACGAGCAACATCTACAAAGCATCCAAGAGCGAGTAAAACGACTGCGTGGATGAACTTTGGGACGGTTCTAGTTTGCCACCAGCCGAGGATGGTGGTCAACTAGAACCGTCTTAGTGTTTTACCCGTGGTTTCTCAACAGATCTTTCATAGTGTAGTAGCCAGGTGGTTGGTGGTAGAGGAACTCGGCTGCTTTCACGGCCCCCTCGGCATAAACGCGCCGATCGTGGACTGTGTGGGTTAGGGTAAGGGTTTCAGCATCGGTGAAGAAATGGACCCGATGTTCTCCCACAATATTGCCGCCTCGTAGTGCATGGATCCCAATGTCCCGCGGCTGGCGGGGAGCCAACCCCTGGCGGCCATACACCGGCTCTCCATGCCCCAAGGCTCGCTGCAAGACGGCTAGTAGTTCCTTGGCACTACCCGAGGGGGCATCTTGTTTGCGGCGGTGGTGGACTTCTACTATTTCAATATCGGTATCTGCCAAAACTGGGGCGGCGGCTTCTACTAAAGCTAACATGAGGTTAAGACCCAGCGAAAAGTTAGCTGCTTGCAGGATGGGTATGGTTTTACTGGCATGCTCGATTTGGGCCTGCTGCTGCTCCGAATGGCCGGTGGTGGCAATGACCACTGGTAACCCTTGCTGTAAGGCGTAGTCCAGCAGGGAAGAGGTGCACTCGGGCAGGGAGAAATCTATGATTACATCGGCAGGGGCCAGCTCCCGTAGGCCTTGGCTCACTCTACCTACCAGTTCATGACCCTTCTCCTGTAAGACATTGCAGGCTATGCGGCCCATATGGCCACTGGCCCCCCAAACAATTACTCGCATTGGTCATCCTCCTAGTCGTCAAATCCGCCGTTAGCAACTGCTGAACCTATTGGCAGACTGTCGCGCGTCATGTTATACGTACTGTTCAATAATACTCTGGAGAGTTCCCGGTAAGAAGTGAACCAGTGGTACTTCCAGCATGGTATAGGCCCCGGATGGCAATCGTTTGGCGGCCCGGGCAGCGGAAACGAGTACTTGCCCGGTGAGGGCCGGATTGGTGACTCGGCTTTCGTAACGGAAGAGTTGGTTGGCCGTTTTGCCGGCTACACCTCGCCGCTCCATTAGCACCCCGTGGCCCATATCTAGCAGTACATTCACATCGCCGACAGCTATCACCTGGGTCTCATCGTGACAGAAGTAAGAGTCTTGCTTAATGGCCTGGGACACCGTTTCCAAATCGTAACCCGGCTCCAGCTCCACATAGACTTGCCGCTTATGCTGCCCGTAACCCATTGGCAAGGTGAGGGAGAGGGCGTTCTTTACACCCGCCTTATTCTTTGCCACCACCGTATGGCCCATACTCATGCCGGGACCGAAATTGGTGTAGCTGATTCCCCGGGGGGCCTGTAGAGCAAAAATAGCGCGGATCATGGAGTCGGTACCCGGGTCCCATCCGGCAGCCAGAATGGCGCTAGCTCCTCCTTGTTTGGCAGCTAGATCCAGTTTCTGACGTAGGTGCCAAAGGTCATGCCCGTGAATATCGAAGCTATCTACGGTGCTGATGCCTTGCTCCAGCAGGGGCTGGGACACCGATTCCACGCTGCGGCTGGGGACGGCTAATACGGCCACATCCACAGCGTCCAACTGGTCTATATGGCTGACCACGGCCACATGGCGGGGAAGTAGGTTTCTCGCACGCTCCAGAGCATGTTGTCTCACCACTACTCCTGCTAAGTCTAGGTCAGCAGCTGTTTCAATGGCATCTAGGGTACCTTTGCCCACGTTGCCCAAGCCGATTACGGCAACACGAATTTTCTCCATAAGCAATAGCACCTCCCCTTTTTTCTTACTCGTTCATAAGAATGCTTACGGAGCTGGATATATTCAAGAATAGCTGACAAATTTCTCCCTCGAGCTAGACCGGGGAAAGGAGTGGGGGTCAGAGTTCTACAAAGCAGGCTAAGAAATAAAAAAGGGGCAGGGGCGTGGAAGATAAATAGAGTGATTTAGTCTGTTTGGATATGGAGGTGACTTCTATGTTCTTTCGTCTCGGGATTCTCAACGTCCAACGACAGCTGGCTCGTAGCGCCTTGGTAGTTGTAGCATTAGCCATGGCAGCTATTAGCCTCACAAACTCGTTGGCTCTGCAGGAGATTCCGCCCCTCCGGATAGCGCCCTTCTTAAATCGCTTCACCGGAGGACACATTTTGGTGATTCCTTTTCGTTGGGCGGGCCAGCAGTTGAGCGATATCACCGGCTCGCAAAAATATGGACCAACCCATTTGGTGCCCAGCGGAACCAGCTGGCTAGAGTGGTTTTACCCCCAACTCTATGAACAGGGTTTCTGGGTACCGCTGGGAGAGACACCGACAGAGTTCATAGCTGCGGAGTTGGTTGGCGAACTAGGCACCTTTCCGGGGGTGGAAAAGGTTATAACTGTACCCATGCTACCAGTGGTCGTTCGTGCCATTGGCTCTACCGGTGAGGTGGACTACCCGGTGCGCATCGCACCCCTTACGGAAGAAATCCGCCAGCTAACTGCCGATAGGCAACAGCCGAACCAATTTGCTTTGGCTGATCGGGGAATCTTTCTTAATCAGACGGCTAGCGTCTTACGGGAGAAGCCCAAGTATCAGCGGCCTGGGGTGGAGGTAGAACTCTTGTTGCCCCAGCTAGACGCGGGGGGCAAACTAGACTTTGCAGCTGCTACTAGCTATAGCGTGCCCTTTGGCGCCTACCTGCAGGTGCCAACGCGGGAAGTTACATGGATAGATTCAGTCGGTGCCACCTTAACAGAGGAAGGTAGACTGATCACCGACATTGCCTGGATAGGAGCGGACAGTTGGCAAGAAATCGTTGCTCAGGTAACTGGGGGTAGTGCCTCCCTTCCCATCAGTAATGTGGTCTTACGGGTGGAAGATCTGCAGATTCTGGAGCCCGCCATTGCCAACTTGAGTAAAGCGTACCCTGATCTAACTTTTGTGAGCCTAGGGGAAGTGGAGGAGCGGATCTTCCATACGGGCCATCTGGAGCAGTTTACTTATGCACCGCGGGGTGTGTGGAGCACCCCTGGTGAGCCCAGACTTACCATGCCCATATCTTTTAGCCGCATCTTTTCCTACTTGTTGGTATTGATTGCCGCTATTTTACTGGGTGGCAATATGTTAACTGGCGTTGCCGCCCGTAACCAGGAAATTGGTACACTGCGGGCTATCGGTGCCCGGCGCCGTGATATATTGGTGCTAGGTTTTAGCGAGACGGTTGCCCTTACCATGATCGGCTGCACTTTAGGCTTCTTGCCCCTACGTCTCTTTGGCGTAATCATGCAGCTGAGGGGGGGCCAGGCTTTCCTTAATGTCTTGCTAGGGGTCATAAGGGAATATGCGCAAATTTGTGGCCTAACCCTAGCGGCAGCGCTACTATTCGCCTTGCTACCAGTATGGCGTTTGGCTAGTGTGGCCCCGATGGAGGTGTTGCGCAATGAGTAGCTTTCTCCGTCTATGGAGCAAACGGGTCTGGTGTTTTCGTTTCGTTCATGTGTTGGTGGCTGGCTTGGTGGCGGCAGTAGTTGTAGTGGCCCTTCTTTATCAGGGATATGTGGAAGCGCTCAGACAAGATTTTGCTGGTCGCCTTGTTTTTCCCAAGTTTCCAGGCGCAGCCGCGGTGTTCGCACCCGGACTAGTGCAGCCCCCTCAACAAGTGTACACACAGCCCAGTTTACACTTGGCCCTTTTGAACGTCACTACACGCCAGGGTAATGTTCGGTTGGCGGCTGTAATATCTAATGGATGCGACTGGCCCATGCCGAAAGGGAATGAGGCCTGGTTGCCAGCCAGCCTGCGAGGCCATGTTTTTGACGAGGAAGTGGGGGACATCCTTAATCTCACCCATTTTGGCAGAGGCCCCTGGCAGCAGGCGGAGGTAGTCGTGGCCGGTTACTATGAGGATGTACAGCTTCTCAGCCCTATTCTGGTTAGCCTCCCGTGGGCCCATGAATGGCTGGGCGATTACCTGGCCTACGCCCAGACCGTATTGATTTATCCGGAAGGGGCCCTCAGGCAGCTACAGTCGAATCTCTTCCGTATCCCCAACGCGCAGATGGTTAGGCTTGATTCAGGATTCTTAGGAGCAAAATACCTGGTTAGCAATATGTTCGCCGGAGGTCAATTTGCTCTCATACTGGGGATATTATTCTTATCTATTGGCGTTGGCATCTTTGGTCTCTTGGTTTTCCTAGATAGCCGTGCAGAAATAGCTATACTGAAAACTCTAGGTCTAAAACCACGTGAAGTCAGTCGCCTGCTGCTCTTGGAGTTTGGCTTCTCCACCCTTATAGGGCTGGGCTTGGGCTGGGGAGCAATTTCAATCATGAAAGACTATATTGTTTTTCCGTTTAAGTATGACCAGGCTTTATTACTACACGGCATCCAACTGGTCGCCATTTCCTTTGCTATAGCTCTATATGCCCCTGCCCGACTGGCTCGGGTGGCCGCCGTCAACGAACTATTACTGAAGCGGCCCATACTGCTGTTTACGCAGGTAATCTCTAATGTGGAGGGTCATCGCCCCGCTCTAGATGATCTAGTTAACCGTGGCTGGAGTTGCATTAAGCTTGAAACCGATGAAAAGGGCTTCTTAGGCACGGTGGTTCCTCAGATTGGCGCATTTGTGCGCCAAGGGGAACTGTTGGCCTGGCAGCCTACCTGGTTTGGCATGGGGGAAAAGCGCTATGTCGCGCCCCACGATGGTATTGTGCAGGTGGTGGATCCGAAGCGGGGTGTGGTGGCGCTCTCGCAAGCCACAGGGCAGGAAGAAGGTAATTAGCACCCTGGCGGTCGACCCGCGGGTTTAGCGCGCAGTTTTAGGGTTGCAGGTTGTGATTAGATGGGGAACCCATCGAGCCACCTGCAGCCTTTGCATTTAGCAGGAATTTTATCTACTAGCGGCTAAGAATAGTGGGTATGGCTAATTTGGAGTAACGGAGGGGGGTGGAGGATATGACAAAATTGGGAAACACGGTAAACCCACTACCCAGGCTGGGTTTGCGTATCGTTCGGAGTGAATACCGGGCCATTGGCCGGGTCGAAGCGGAGCCCCGCATCTTCCTTGGGGATGAAGAGTATAGCGCCCGAGCCCTTTCGAAGCAGTTATCACTCCGGCCCGACTATGTCAGCTTACCGCAAGGAAGGCAAATTGCTGCTCAGCAACTGCAGGCCGCCGGCCTTGCCGGTTTTGGCCGTGCCTACGACGGCACATGTTTGGCCCCTTTCCCCCTTAGTCCGGAGGCGGTGCTCTGGCACGATTTTGCTTCAGTGCCTGGCCCTTGGCAGGAGATTTATCCTCTGCCCCTGACGTCACCGGCCCAGAGGCCCTACGCCCATCTGGAGTGGTTGCGGCACTGGGGCTTTTCCGGTGGCTTGCAGGGCACCTTGTATGAGGTGGGAGCACCGCTAGTCCGTTGGTTGAAGGACTACCTGGAACGGGTGCCGCAAGCCCGCGTTTTGGTGGTGGGCAGCACCCCGGTGCAAAACTATATGCACCGTTTAGCGGGTGGGGGACCAACGCACCGGCTTACCAATGGTAAACTCTACCGATTGGGCCATTTGAATTTCATTGTTCCCGAGCTACTGGATGCCACCCCTCAGTTAACTGAAGCTAGTTGGGATATAGTCTGCTTGGTAAATGCCCATATGTTCCTTAGCGACAAGCATTCTAAATTGGTAGCCAACCTGCAGACCCTACCTCGAGGGCTATTCATAGGATTGTTTGCTCCGGGGGCGTGGCAAGAACGAGCCGAGTACCGTATTCGGTGCGCCACCTTGCTAGGTATTACCGCTAGCGCGCCTACGCATCTAATATGGCATTACCTCCTGCGCAACCCTAAGGAACCGGTACGGCCGGTACCAGAGCTCCCACCGATCCCCTTAAGGTTGGAAGGCGAGAGGGAACGGAGAGCCAACCCGGGTCTAGCTCCCTATAGTTTTGAGCTGCGCAGCTTTATACGTGATGCCGAGCGCTTCAGCCAAGTTGCGGGGTCTGTTGCTCCCTTTCGCCCCTATTATCATCAGCGGCCCAGCTACGGCACCCTGGATAAGCGACAACTGGCCTGGTATCTCTACTGGCGTCAGGAAGCACAGCACGGTCGCTTCCTAGAAACGGGGCTGGACTATATCCGACTGCTGGCTTTAGAGCTGGTTAATGGATACGGCGCATCTACTGTCAGGGAGCGTTACCATCTGCTGGAACAGCTGTGGCTCAACTATCGCCAGTGTTTTCCCTCACTAGACAACTGGCTGCCAGAGTGGCTGTGCGACTACCTATTAGTCAACGAATGTCCTTTAGATCCATTAGCTCCCCTATTACAGGCAGCCAAATTGGGCATACCGACCCATTACCCCGACCTGCTACTGGAACGTTTCCAGGCCGACAGCTGGCGGGCGGTGCCCTTCCCGCTATTAGAGCAGCTGCTGGGTATTTCTCTGGAGCAAAGTCCGGTCTATACGCCCGACGACCGCCACAAGATCGCCGATGTGGTCCTTGGCACCCTTCATAACCTAGATTCATTCTGGAAAAAGCAGGAGGGAAGGGGTATATTGGCCCGTTTTCGTCCTCCCCAGGCACGGGCAATGAAGCGCTTGCCCTTTAGTAACGTGCTATTCGCTCGGGCTACGCGGCTCATCTATTTCGGTCGTTATTATCCCTATAGCGAACAGCGGGGCTTTCTGCAGCTACTTCTGGCCATAGTGAAACAGACAGAGAATTTGCTAAGGGCAGAGCGCGGCTACCGGGGCCGTGTACGCACCACCGGTTTCACCCTTCCGTTGTCCCCGGTGGTGGAACAGACTTTCCACCAGTCGCGGCCGAAGGCCAAGGTCACCATTGATCCCCACCGTGTAAAAGAGTTGTTGCAGCAAGCCGATGTGGTGCGAGACCTACTCTTAGCTGAGTCCGAGCGGGGACAGACCGAGCCCAAGTCTGTGGTAGTAGAAGCATTGCCAGGTAAACTAGCTACTGGCGCTTTTGAGGAAGTTGACCCGTTGCCCAGAGAGTCGCCACACGGGCTGCAGGAAGACACCCCCTACGCCCAAATACTTTCCCGTTTGAAAGACCTAGAGATTCAGGCTCTGGCTACCTTATTAGAGGACAAAGGATGGGAAAGGCTAATAGATAACTGTCAGGGAAAGGGTGTTATGCCTCAGCTCGTAGTTGACCGCATCAACGCTGTTGCGGTGGAAATACAGAACGATATCTTGATAGACACTACCTCCGAGCCACCGACCATAGTGGAAGAATACTTACCCGAAATTACTGCGGCGCTAAAGAAGTTAGAGGCACAGAAGAGGTGAGGCAAGATGACTATGACTATCCCAAAGCGAATTTCCAGTGCCCTCTTGGGGTCGCTGGCTGCCGGGGTGGTGCCCCGCATTGGTTTGGAATATATAGCCGTGGGGCGCCACCGGGAGATTAAGGCGTTGTTGCAGGACCTAGATAACATCGCTGCCGGCGGCGCTGGCTTTCGCATTATTGTAGGGCGCTACGGATCGGGAAAGAGCTTTTTACTACAGCTGATCCGTAACCACGCCATGGACCGAGGCTTCGTGGTGGCCGACGCCGACCTTTCGCCCGAGCGTAGGCTGACCGGCTCCCAACGTCAAGGGGTAGCCACCTATCGGGAACTGATGAAAAATCTAGCCACCAAGGTACGCCCCGATGGAGGCGCCTTGCCGGCTCTGCTGGAGCGCTGGATCGCCACTGTTCAAATGCAAGTGGCGAGGGATAGTGGACTGGAGCCCGGCCAAGAGGCCTTTTTCGATGAGGTGGAACGGCAGATTGTGGCGGTTATAAGCCAAATGGAGGATTTGGTTCACGGTTTTGATTTTGCCGCGGTGCTCAGTAGTTACTGGCGGGGTTATCGTGAGGGAAATGACGAGCTCAAGGATGCGGCCTTGCGCTGGCTGCGGGGAGAATTTGCTACTAAGACAGAAGCCCGTCAGGCCTTGGGAGTGCGGGTGATCATTGACGATGATTCTTGGTACGATTATGTGAAGCTCATGGCCCAATTGGTGGTGGGATTGGGATACCGGGGGTTAATTATAGTACTAGATGAAATGGTCAACCTCTATAAGATCAGTCACACCCAGTCTCGACAGGCCAATTATGAGAAATATTTAACCATGTTTAACGATACCATGCAGGGTAAAGCCAGTCATCTAGGTATTATCTCCGCCGGAACCACCCAATTTGTAGAAGATACCCGCCGCGGGCTGTTCAGCTATGAAGCGCTCCGTTCTCGCTTGGCGGAAAGCCGTTTGCTGCCCAGTGGCCTCCTTGATACTAGCGGTCCCATCTTGCGCCTTGAGCCACTTAGCTACGAAGAGCTATTCGTCTTGCTCACCCGCTTACAGGAGATCCATGGGGCCCACTACGGGCAGGCATCCCGTTTGGGCGAAGCCGAGTTAACCCTATTCCTGCAGGAGGCCGTTAACCGCCTAGGTGCTGCGGAGCTGCTCACGCCGCGGGAAGTCATTCGCGACTTTATAACTTTACTCAACCTGCTGGAGCAGCACCCGGAGCTGGACTTTAAACAGTTGCTGGGGGGAATGGACTTCCACAAGGACGAAAACAAAGACGACGATTTGGCCGAGTTTGTGCTATGAGTGAACAACAGTTTGCGCGCCTGGCGCCCTTTATAAGAGAATACATCTTCCAGCACCGCTGGACCGAGTTGCGAGACATCCAAATACAGGCGATCCAAGCTATTCTTGATACCGATGCCCATCTGCTGCTTACCAGCGGAACTGCTTCGGGGAAAACGGAAGCTGCCTTCCTGCCTATCCTTACGCTATTATCAGCCACACCGGCATCCAGTTTAGGGGTGCTTTACATCGGGCCTACAAAGGCCCTCATTAACGACCAATTTTACCGTCTGCAGGGCCTATTGGCCGAGGCCCATATCCCGGTTTGGAGTTGGCACGGGGATGTGGGAGCCAGCCAGAAAGAGCGGCTGTTATGTCACCCGCAAGGGGTTTTGCAGATTACTCCCGAATCTTTGGAAAGCCTGCTTGTCAATCAGACCCAGCACCTGGAGGCAATGTTTCATGATCTGCGCTTTGTAATTATAGATGAGGTTCATGTCTTTATGGGGTCTGATCGCGGGCAACAGATTATGTGCCAACTAGGCCGCTTGGCACGTCACACCCGGACCGAACCACGACGTATAGGCCTTTCTGCCACCCTAGGCGACACAGAAGGGGCTCGTCGCTGGTTGGCTAGTGGCAGCCGCCGGGAAGTACTGGCGCCCCACGTGGCGGTGAGTGGTCAACGGCTCCGTCTCTCCCTGGAGCACTTTTGTCGCCCTGCGGAGGATACAGAAGTGGCGGTACAAGACCCGTATTACCGCTATATTTTCGAGCAGAGCCAGGGGCGCAAGTGCCTGATCTTTGCCAACCGGCGCAGCGAAACTGAAGCGGTTGTAACAGCCTTGCGGCAGATTGCGGCTGAGCAGGGCCTCCCCGATATCTATCATGTTCACCACGGTAGTGTGGCTCCGGCGTTAAGGCTGGCAGCGGAGGCAGCAATGCGCGCCCCCCAACGACCGGCGGTAACGGCAGCCACTGTTACGCTGGAGCTGGGGATCGACTTAGGCCAACTGGAAACCATTATCCAGCTGGAAGCTCCCCACTCGGTAATGAGTTGGCTGCAACGCTTAGGCCGCTCTGGGAGGCGTGGCGGGGCCCAGGAAATGCGTTTGGTTACCAGTGAACTGGAGTTTGTGGGCGGGGGAGAGGTGCCGCTGCCCTGGCAATTGCTGCAGAGCATGGCCATCATTGAGCTCTACTTGCAGGAGAGATGGATCGAGCCGGTGGAGCCGCCCCGTTATCCCTATAGTTTGCTATACCAGCAAACTATGTCCACACTGCTGGCTGCTGGCGAGCTGCAACCGG
>MTKW01003082.1_pt1 | contig 13560 bp, 14 predicted proteins | sample 1042761 | NCBI WGS metagenome assembly MTKW01 (sample SAMN06205366, study PRJNA360243) | anaerobic digester metagenome | biome: Wastewater treatment plant; feature: Anaerobic digester sludge; material: sludge; isolation source: anaerobic digester fed with sludge from wastewater treatment plant ...
GACTCTTAATCTGGGTGTCCTGGGTTCGAGCCCCAGAGGGAGTACCATATATTTATTAAACCGACTTTGTCGGTTTTTTTATTTTTTATTTTTTAAAATGATGTTTTCTGGCGCCATTAATTAAAATAATATTGTCGCCATCTTTAATTAAAGCTCCCGCATCAGGGATTGTATAATATGTTCTTGGAATAATTAAATTGGCTTTTTTTAATGCTTTATCTTGAATTCTTCTACGATCACCATAATGAACTTCCACTCCAAAATCATTAATAATATTTAATCCCGGATAAATATCAAACTTTTTATAATCATCATCTTTTGATAAATGATATGTTCCAAATTGAATTACGGCTCCAGCACTAATTCCTAACATAACTCCGTTAAATGCTTCTAAATTAGGTTTAATATTAAATTCTTCAATTCGTTCAAAAAATTTATCAGGAAGTCCACCGGTTAAATAAATTAAATCAGCTTTCGCAATTTTTCTTGCGGCAATTTCATGATTATCGTTATAATAATCTAACCATTCAATGTCACGTTCTGGTATATCATATGGGATAAATTGATTAATCAGCATTTGATATCTTTCTCCGCCCGGGCGATAAGTATCATAATCAGCTCCTGGACGAAAAGACCACGGAATTACTAACACCTTCATTCCCTTTTTAATGTATTTTTTAAAATATAAATATAAATACGGGTTATCAATATAACTCCTTGATAACATAATATTAACCATTTTTTAGATTCTCCTTTTTCTCTTCTTTTTTAATGTCAAANNACTTCAATAATTAATTCATGTTGTTGATAAGGGCTAATTAACAATGTCGAGGAAACGGCTTTATAATTATTTTTTTGGGCATATTCAAAAGCTTTTCTTAACCGAATATTATAACACTTGGCGCAGCGTTTTGGGACTTCTTCATAAAGTATCCAATCGGCCTCGTTATACTCTTTATCTACGATTAATTTAAACTCTCTAATTCCACTTAATTTCAAGACATATTCCAATCTTAAATTGTATTCACTTTCAGGATGAATATTGGGATTGTAAAAATAGCCATCATAAAGATAGCCACCTTCATTAAAATATTTAGTTGGATATACTGCACATGGGGCGCAGCATATATGAAGTAAAATTTTATCTTTATTTGTAAACATAATTACCTCTTAATGCTTGTTTTTTATAAAGGTTTTTATATTGATGGATTCGCGAATATTTTACTTTACGATAATAATATTTCGGTAATTCTTTATCACTTCTAAAGCCTTGTTGTTTAAACTTTATAATCGCAGTTTTTAATGCTTCATCATTACTTCGATCGCGAAAGATATAACGCTGAATTAAGAATGCAACAATTAAAACAATTGGAATAAGTGGTGTAAATGGCCCAATCCAAAACAAAGCGACTGCACTACCAATAGCCACCAATGACGGATTTTTAACAATTATCCCAACTCCAATAAAAACATATGCCCATCCGGCAAATATCATAAACGAAATAAACAAAGACAAGACTCCGCGCCAAGTCTTCATTGTTTTAATTGTTTCCCAAATCAGTTTAAAAAGATTTATAAAAAACCTAATAATCCATTTTATGATAAATATAAGCGTCACTTCCTTTGAACAAGTGGCGTTAAAATTCCTTGATCGATAGCTTCAGGATAAGGATATGCTTCTTCACGAAATCTTTTGAATAATACATAAATTAATCCTCTAGCTTCATCAATTCTCGTTACGACACCTGGTTCTTTTTCGTTAACTACTTTAATCTTTTCTCCAATTAAGTATTTATCTTCTTTTTTTAACATCATTTTCACCTCAGTTTCCTTTGTTGTATTGCTTAATGATACTTCCTAGCAAATATATTCGCTTTTCATCATCTAAACTTTTTAGTAAATCTAATACTTTTAACGCCTTATAATTGTCAATTACTTTTTCTAACTCTTTAATGTCTTCATAAAAGAACGGATGTCTATTGTCATGTAAATGATTAATTAAAGGAGTAATTTTTGGTTCATTTTTCTTAATCGCTCGGTAAAATTCTTTTAATAAATAAGGAACTTTAATTCGTCTTATTTTTTTATATTGTCCAGTTAAATTTAAGGCAATTTCTAATACTTTTTGTAATTGGACTTGAATAATATAATCGATTAAATTATTAATCTCATTATCATTTGTTTTCCAATCAACGGCATTTTTTAGTAATTCTAACCGCCAAATTAATCTATTTTGATGTTTATTTTGGTCAGTATCATAACTAATAGCGTCAGCGATTACGTCATCAATATAGTCTTTAATTACTTGACCATTTAAATACATTTCTTCTAATTTTAAAATTGAATTAACGATATTATCAGAATATGGTTTTTTAAGATATAGTGCCACTTGATTTAAAATAATGGCCTCTTCTTCTAAGTAGGCTTTAACTAAATCAAATATTGATACTTCTTTTGACTCTACCAATGTTGAATTTAACGTTTTATTATCCAAAATATAAGTCTCGTAACTAATTTTATCTTTCGTTAAAGTTTCTAAGTTAAGCCGGCAAAACCCAACTTTATTATTAGAATAAATTCTAGATGTTGGGTGTCCCACAACATCATTACGAATAAACTTTAATTCATGAAGTCTTTCGTTTTGGTTAATATTAATTAAATACTTATTTTTAGTTAAGGCTCTTACATAGTCATATAAAGCATCAACACCAACAAATAAAGTTTGAAGAATTCCGTATATACTTAAAAGAATTTCTTCTTTTGAATCATCTTCTGAATTTAAGTAATGATTAGAAATTAATTTAACTTGATGTAAAACTGATAAAGATGATTCGACATATAAATTAGATTTTATATCTACTTTATTATGCTTTTTCATTTTTCTTCATCTCCACAATTTGGTTAAATAATTTATCGCTTGGAATATTTGGATATAGTCTACCAGAAGCTAGTCTTATTCCTAATCTGTTTAACGTATCTATTTGATCTTTTGAATTGATATTGGTCGCAATTAATGCGATATGGAATTCATCTAACATCTTAAATAAATTACTATAATAAGTTTGCCATTTAATATCTGAATCATTAAAATCGATATATAAAGCATTAAACGGATAAGTTAAAACCATCGCTAGTGCGGTAGTATCTAGTGAAATACCAGTATTTAAAAGTTCATGAATTTTGTGAGCGTAGTGATGAGTTTTAATATTCGTTAAATCGATTTTTAATCTAATAAAAGAAAATGGAATTTTTCTTTCTTTAATCGCACCAATTAAAAACGCGTTAAACGTCGGATCGACAAATGTTTCTTCACTAATCGGAATAGTAATTTTAATTAAAACCCGTGTTTCTTGACTTAATTTAACTAAGAAATTTAATACTTTTAAAATATGGTGGCGATCAAGATCAATAATCCGGTTTCGCTTCTTAGCTAAAGTGATAATATACTTATTATCAATATTCATATTGGGAATATTAATCTCTGATTCATATTGCCAAACTAAGTTTTTCTTAATGTCAATAATTTGAACGAAACTTAAAGTTAAGTTTTTCTTTTCAAGTGAATCATTTAAATAATTTAGAATTGACTGTTCAAATGCTTCTTCCTCATAATCACCATAAGTAAATTGATGATAGATGGTATCTTTTCTCAATTTAGCTTTTTCTTTAGCAATATCAATAAACTTTAAAATCATATCAACATTCGTTTGATTAGTTACCACAGGATATCTTAGTACCCCCATTTTCACTTGAAATTGTTCATATGGAATTGACGTTACTTGATATTCTTCTAAATGAGTAATATAATTTTTTAAAATGTTATTAACCGCTCTAATATCGTTATAAGGTAGGGTTACCATTAACTCATTAAAATCAGTTCGGTAAACTACTCCGTCAACGAAAAAATCATCACTAATTTGAGCGAATTCTTTAAAATACAAACTTGTATTATCTGGTCCATAAATATGACGATTATCTAAATTTAGTTCAATTGAGATAAATGTCGTTTTTTGGTTGGTTAGGCTAGTCATTTCTGATTTCAAATGGGATAAATTATACAAATTAGTCTCACGATCAGTAATCGCTTTTTGTTCACTAGTTTCTAGTTCAATAACCATTTGAGTAATATCATCAAAAATTGAAACTACCTTAATTTCATCTTCATCTAAAATTGAAACTAATTTTTCCCTAATATATAAATTTTGATATTGATATCTAACTTCTTCAACTTGATTTGGATTAGCTAGCATCCTTCTCATTAACTCACGATAATTACGGATATGTTCCGCTTTTATTTTAGAGATAAAATGATCAATATAAGTTGATTCATCTTCTTTTAATAACTTTTGTGCCGCCTGATTATAAGTCACTTTACTTTCTGAGGCAACTCTAATCGGAGCTAATTCAGATGAGATAACATTTGAAAGAAAAAAGTTTTCTTTGCGTAAACCTTTAATTTTATTTTCACGACTAATTTTAGAATAAATTAGTGCGGAAATAAGTTTAACAAAATCATAATATATTTCCGGATCATTAACGACCTCATCAAAATATACTAAAAATGCTCCTTCTTTTTCAAGCGGTATTGCATAAACATACTTAATNNGGATTAGAAAAATATTCATGACCTTTTTCTAAAACATTGCGAATAATAGTTGGATTAATTGCTTCCTCAATTAATCTCTTTTCATACAAACGCTCTTTTTTATAATGATAAAATCTATGGTCGTTTAAATATATGACATAGTTTGAGGCCTTAATATAGTTATCGATAAAAATAAATAGCGTTCTTAAATAGTCTCTTAAGACTAATTTTTCGTTGATATTTTCTGAGAAAATGAAAATATCAAAAAAATTAGAAATTTGTTTCTTTTCTTCAATTGACGAAAGAGTTACATCTTTTTTACGAGGAACAACCTCAGTAACTTCTATTTTTAGTGGTTTTTCCTCTTCTTTTTGAATTTCTGTTCTTTTAGTTCGAGTTTCTAATCTTTTAACTCGTTTTAAATTATCAGAGTAGTGTTCTTCTGACTGACGGTAGCCTAACTTTTTATATAAGTTAACACATATTTCATAAAACTCAATCCGATCTTCAATGGCCGCATCTTCAAAATACGGCTCATACTCAGAATCGATAATCGTCATTGGGTGATAATTACCTTTTTCAAAATGAACTTTTAGTAACATAATAACTGCTGGAATTGTCGCTTCCGGAATATTTTTGTAGCTATCAGCAAGTTCCAATACTTTATCAGTATGACCAAGCCCATATAAAATCGTTAATTCTTCACGATAATACTTTTCATTAGTAACATTTTGCATGTCATTTAAAACTTCTTTTGCTTCCAAAAATTTTTCTTTTTTCAAGTAATGATGAAGTAATTCTTCATAAACTTCAATTTTAATATGATTTGGTGCTTGTGAATTCACAAGTTCAATCATTAAATCAGTATATGGTTCATTTAAAATCTTAGCTAATTTAATTTCATCAAGAATAATTAAATAATCATCTAAAATTGGTCCGTATTTTTTTCTTTCTTCTAAGTAGTAAGTTAAACGATCATAATCTTTTTCAATTAAAGAGGCGTCAAATAGATATTTTAATAACTTAGAATAGTTCTTCGAGTCTTCATCAGCAAAATTAGTTAAAAAGTCTTCACCTTCGGTAATGACATTTTTTGATAAACCTAAGAAAAGTTCAACTTCAAGCATCTTTAAAAAGACTAACTCATAGTCAGTTTTAGTTAATGGAGTTTGAAGATAACTTTTAATAATCGATAAACTCGCTTCATTTTTTTCTAGCGATAAAATATCTAATGTGTTCATAACTATCCTTTCAAAATTTTAAAATGATACTTAGCTTCCTTTAAATAATTTTGGGCAATTACTTTAAAATCTAAATTTAGTTTTTGACTCAGTCCAATATCGTCTTTATATAGTGCCACATGATACCACATTAAAACTTGTTGGAGTCTGTAGAATCTAATTCTAAAATATTCTTCATCAGTTGGTTTTCTCTTTAAGTAAACCGGAAGTAAATTAATCGCGTCGTTGAAATCATTTTGTCCAAAAACTGATACATCGTATAATGGATCGTTTTGGCCACTAAATTCCCAGTCTAATAAATATAGTTTATCTTTACCAATTACGAAATTAGATCTTTGACCATCACCATGAGTAAAGACAAATGGAATATTTTGATAGTGTTTTAAATAATAATCCTTCCACCACTTTTTAATTTCTTCATACTCTTTGTCATAGTTTTTAGAATAACTTTGATATTTCTCAATTCGACCGATTGGATCAAAATCTCCGTAAGCTTTAAGATTACTATTATGAACTAATCTTAAAACTTTTGCTACTTCTTCATAATATTTCTTGACGTTTTCAGAAGTTATATATTCACCTTTGATGTATTTAGAAACTTTAACTCCAGTTTTTACATTAAAATATACAGTCTCATTAATAATCCCTAGTTTAGTTGCTTCTTTAAGATTGTGTTCTTCAGCCTTTCGATCGACAAATATTTCCGCTCCTTCACCTAAAATTCTAATGGTATACCAATTATCATCATATGAAATAACATATGTATAATTACTCATACCACCTAAGAGGCGGTACTCAATTTTTATTTTATCTGGTGATGTTTTGAAAACATCAGCCGCTACATTCTTTATTTTATTTTCCATCTTGCATTTCCTTTATCTCGATTTTATCATTTTCGATTACGGCATAAGTATTGCCATATCTAAGTGATCCAGGATTGATATATGTAATATTATTTACTTTTTCAATTCTTGGAATATGTGTATGACCATAAATTAAATAGTCAGCTCTTAAATTATTAGCCACACTTTCAATTAAGTCAAAACCGTATTTAACATTTTGAGTATGTCCGTGAACAATAATGATTTTACCTAAAGAATTTTCAACAACTCTAATTGGTGGCAGTTGCGAAAAAAAGTCGGTATTTCCCTTTACTGAGATAATTTGCATCATTTTCAAATTATCGACATGGAGATTAGAATCCCCAGCATCTAAATGCAAATCATAGGATTCAATTTCTCTTAATCGTATTAATTTGTCCAAATCTCCGTGAATATCACTCGTTATTAATACTTTCATTTTTCTCCATATATTCTTTAAACTTAATCAAAACTTTAGCTCGATGTGAGTGTCTATTTTTATAATCAGCACCTAATTCCGCTAAAGTTTTATTTTCACTTTCAATTAAGAAAATTGGATCATATCCAAATCCTTCATCGCCTTTAATTTCTTCGGCAATTTTTCCTTCAATAATTCCTTCAAAAGTAATAGTTTTTCCATCAGCATTAACATAAGTTAAAGCACAACGAAATCTAGCTTTTCGATTTTTTTTATTAGTAAGATTTCTTAAAACTAATAAATTATTTTCATGATCTCCCTTACCACTATAACGTTTAGATAAAATTCCAGGAGCATTACCTAAAACTTCTATTTCTAAACCAGAATCATCAGCTAATGTTGGGATCTTATGTTTATTAAAATAATGTTTAGCTTTTAAAAGTGAATTAGCTTCAAAAGTATCTCCGTTTTCTTCAATATCTTCAAAATCATTTAAATCTTTCAAAGATAAAAAGTTATAGTCAGGAAGTATGTTTTTAAATTCTTTAATTTTATTTTGATTGCCAGAAGCAATTAAAATAGTTTTATTCACTCAATGTTTCCTCAAATCTACCAATCTTATCGTGTTTACCAATTACTAAAATGATATCCCCATGTTTTAAAGTGTCAACACCTTTTGGAATAAATGATTGGTCATCACGTTTAATAGTGACGATGTTAACATTGTATTTATTTCTTAAATCAAGTTCAATTAATGTTTTACCAACATACTTAGTTCCGTTAACTTTTAATTCATAAACTCCAACTTCTTCATCAACCATATAATAATCCAAAATATTTGAGCTAATTAATTTTCTTGCGATTCTCTTACCAGTAATTTGGTTAGGGAATATGGCAAAACTCGCTCCCACTTTATAAGCGATTCGTTCTTGATATTCACTTTCCACCTTAACAGTAATTTGTGGAACTCCTAAATCATGTAACATTAAAGTAGTTAAAATTGCATCTTCAAAATTTTCTAAAGAGATTATCGCATGATCAGCATGCGGTAATCCTAAATCTTTTAAAACTGATTCGCTAGTGACATCTCCATATGCCGAATAATTAACGATATCAATAACTGGATTTAATTTTTCCTTGACAAAATCGACTGCCGTAACATTACAGCCTAATTTAACTAATTCTTCAGTGATTGCAATCCCAAAAGAATCAATTCCGATAACAACAAATGATTTCCTCTTCATAAGCCACCTCTTATTAATTTTACCATAATTTATACATGAATGTATAACTTATAGTATAATATTTATGTTATTAAGGAGGTTTTTATGAAAGATTTTGATGAAAAAGAAAAGACAAATGAACCATATGAAGATTTCAAGGACCTATTTCCAGAAAAAGCTTTAGAGGAACAACAAAAAGAACAAGAAAACGCATTTAGAAAGAAAATGCTACCTAGATATATCATTTCGCTTCCAGTATATTTTATTGGACAAATAATATTATCGACCATTATTGTCGTGTTATTAATGTTAGTCCCAAATACAATGGTTAAAGTGTCACCTGAGGAATCGGTAATTATTGATGTTGTAACTGATTCTGATGGGATAGCATTTATTAAAAAAGAGGTTTATAATAATTTCAGTGACAAATATGGTAAATATTTAGAAACTGCAGATTTTAATTTAGAGTATCTTGCAATTGTTAATGCTTATAACTACGATGTATTTAAAAAAGATTGGTTAATTGAAGATGAAAATAAAAACCTAATCGTTAATCCCGAAGTAATGATGGAATTTATCAATGGTAATCGAACAAAATGGGATGAAAAACGTTTAATTAATCTTTATATAACGAGTGAAGAATATGGAGCTAGGTTAGCATGGATTCCTGATTACTCAAAACTAAACTATACTGAACATTCTAAACCAACCGATGACTTATCACCAGGAGCAAAAAACGTATCTCAATTCCTTATCTATGTAGCGTTGACATTAGCGATTGTACCACTTCTACTACCTAATTTAAAAGAAGACTTCAAGGCCTTCAAAAACAAAGATACCACCGTAATGATTGGAGTTCTCGCTGGATTTGGATTTATGTTTGGTGCAGCAATTGCAGCTAATGCCGTTCAAAATTTATTAGGATTAATTTTTCAAATTCCAGGTGGGGAAGCAATCAACCAACTATCAATTGAACTCTTACTAAAAAGCCCAGGCGCACCGTTGATGATTTTATCGTCAATAATATTAGCACCAATTGTCGAGGAATTAATATTTAGGAAAGTCATATTTGAGTTAGCTAGAAACAAATGGGTCGCACTTTCAATATCATCGCTTGCCTTTGGATTAGTACACGTTTCAAATGAATTATTTAGTCTAACTGGCTTTGGGCATTTCTTATATGTATTTGTTCCTTATCTATTATTAGGCGCAGGATTCTCGGCAACTTATATCGTCTATAAACGTAATGTCATTACTACAATCGGAGCCCATATGCTTTGGAATATCTTTGCGGTTGTAGCCTCTTTTTTACAAATTTAGCATAATTATTTAAAAGGTCGAATAATGCTTTGTAAAGGTGTTATCGACCTTTTTTATTTATGTTAAAAATAAAAAAATCCGCATTTAAAAATGCGGATTTTATTGATTCTTATCTTAATTAAAATTATAATTCATTAAGGATTTGAACTGCAGATTTCATGCGATATTCTTTTGCATAATCCAATGCAGTTTTTCCTAATTTGTTAGGTCTTAATCTAGTGTGAGCTAAAGCTAAAACTCTTATCTCATGGTAATCTCGATTTAATACTGCTAAAGTTAAGGCCTGGCTTTTCTTATGCTCTTGATAGAAAGGTTGATATTGAGTTTCCTCTAAATAATTTCTAATTTCATCACGGTCATGAATAATTGCAATATCGTGAGGAGTTTCAAAACGACGATTTTTAATATCAATAAACGCTCCTTCTTTAACTAAGAATTTAACTATTTCATAGTTATTATTCTTTACTGATGAGAAAATTGGTGTTTCATATTGATCATTTAATGCATTTACGTCTAAACCTTTTTCAACTAAGAATTTAACCATTGGAAGACTACTAGTTCTAGTTGCAAAGTGAAGTAATGTATTACCATATTCATCTCTTACAAAATAAGACCCATTAGTTAATTCGATGATTTTAGGAACAAGTTCGACTTGTCCTCCCAAAATTGCATAATGAATCAACTGTCTATCATCAGATGCTTTTTTAGTTAAAATTGTTTGTGCTTCAACTAAAAGTTTAATCATATCCCAATCGCCACGATGAGCCGCAATATGAATTGGAAGTTCATAACGACGGTTAGCGATATTAGGATTAGCTCCATGCGTGATTAAAAGCTTAGCAATATCTAAGTTTGATCGTCTTACACTTTCAAAAAGCGCGGTTTCACCCGAATCATCAATAGCATTAACATTGATTCCTTCTTTAATTAACCACAAGACAGTTTCTTTAGAATCACCAATAATTGCATGGTGTAATAGCGTTCTACGTTTATGATCTAATATATTAACATCGGTAACTTCATTTTTTAACATGTCAAGTTGGTTTTGTAATGCAAATTCAAATAATTTCATCATACTATCACCAACTATAGTTTAACATAAGAGATATTAAAAGTTTTCCACACGATTTGTGGAAAAGTAAGCCAAATTCCACTATTTTTGGGGGTAAAATCGTATTTTTCCATGAAAAAACGCCTTGCGGCGTTCTTATCAATTATTTTTTGACTGCTTCTTTTAGTAATTTACCAGCTCTAAATGCTGGTGTATCTTGTGCAGGTACTACAATGCGTTCTCCAGTTCTTGGATCAACACCACTTCTTTGAACGCGATGGCGGATTTCAAATGTTCCAAATCCTGTAATAACTACTTTTTCTCTTCTTTGACCTAATGTTTCAGCAACAATGCCAGTAAATGCGTCTAGTACGTATCCAGCTACCTTTTGAGTAACTCCAGCTCTTTCAGCCATTAATACGACTAATTCAGTTTTATTCATAATATTTCCTCCTTATGATTAATCCTAATCGGATTAATTAATTAGATTATACCATTTAATTCGGTATATTTCAAGCCTTTTTTTATTTACATCGCTTGATAATCAATTTAAAACGACTTTTCTTCTCTTAATTCTCTGGTTAATAGCAAAGTTATAGCTTCTTTGATATCTAAATTGTCAAATAAAACGTGGTAAGCTGATGAAATAATTGGAAGATCTAAATTTTTACTAAGCGCCATTTCATGAAAGGCCATAATGGACCTTACACCCTCAATTGTCTGGGTTGCTTCACCTAAAACTTGATCTAATGGTACACCTTCTCCGATTCTTTTTCCAGCTTGGAAATTTCTTGAATTTTCCGAAGAAGCTGTAACAATTAAGTCTCCTACACCAGTTAAACCAAAGGCAGTTTCTCGATCTCCGCCCATAATTTCGACTAATTTAACAATTTCAACTACGCCCCGAGTTATTAGCGCCGCTCTTGCGTTTTCTCCCATGTTTAACCCAGTTGCTGCACCACTTACGATAGAAATTGCGTTTTTAGCAGCTCCCCCTACTTCAGCTCCGATTAAATCATTAGTACGATAAACTCTCATATATTTCGTATTTGAAAAAATATTTTGGATATTTATCGCTAATTCTTCATTATAACTGGCAGCTGTTAGGAGCGTTAATTTTCTTTGAATTGTCTCTTCGGCATGGCTTGGTCCAGTTAAAACAACAAAGCCCCCTAAATATTTAGGATCTATTTCTTCAGAAACAATTTCACTGACACGTCTAAATGTGTGTGGTTCAATTCCTTTAGACACGTTAATAAAATATGTCTTTTTCGTTAAAAGTTTGTTAATTTTCTTTAATACATCTCTAATTGCCGCTGTTGGAAGGGCAATTAGTAAGTAATTAGAATAATTAATAACTTCTTTTAAATCAACAGTCCCCTTTAATTCATTTGGGATTTCTAAATTGAATGTCGGATGAATATGGTTATTAATTTTATCAACATATTTTTCATTTATATCATAAATTAAAGATTTATGATTGTTGTCATACAACACTTGAGCAAGTGTGGTTCCCCATGAACCACCGCCGATAATTCCTATCTTCATTTTATTCCTTCTCCCTTAATGTAAATTTAATTGGAGATCCCGTAAAATCAAAATGTTTACGGAATTCATTTGTTAAATATCTTAAATATGAGAAATGAACATATTCTTCTTTATTAACAAAAAGTAAAAAACTTGGTGGTTTAATTCCTATTTGTGTAATATATGAAAAATTAGCTCTTCCTCGATTAAAAATTGTTGGTGGGTTAGTATAAGTCGCATCAAGTAATACTTCGTTTAATACATTAGTCGGAATATCACGGTTAAAGTTTTCGTAAGCGCGGTTAATTAACGGAAAAATTGTATCGATTCTTTGATTATATTTTGAAGAAACAAATGCCACCTCACAATGACTTAAAAATTGGAATTCTTCTTTGACTTTATCTTCAAATTTCTTCATTGTTCGGTCGTCTTTTTCAACCTTATCCCATTTATTAACGACAATTACGCAAGCTTTAAAATAATCTTGAATATAGCCCGCAACATGTTTATCTTGAATAATTATTCCTTCTTCAGCATCTAAGACTAATAAGGCGATATCGGCCCTTTCAAGCGCTTCTAGGGCTCTTAGGACACTATATTTATCTGTGTCCTCATAAATACGCCCACGTTTCTTAATTCCGGCCGTATCAACGACTCTGTAACGTTGTCTATTCTTCATAAACGTTGTGTCAATTGAATCTCTAGTAGTTCCTGATACATCTGATACAATAACTCTATTTTCTCTTAAAATTGCATTTGTTAAACTTGATTTTCCAACGTTTGGCCGACCAATAATTGCGAATGTAATTGCGTCATCGTCAACCTCTTTAGTTTCTTCTGGCATATACGAAATAATCTTATCAAGTAAATCGCCAATTCCGATACCATGGTGAGTACTAATTGGAATTGGATCACCTAATCCTAATGAGTAAAACTCATATGCGTTTCCTTGATGAACCATATCATCAATTTTATTAACTGCAAGTAATACTGGCTTTTCAGATTCATAAAGTAAACTTGCAATATAATAGTCACTATCGATAACCCCTAAAAGGCCATCAGTTAACATAATAATTAAATCAGCTTCATCCATTGCGATGTAAGCTTGTTCTTTTATTTCTTCTAAAAAAGGGGCATCGCTTAGTTCGATTCCCCCGGTATCAATAATACTAAATTGTTTAGTTAGCCACTCAGCCTTTCCATATAGACGGTCTCTAGTGCTTCCTGATTCATCATGAGTAATGGCTTGTCTGCGTCCCACTAGTCGATTAAAGAGACTAGATTTGCCGACATTTGGGTGACCAACAATCGCAACTTTAAATGACATTATTGGCT
>MTKW01000146.1_pt1 | contig 13553 bp, 10 predicted proteins | sample 1042761 | NCBI WGS metagenome assembly MTKW01 (sample SAMN06205366, study PRJNA360243) | anaerobic digester metagenome | biome: Wastewater treatment plant; feature: Anaerobic digester sludge; material: sludge; isolation source: anaerobic digester fed with sludge from wastewater treatment plant ...
TGGGGTTTTCTTTTTTATAAATCGCAATTATATGAATTGACAAAGTTAATCGCTTTGTTATACTTATGTGGCTGGATGTTTAGCTCAGCTGGGAGAGCATCTGTTTGACGTACAGAAGGTCGGGGGTTCGATTCCCTCAGCATCCACCATTTTTTTAAAAATAGCTCACGCAATCGTGAGTTTTTTTTATTTTCGTTCATTATTCATAATATGTTTTACTTCAAATGTAATTTGATTATGTTAAAATTATCAAGTAGAGGAATGTATTATGATAAAAATAGTCCCTGTGTACGGCGGAAGAAAACTTAGACAATTCATCAACTTCCCCGTCAAATTATATAAAAATTCAAAACAATTTACTCCGTATATTTTTGAAGACGAAATATCAAATTTAACTCCAAGTAAAAATCCGGCTTCAGCGTGGTGCGATTTTAAACTGTTTCTAGCATATAGAGACCGGAAAATTGTTGGTCGCATTTGCGGTATTATTAGTCATTACGCTAATAAGAAGTATGATCAAAAACGTGTCCGATTTAATCGAATCGATATGATTGATGATATTGAAGTAACAAAAGCACTCATTAAAGCAGTGGAAGAATGGGGTTATTCACGCGGTATGAATGAAATTGTTGGTCCTTTAGGTTATAGTGACCAAGATAAAGAAGGACTACTTGTGGAAGGGTTTGAATATTCAAATATGTTTGCCACATTTTATCACTTCCCGTATTACAAGAAACATTTAGAGGAATTAGGATTTGTAAGTGATGCTGTATGGGTTGAGCACCGCATTATTATTCCGAAAGAAATCGATGAGCGTTTTGAACGCGTTAGTGAAATGGTAAAACGCAAATATAATGTCAAAGTTAGAAGACTTAAATCAAAACGACAAATTCAACCATATGTCCGCAAAGCTTTAGCGTTAACAAATAGAGCATACGACCATCTTTATGGTTATGTACCAATGAGTGAAAAACTCATGGATATGCTAGCGCGACAATATGTCCCGCTTATTAACTTAAAATATCTTATTTTAGTAGTGGATGAAAAAGATGAATTATTAGCGTTTGGGCTTTCAATTCCGTCTCCTGTTTTTGCCCTTAAAAAGATTAAAGGAAAATTATTCCCGTTTGGATTTATTCGCTTTTTACGCGCACTTAAGAAATCAAAACAATTAGACTTACTCCTTGTTGCGGTTGAACCTGAATTGCAGAATAGTGGTCTTGCTAATGTAATAATGTATGAATCAATGAAAAGCGCGATTGCCGATGGGATTGAGTATGCTGAAACTGGTCCGCAACTTGAATATAATAAACCTGTCCAACGGCTTTGGAAACATCTAAATTACTTTAATCATAAACGCCGGATATGTTATGTAAAACCTATCACGGAGGTTGAAGGTGAGGAATAGAAAACCGAAGAAGCAGCGGATTGTTAAAAAACGTCATCAACGTTATGTCAATCTCGCTAACTTCTTACTAGGTAGATTAATTCGTCGTTCTTATGGTGTTAAACAAGCAAAGATTGATATTAAGCAATATGAGCCATGTTTAATTGTCAGTAATCATATCCTTACTTTTGATCCGATTTTAATGACATCAATTTTTGGTCATCAAATATATTATGTCGCTAGTGAATTAATCTTTTCACTTGGTTGGAAATCAAGACTTTTAACGCACTGTTTTGCCCCTATTCCTAAGACTAAAAGCATGGCGGATGTAACAACGGTTAAAAACATTATGCAAATCGTTAAAGAAGGTGGCAGTGTTGGTGTTTATGTTGAAGGAAATGCGACGATGACTGGGGGACTAAGTAGTATGCCAGCGGCCATTGGAAAGTTAGTGTTAAGACTAAAAATTCCGCTGGTGATTTTCAATTTTGAAGGTGGATACTTATCGCTTCCACGCTGGGCAACTTATACCAAAAGAGAAAAACATGTACGCGGTAAAATTCGCAAGGTTTTATATTACGAAGATTATAAAGATATGACGGCTGATGAGATTAATGAGCTCATCATTGAGAATATAAATATTAATGCTTATGAAGAAAGTCCGCAATATACTTATCGCGGTAAACGCAACGCTGAAGGGTTGCATCGTTTACTATTTACATGCCCAATTTGTCACGGTGTGAACACTGCAAAAACGGCATATAATAATTATTCATGCGCAAAATGCGGGGAAATATTAACTTATGATGAACATGGATATTTGCATAGCACGAAGTGGGATAAACCCAAAAATTTAATTGAATTAGATAAAGCAAATAATTTAGCGTATCAAGAACATATCATTAATAATCCTAATTTTAGTGTTAGTGTCCCTGGCAATTTTACGGAAGTCTTTAGAAAGCGCCGTAAACACTTTGGACCTGCCACATTAACACTTTCTCGTGAAGGTTTAACTATAAAATTTAAACGTAAAATGAAACGACATGTTACTCAGCATTTTACGATTGACGAATTAGATACGATGGCGATGCAACAAAAAGAAGTTTTGGTTATTTACCCGCGCCATGAACAAACTAAAATGCTAAAGATTCCAAAAACCGAAATTGTTAGTTCCTATCAGTTTGTAGTTACCTTACAAATCTTAAAAAATATCTTACAATATCCTGATGCAAAACCTGATGAAGTTCCGCGTCTTTCTGCACAGGATTTAGGTCTATAGTCGTTAGTGTAAAAATAAAGGAGGAAAAGAGATATGCGTACATTATTTTTAGCTAATACGTGGGATTTTAATCCGTTTTGGATTTCAATCTTTCAAATCGGTGTTGTTGGTGCACTTATTTTAATTGCCAACACTATTAGACGGAAAACACCTTTCTTACGTAACTACTTAGTGCCAACAGGTTTAATCGCTGGGTTTCTTGGTTTAGGTTTAAAGTACTTATTCCAATGGCTTGGTGTAGAAATTTATGGTACTCCAATTGTTGATGAAAGTTATATGCATTTTCTAACTTATCATAGTTTAGCAATTGGATTTATTGCTTTAGGGTTAGTAACTGCGGAAAAGAAAGTTGAAAAAGAAGGTAGAGCCCTAAAAAGCGGGGCATTAATTGTTGGCGGATATCTGATCCAAGGTATTGTTGGACTTATCTTGAGCTTGGGTGTTAGTTTAATCTTTGTTAATTACGCTATTGGCAAAGCACCTTACGCTGGTGTCTTATTACCGCTTGGTTTTGGTCAAGGCCCTGGTCAAGCTGGTAATATGGGTGATGTTTATGAAAAATTAACGGATTATAATGCCCTTGCTGGTGGTCGTGACTTTGGTCTAAGTATTGCCGCAATGGGCTTTGTTGTCGCCGCTGTTGTTGGAACGGTAATCTTAAATGTCGTTGCTCGCAAAGGGCTAGTAACACGAAGAAAAGCTGAAGTTACAGAAACTTTTGGCGGTTTAGCGGATAGTCAATATGCGGTGGTAGATCATCCAGAAGAAATACCAGTTGTGGAATCAGTTGATAAATTTACTATCCAAGTAGCGTTTGTTATTGCTATTTATTTAATTGCGTTTGGGCTTATGTCACTCGTTAGTTTTCTTGTTGTAGATTTAGCGAAATTTGCATCAATTCGCGGAATTATTTGGGGCTTCAATTTCCTTTTTGCGATTATTACGACAATGATTGTTAAAGCAGTACTAAATTTCTTACGCAAGAAAAAGATTATGAAGCGTAAATACATTAATAACTTTATGCAAAATAGAATTGCTGGTTTAGCCTTTGATGTGATGATTGCCGCAGGTATTATGTCAATTAACTTTGGTAAATTAAATGATCCAAGTTTCTGGGTGTTACTCGCGCTTATGAGTGTATTTGGCACGATTGTCACTTACTACTATATTAACTTTGTTGCTAAGCGTTATTTCCCAAAAACGAGATGGTATACTTTCTTTGGTTTCTTTGGGATGTTAACGGGAACAATGAGTGAAGGCGTCGCCTTGCTACGGGAAATTGATCCATATTTTGAAACAGGAGTAGCAGAAGACTTAGTTAACGGCAGCGGAACCGCTGCGCTATTTGGTGTACCGATGCTTCTAATTACTACTGTTGTCTATCGTGGGTGGGTCGGATTCTGGGTGTCTTTTGCCCTTCTAATCGTCTTATTTGCCGCAATGATTTTAGTGCTGCATTTTGTTACTAAATCACGCAATAAGAAACTCGGCGCGGAAACGAATGGTGAAAAAGAAGTACTAGAAACAGAATAAAACAATTTAAAACTACAAATAAGCACTGCATGGCGGTGCTTATTTTTTACTAATTTACTCAAATGATTACATTTGTAGTAAAATATCAACGTACGCTATTTTTGGACTTATTAGATGAATTGTCACTAGTCCTGGAGGATCATATGGAACAAAAATCAATTAAACAAACACTCGAACAACTAAATTCGTGTCGCGAAAATGGTTTAACGACGGAAGAAGCACTTAAACGTCAAGAAGTGCACGGGAAAAACGAATTACCAAAAGCGAAAAAGAAAACAATTGTTGGTGTCTTTTTCTCGCAGATGAATAATGCGATGATTTATATATTACTTGTCGCTGCTGTTATTTCTTTTGTGATGGCGCTAATTGAAGGGGATGGTTCCTTTTTTGAACCTATTTTAATTTTAGCNNACAACAGTTGTACGACGGGATGGTGAACTTAAAGAAATTAAGGCTAGTGAACTTGTTCCAGGTGACATCGTTATTATTGAAGATGGTCGTACGATACCCGCGGACTTACGCTTAATTAGTAGCGCAAACCTTAAGGTTAGCGAAGCTAGTCTTACAGGTGAAAGTGTTCCTGTGGAAAAAGACGCAAACATTGTTTATGACCGTCCAATGCCAATTGGTGATCGTAAAAATGTTGTTTATATGTCGACTCCTGTTGTCTATGGTCGCGGTGAAGGGGTTGTAATTGGTACTGGTTTACAAACTGAAATCGGTCAAATTGCGAAGATGCTNNCTTATTAAAGATCCAACTTGGGACAATATTAAAAATATGTTCCTGCTTTCTATTTCTTTAGCAGTAGCGGCGGTCCCAGAAGGTTTACCAGCGGTTGTGACAATTACACTAGCGTTAGGTGTGCAACGGATGGTTAAAGTTCATACAATTACCAGAAGACTTCCGAGCGTTGAAACGCTTGGTGCCGTCAGTGTTATTTGTAGTGATAAAACTGGAACTTTAACACAAAATGTGATGACTGTTGTTAGTGCATACACTAATGAGAAACAGTATGAAGTGGAAGACTTTAGTGCTGACACTGTCGGTGAACTAGCCGATGGTCTTAGTCTTTGTAGTGACGCAAGTGTTGATCACGGAGTTTATGGCGACCCAACGGAAATTGCGCTTGTCAATTTTGCTAATCTGATTGACCATCATAAAGATGATTTAGAAGCGGCAACACCGCGTGTTGAAGAATTACCATTTGATAGTGTAAGAAAGATGATGTCAACATTACATAAAACTGGTAAAACATATACCCAATACACAAAAGGGGCAATGGATAATGTTTTAAAACTTACGACCCATATTAGTGTTAATGGTAAAGTTCGTGAAATTAAAAAAAGTGATATTACGGCAATTAATGATGTCGCTAGTAAAATGGCTAAACGTGCACTTCGTGTGTTAGCTTTAGCGAAGAAAGAAGTGCCTTTTGCCGGTATAAGTGAAGAAAACCTTGTTTTTGTAGGCTTGGTAGGAATGGTTGATCCACCGCGTCCAGAAGCAATTCCTGCTGTGGAAAATTTAAAGGGCGCAGGTATTACGACAATTATGATTACTGGCGATCACGCTGATACAGCTTACGCGATTGCCCATGAACTTGGTATTACTGATAGCCCAAGTAATGTTTTAACTGGCGCGGAGCTTGACGCTTTAAATGAAGATGCCTTAAAAGATGCTTTGCTTACTAAGCGTGTCTTTGCCCGTGTATCTCCCGAAAACAAAGTACAAATTGTTAATGCCTTACAGGCTAATGGTGAAATTGTAGCGATGACGGGTGACGGTGTTAATGACGCTCCTAGTTTAAAAACTGCTGATATCGGGATTGCGATGGGTATTACCGGAACTGATGTGGCTAAAGGTGCCGCTGATATGGTATTAACTGATGATAACTTTGCGAGTATTGAAAAAGCGGTGCAAGAAGGACGCGGTATATACGCTAATATTCGTAAAACAGTGTGGTTTTTATTATCAAGTAACTTTGGTGAAGTTATTACGATGCTTGTTGCCGTCTTAGTAGGTTATCCTTTCCCGCTTTCGGCATTACATATTTTATGGGTTAATTTAATTACTGATGGTGTACCGGCGCTTGCACTTGGCGCTGACTCAAAAGACCCAGATATTATGAAAGAAAAACCGCGTGATAAGAAAGAATCATTATTCGCTAATGGTGGTTACTTTATTACGATATTCTTCGGAAGTGTTATTGCTTTAATTACTACTTTGGCGTTCTTATTTATCCCGGTAGTGCAACACGGGATGCGTAGTGTTCAAGATATTAATACTTTCTTTGCGGAAAATCCTGAACTTAAAGTTAGAGCAATGACTTATGCTTTTACTACATTAGGTGTTAGCCAACTCTTCCATATGTTTGGCATGTCAAATTTAAATAAAACATTCTTTAGAACATTTACGAAGAAAAAGTGGTTCTTATGGGTTGCTTTCTTTATTGGCTTCCTTTTACAAATTGCGGTAACTGAAATTCATGCTTTAACTGTGGCGTTTGGTACAGTTGAATTAACATTTATTGAGTGGGTATTTTTAGCATTACTTAGTACAACACCACTTGTAATTCATGAATTAAGAGTTTTCTTCCGCTTTATCCGTGAGAAAATCAAAAATCGAAAAAGTCATTAATAACACTATTGCTTTATGACATTAGTAAAGTTATAACAAATTTCCTTGTGAGGATAAGTATATGAAAAAACGAAATATTTTTACTAAATTTTCTTTAACTGCAATTTTACTATCTGCGCTCTTTGCTTTTAGTAGTGTACGCGCTAGTAGTAATATAGTTAGAACAGAAGCGTGGAGCGGGACACAAACTAGTACTGAAGGTACATATTACTCCACCGTTGGTAGTGAAACGGGCACAGCTTTACTTAATAAATTAAAGACAATTACGGGTAATCCGACTCCGCAAACTAGTTANNAAGTACTTAAAACGGCCCATGTTTCAGGAAGTACAGGTTGGAATAGAGAACATACTTATCCTGACTCCAAAATATCGGGTGCTGCCGAATCGGACAACCATCATATTTTCGCTGATGACAATCGCACAAATAGTACTCGTGGCAACATGCCATTTGGTGTTGTTGCTCAAACTAGCACAAATCGGGTTAAAGACGGTTATGGAAATTTGACAGATTGCTATAAAGATGGTACTTATTTTTATCCAAACGAACCCGCTCGTGGTGAAGTAGCGCGCGCTACGATGTATGTTAATATGCGTTATGGTTATAGTGTGACTGGTAACTTCCAAAGTATTGCACTTATGCTAGAGTGGCATTTACAAAATCCTGTATCAAATCGCGAAATATATCGCAATAATACCGTTCATACAATGCAAAAAAATCGTAATCCGTTTATTGATCATCCAGAGTATGCATGTCGGATTTGGGGTAACACTAATAGTGCAACACAAGCGATCTGTGGTGCTGCACAACAAGTCGATGTTACTAGTGTAAGTGTGTCACCGTCAAGTGGTAGCATTAACTTATTAGATGTTAATACGACATTACAATTAAGCGCGAATGTTTTACCCGCTAACGCTACTAATAAAAGTGTTAATTGGAGCACTTCAAACTCAAGTATTGCGACTGTTGACGCTAACGGTTTAGTCACGGGTAATGCAGTGGGAAACGTCACAATTACTGCTACTTCGGTATCAAATCCATCAGTTAAAGGTACAGCATCTATTGCTGTTAGTAATACATCAATTCCTGTTACTGGTGTCACTATTAGTGATAAATCGTTCACATTAGTTAAAGACGCTACTAAAACACTAACTGCGACAGTAAGTCCAGCGAATGCATCAAATAAGAATGTAACATGGTCATCATCAAATACAAGTGTTGCGACTGTTTCTAGTAGCGGGGTCGTTACTGGAGTAAGCGCAGGAAACGCCACAATAACTGTCACAACAGTTGATGGTGGTAAAACTGATACCGCAAACGTAACAGTCGCCAATGCACCGCCAACCCAAAGTGAAACAACAACTTATACATTTTCAACCNNACTGATCAAAACTATTTAAGAGGTATGCAGGTTTTAGGTAGTAATACAGCCTATGGTAATAGTCCGTATTTCGATAATGTGAAAAAGGTTATTTTTGGAACAGCAGCTTCAGGTAGTGGGGCAGGAACTTATAGTGCTTATCTAGTAACTTCTAGTACCTCAAACTTAAAAGATGGGACACAGATTGGTACCGATGTAACCGTTAGTAAACCAGGCGCGACTATTATTGAGCGTACTTTTGAATTAACAACACCAGCGTCGGGTCACGTTCAAGCTATTATTGACGCGACTTCTAATTCTTTGTACTTAAAATATGTAACGATTGAAGTAGCGACACCCATTAATTATCAAGGGGAGGCTGATTTATGGGCAAATGGCTTCTTAGAAAGTACAAGTGCTGGTTGTAGTAGCCAATCACAAAGTACATTAAGTAGTATTTGGCCAAATTTAAGTAATGAGTATAACGCATTAGCAGCAGAAGTTAAAGCAATTATTGAAGGCTCAACACCAAACTCTGCTGGTAGTGAAGTTGAACAAGCTTTAGCGCGTTATGTGTTTATTGTTAATAAATATGGATTTACTGCCTTTATTAATGGGAACCCCGCTAGTGGTGTGCATGACACAATGCATAATGATAAACAATTAGCGGAACCGCTTTTAATTTTGTTTAGTGTAGCAACGCTTAGCTTAATCCCGTTTGTGTATAAACGCAAAAAACGAACACTTAATTAATATAAAAATTTAATTACAAGAAAAGCCGAGGTCTGCCCCGGCTTTTTAAAAATAGAAGTATATGTTAGCGCCAATAGTGGTCGAAGAATTTAGTAGCGTAGTTTGCGTGAAGTTCATAGCGCGATCCTGGAGCAAAATAAGTGTTAAGCACACCGTTATATTCAGTTTCCATAACGATTGAAGGATCAACAACTTTTCCGACTTCACTTTCATATTCTCCTAAATAGCGGGTAGCTCTCACACCATTGTAGTAGGAGTCTTTTATTTTATAAACACCATCTACTTTTTCAACTTGGTCATTTTGGAAGACGAGCATGTCGTCAATCATCGGACTAATGTCATTATTTGCTAAATAAGTAGCGCCATTACCATCTGGTCGAATAACTTGTAAAGTAGGAACATAGCCTGTCGCGTAACCTGAAACAGTATTATTTTTATCACTTAAGCCATAAATGTCTTTAACATTAAGCCAATTACCAGCGTCACGAATTGGTTTACTTTCGATAATGTAATAAGGCATCTTTGGCGCTTTTTTAAGTGTTTCAATGTAACCCGGCATAAACTGTTTATCAAGGGCCACGCAGTCTGGACAAATACTATAGCTCCAATTAAGTAAAAATGGTTCCGTGCCTTTTAGTAGTGTATTAACTTCTTCAAGACTAATATAAGTCATCAGCGGGTCTTTAATTCTTGCGTCCATCCATTCATTAAATTTATCGCGTTCAATAAAGATTTCACTTTTTGATGTGTAATCAATACTATATTTACAAACGCCACCTGCAAAAATACCAATAACCGGAGTGTTCGTTAAATCTTTGCGAATCGGTAGTCCTTTAAAGTCGTTACCTAATGCATCTGTTTCAATAACATAAATTGGGATTTTCTTCGTATTTATGTAGTTTCTTAATACATGGTCACGGAACACACTCCAGCATGAACATGTATAATCAGCGTAACTTACTAACACAAAATTTTCTTTATCGGTGATTTTTAATTCAAGCTGTTCAAGCGCTGTTTGGTTTTCATCATCAACAATGTTTATTACTTCCGTTAAGTTTGAATATTTATACATGATTTGGACTTTTTCCATTTTTGGTGGTTTATTGCAACCTGTTAATAGAAAAGTACCTAATAATAAGAATGCTAAACCCTGTTTTTTCATAAGTTTTTACCTCGATTTCACTCTATATGTGAGTTTATTTTATCAAGTTTTAATAGTCATTGCAACATGCAGAAAAAAGGGTGAAAAATTTACAAAAAAAGAGGGTGAAAAATAGACCCATAAATTAGACGAAAAAAGGGGGTAAAAATTCGACAATTTTTTATTTGAAATCTTTATCATATAATGCAATAAAATCTGCTTTTTCGGGGTGCCAAAAAAAGTGTAAAATAATTATGCTTGTATTTTATTAAAATTTGCCTTATATTTTATTGTGTTGAAAGGGGGGTACCTATGGACAAATTAACAAAGCATAACGTGAAGAAAGAAGACGTTATCATTGAATTAAAAGATATTAGTAAAGAGTATGATGGAAAGACAGTAGTGGATGATTTTAACTTGTATGTGAAGCGTGGTGAATTCATTACATTTTTAGGACCATCTGGCTGTGGTAAAACAACGACTTTACGCATGATTGCCGGTTTTGAATTACCGACAACAGGGACGATTACACTTAACGGAGAAGATATTACCAAACTCCCACCATATAAACGTCCAGTAAATACGGTATTTCAACGCTACGCATTATTCCCACATTTAGATGTGTATGACAATATTGCTTTTGGCTTAAAACTTAAAAAAGTCAAAGACACAAAAAACGGGAAAGAAGTAATGCGTAAACTTACTTTTAAAGAAATTGATGAAAAAGTTGTGCGCGCTTTAAAAATGGTTGATCTTGAACAATTTGAAGCACGTGATATCGCGACGCTCTCAGGTGGTCAACAACAACGGGTCGCAATTGCGCGCGCGATTGTTAATGAACCAGAAATTTTATTACTTGATGAACCGCTTGGCGCACTTGACCTGAAGATGCGTAAAGAAATGCAAATTGAATTAAAAGATTTACATAAACGCTTAGGTATTACTTTTATTTATGTTACGCACGACCAAGAAGAAGCTTTAACAATGAGTGATACAATCGTCGTGATGAATGACGGACTTATCCAACAAATTGGAACGCCGTTAGATATATATAACGAACCAAAGAACCCGTTTGTTGCTGACTTTATCGGTGAATCAAATATTTATAATGCGACAATGGCGGGCAAGCTTAAAGTGAAGTTTTTAGGCGCTACATTTGACTGTGTTGATGACTTACCGACAAATGAAAAAGTCGATGTTGTGATTCGTCCTGAAGATATTAAAATTGTTGCCGCTGGTAAGGGTAATGTTGACGGGAAAATTATTAGCCGTGTCTTTAAAGGTGTGCACTATGAATATGATGTGCAAGTAGGCCGTAAAAGTGAAGTTATTATTCAAAGCACTATTGAATATCCCGAAAATGAAAAGGTCGGCTTAGCTGTTGCCCCTGATGATATTCATATTATGAAAAAAGAAGTGACAACAAATGTGTACGCTGATGCATGGATTGATAATAAGAATCGCTTAATGATCGGTGATAATGCTTTTGAAATCGATATTACTCAGCTCTTAAAAGGGAGCACTGTTGATGAAGAAGGTTATTTAGTGGGACCTGATGCTAAAAAATATGATTTAGATGATGTTGATGTCGTTGCCACTATTGACTTTAAAGATATTGAACTTGATGACGTCATTGAAGAAGATGCGCCAATGGGACAAATAATCAGCATTATTTGGCTTGGTGACCACTATCAAGTTATCGTTCGTACTAATGACGAAGAAGACTTTATCGTTGATTCCGAATACTTATGGAACGAAGGTGACTTAGTAAGTATTATCATTAAACCTGAAGATATTAAGCTAAAACTAAAAGGAGAATTAGTGCCGTATGAAAATTAGATTCAAACGGTCCTACATTGGGATTCCCTATGTGCTCTTCATGGTGCTCTTCGTCTTATTACCGCTTTTCTTTGTAGCATTTTACGCCTTCACTAACAGTGCGGGGCGCTTTAGTTTTGAGCCATTGGTGAACTTCTTTACAAGTAGTGCGAAATGGCGTGTTTTATTCGTTTCCTTTATTTTTGGCATATTAAATACAGCACTATGCTTAGTTATCGGCTATCCGTTAGCGATGATTTTAGCGAATCGAAAATATAACACTAACGCAGTATTAGTGATGCTCTTTGTTATGCCAATGTGGATTAACTTCATTATTCGCTCATGGGCGATGCGTGATGTACTTGTGTTCCTTGGGATTCGTGGCGGTGAGTATCCAGAACTTGCCACCCTTTTAGGGTTAACTTACAACTATTTACCTTTTACCATCTTGCCGCTTTATTCAACGATGCTAAAAATGGATAAAAATCAAATTGAAGCAAGTTATGACTTAGGCGCTGGCCCAGTAACAACTTTCTTTAAAGTAATTGTACCAATGACGATGCCTGGGATTATTAGTGCAGCGACAATGGTCTTTATGCCAACGATGACAAGTTACGTTATCGCGGATATTTTAGGAGAAGGTAAAGTGACATTATTTGGGAAGTATATTGAAATTTATTTCACCCAAAACATTTGGAATGAAGGCTCATTCCTTGCGCTTGTAATGCTTGCGCTTATCGGTATTAGTGTCCTTGTTCCTAAACTCTTAACAAGAAAAGAAGCAAAAGTGAAGGGGGTCGGTATTTATGATTAAGAAGATTCTCGCAAAAGTATATGTATACTTAATTTTATTCCTTTTGTACTTACCAATTTTATTTCTCATTATTTATAGCTTTACTCCCGCGGAAACAACAGGAGTATGGGAAGGCTTTAGTTTTGAGCTTTATGGACGCGTCTTTTTAAATGAAAAGATTATGCGCGCCTTACTTAATACACTGATTATTGCGCTTAGTAGTGCAACGGTTGCGACAATCTTAGGCACTCTTGGGGCAATTGGTGTCTTTTATATGAAAAAGCGTCCGCAAAGAATAATGGAAGGAATTAATGAAATACCTGTTGTTAACGCGGAAATCGTTGTAGCGATTAGTTTAGCTATTTTATTCCGGGTGTTCGCTAATTTCTTAGAAGCACGTGGTGTAGCGACAAATAGTCCAAACTTTGTCACACTTTTAATAGGGCATGTTGTGCTTAGTATTTCTTTTGTGTATCTCAATGTTAAACCTAAACTCCAACAAATGGATCCAAATGATTATGAAGCAGCGCTTGACTTAGGTGCAAAACCGATGTACGCGATTCGTAAAGTCGTGTTACCCGCAATTGTACCTGGTATTATCAGTGGCTTTATGCTTGCTTTTACTTTAAGTTTAGATGATTTTATCATTACAAACTTCTTACGTAATCAGTCTTTTGACACCCTTTCAACTTATGTACAAGGTGTGATTGTGCGGGCAGCAATTCCCGCCGAGATGCGCGCCCTAACGACTTATATTGTGTTAGTCACACTAGCGGTTGTGCTTGTGTCTGGGATTAAACGCGAGTCACGCTCTTCGCGCAAAGCGATGCTAAGAGCACAAAAACGGGAGGT
>MTKW01003283.1_pt1 | contig 13553 bp, 9 predicted proteins | sample 1042761 | NCBI WGS metagenome assembly MTKW01 (sample SAMN06205366, study PRJNA360243) | anaerobic digester metagenome | biome: Wastewater treatment plant; feature: Anaerobic digester sludge; material: sludge; isolation source: anaerobic digester fed with sludge from wastewater treatment plant ...
GGGCACCAGAGACGGCAGGACGAAGGGAAACACTTTCAGAACGCTCTCACACCTGTAAGGGTGCTTTTCGGCCGCGAAAAACTCCTCCCATTTCAAAATGTCCTGGCCTGCCATCTCGTGAACTTGGGGTCTGACGACGAGGTGGATGTACCTTGCGATTGACTCCAGGGAGTTCTGGTTGGATTGGTAATTGTACGCTAGAAGGTCAACCACCAAAGGAACCCCGAGACAAAACGTCACCAATTGTCCCTCAGTCATGCCCTCCCTGTGCAGGCAAAAACCCACAATGAAGCTTATGAACAAGAAAACCGCCGCCGTGGTTATGGTCCTGTGCAAGAATCTAATGCGTTCGCTCAGCTCCGCCCGCAAACACTCATACTCCTTCATAAGCCACCGACCGCTTTCCAAGCGGATCCCACCCTTTCTGTGCGGTGGGCCTGCCGAGCCAAGGGTTTCGAGGTTGTGGTCACGCCTGGGCTTGCTCTTTTGCCATAACTTGACGTGGCAGCTTCACCGGATGTTCACGTTGAGAGGAGCCTGGGCCCTGAGACAGGACCCAGGCGTTCTTTAACCCCTGATACCCAAAACTACCGCGTAAATGTACCAGGTTCCATGGGGAATCCATTGTTCGGCCCAGCGCCAATTGTCGTTAACCACGCCGGGCTCAGAGGTCAAGTACAGATCTATGTCCTCTTCATCGAAGAGCCCGCTAGTGATCCCGTTGCATATGCCCCCGGGGGCGTTCAAGTAGTCGAACCCTGTGGTGAAATAATAGCGGGGGCTGTTCCTTCCCGAACCCTGCTGCATACAGCTGTCGAAAGGGTTCAGGCCGAGTATCCAGTTAAGTTGGTCCGTCGCGTAGGAACACAGCTTCCCCCTCAGCTCATCCCCCTCATCCAAATGTTTGGCGACGAGCCGGGCTGCGGTCGCTAGGGAAGCCAACCGGGCGTTTTCCCCTTGCCACCAAGGGGCCGCCTCCGTGTCGTGGGGGAAGAAGAACGCGGTCTTTCTCGTTCCGTCCTTGCGCTGGACAAACTGCCTCGCCAAACCAAACGGGTTGCTCACCTCTTCCGTGATGCCAACTTCAAACCTCATCGCTCTCTTTGCCACGTCAAGCACCCGAGCTCTTGTTTTCGGATCCCTCTCAATTTCCAAGTAGTTCATGAGGGCAACTATGGGCAGCCCTGCATCGGCCGCGTGGAAGAAGGGGCGACCCTCGTCGTTGACCTGCCAGTAATCCTGCCACTTTTCGTAGGATACCTGGGCAGCCATGAGGTCCTCCGCCTTTTGCCTCGCCTTGTGCGCGTAGTAGGGATCGAGGGTGGCCTTGTACAGCTCTGTCAAAGCCGTCAGCTGACAGTACACGTCAAGCAGATTATCCTTCCCGTCGTTCGTGTACTTATAATTGTTCGCTTCCATGTAGTCGTAAGAATCCTTAGCAGCTTGGAGGTACTGTTCCCTGCTGTAGTCCCCGGGATAGGAGTGTCTGCTCGCAAAGGCCAGCGCCGCTATGGCCATGCCTGCCCCTTGACGAAAAGCAGTTTCGTAGTTCTCATCGGTGACAGTTTCCTCGCACGCGGTAGCTGCTCTGCCGAACTGAGAGGATGAGCCCCGGAAACTGAACGACACCGCCCTGTGTTCGGCCCTTTTGAAGGGACCCCTACCCATGACGGACTGAAAGAAGGACCCGGAAGGCGCTCTCATCCTGTACATGTAATCGGCCCCGTACATAGCTTCTGCCAACAGCCTGCGCTTCACCTGGTAGTAGTGGGGGTTCTCCAAAGACTCAAGAATCTCGTGCACCTTAAAAAGCGCCCAGGCCGTGAACGCGCCCTGTTGAGGGTTAAAATACGTGGAGTGGGACAGGTGGGACAAATGCTTGCCGTAGTCACCGCTCGCGTCAAACCAGCCGCCGTGGGCATCGTGACGGCCGGCCCGGGGGCCGCTGAAAGGCACGTTGCCGTCCGCCTTGTCAAGATCCCCCACCACCCGTTGGGACTTCAGATAATAGATAGCATCGGAGAAGCTCTGTATCCCCAGTAAATAATCGGCTACTTCGAACTCGTAAGACCGTAGGGTACCGTCCGAGGTATCGCATTCAAGATAATAAGTGCCTTCTTTATCAAACTGGCTGAAATCAATCGTCCAAAAGTGCCAATCCCTCCACTTGTGAACGGGACCGGTGCGTTCCGCCTTACCGCGGTGGACAACTTGACCCGATGCCTTGTCAACGACCCGAAACTCCCCTGCTTCGTCCGCAGCTTTCCCCTTAACGACTGCCCGTTTGGATCTGGTCAGTTCGTATCCAATGTGGTTGATCAGTATCTGCATTCCCCATTCTCCTTTCCCCGTGCTGTGAACCCTGTCCTCGCAACCACTAACTTGTTTGCTGCCTCACCTGTTTTTTCCTCCCTTAAAAATACGTTGAAGGGCGGGAATTAAGAAGAATCACCGCCTTTGGGGCGGTGGCCTGGCAGAACTGAAAATCCCGTGTTCTGCTGCACGAAACTTTCAAGGGACTTGAGGAATCCATCGGTCTCCAGATTACGCCAGGAACAGTCTTTAGGGCGCAGGTCTGACGAGACACGAGGGTTCATTCGTGGGAAGGTGGTAGCCCTACGAATCCGCCAACTATCCCCATTCGTAACGCTCAAAAGGGGGTGGGACCGGTACAATTCCCCGCGTATCCTCGGGCCCGGAAAGTTCCCACCAAACAACACAAGGTGCCGTGTCCACGAAAACCCCAGGCCGACAGTACGTTTTGACCGCGCTTGGAGTCCATCAACCACGCAACGTCACTGGGAGGTTCGTTGCCATCCTTTTCGCGAACTGTGTCAAGTTAACGTAACGTGAATATAGTGTTGCGAGCAGCCAGTAGACATAAGGTGAGATTCCACGCTTTACGTCAACCATTTTGTGAAAGGAATGAGATACATGAACAAAATGCCTGGCGACAGAAAGAGCGAGCAGCTGGCTCAGTTTCGCAGGCAAAACACAGGCCCCGGAAAACAGATGAACAGCGACTCGGGATTCAAAATCTCCAACGACCGGTGGACACTGAGGGCGGGAAGGCGGGGTCCCGTGCTCATAGAGGACACCCACTTCTTGAGAAAACAGTCACGGTTTAACCGGGAGAGGATCCCAGAGAAGGTGGTCCACGCCCGGGGCTTCGGTCTTTACGGGGACTTTACGCTAGTGACATCCATGTCCAAATACACCACTGCGGCGTTTTTGCAAAGGCCAGGAACCGTAACCCCTGTGTTCACCCGGTTTTCAAACTTCATAGGGAGCAAGGGCTCCAAGGATACCGCCATAGATATAAGGGGTTTCGCCGTCAAGTTTTACACCCAGGAAGGGAATTACGATATGTTAGGGCTCCAATTTCCCGTGTTCATCCTGGCAGATCCCATGAAGTTCATGGACATGGTTCACTCCATTAAACCTAACCCCATCACTGATGTGCCCCAAGCCAGTGCTGCCCACGACACGTTCTGGGACTACGTGGCCAACAACCAGGAATCGGCCCACATGGTCATGTGGCTAATGTCCCTTCGGGGGCGCCCTAGGAGTTGGCGCATGATCGAAGGCTGGCCCATCAACACATTCCGGTTCATCAACGAGAAGGGCGACTCCACCTTCGTCAGGTTCGTGTGGAAACCCAAGCTGGGTGTACACTCACTCTTGCTTGACGAAGCAGCTATCATCGGCGGTGTGGACCCTGACTTTCACCGCCACGACATGGTGGAAGCCGTCAGACATGGTTTCTTCCCCGAATACGATCTGGGGGTCCAGCTGATCGCTCCCGAGGACGAGTTCAAATACGATTTCGATGTCTTGGATGCCACAAAGCTTTGGCCCGAAGAAATGATCCCCGTGCAGATCATAGGCAAACTCACGCTAAACAGGCTTGTGGACAACTTCTTCGCGGAAGAAGAACAATCGTCCTTCGATCCCGCCACCTTGGTCCCCGGGATCGGTGTGACAGATGACCCTACCCTTCAGGGAAGACTGTTCGCTTACAGGGACACCGACTACCACCGCTTGGGGACGGGCAACATAAACGAAATACCCGTAAACAGGCCCTTGGTGGAAACGAACTACAACATGCGGGACGGTTACTCCAAATACAGGATAGATGTGGATCTAGTGGCGTACCATAAGAACTCCCTTGCAGGCAACACACCGGCCGAAACACCACCGGAAGATGGCGGGTACATGCACTTTCCCACGAGGGTTGAGGGGCACAAAACCAGGGATGTGCCCAGCAAATCTTTCGACGATCATTTTTCCCAAGCCCGGTTGTTTTACAACAGCCTTGCCCCCTTCGAGAGAAATGACCTCATAAACACATTCATATTCCACCTGCAGTCAGTAAAGAGCGAATCCGTGAGACAACAGAATGTGGACATGTGGGCGAACGTGGACAGGACCATGGCTTGCATCATCGCGGACAACATAGGAGTAGCCCGCCCCAAGGGCACAAACGTTCCCGTCACGGCCAGTTCACCTGCCCTCAGCATGGCCAACACAACGTTCAGCCCCGCAACCCAGAAGGTTGCCGTGCTGATAGGCAACGGGTTCAACGGCAAAGAGGTAAGGGAGACCCTTGACACGTTGAGGCAAAACGGTGTCTTCATAGACATCGTGAGCGAAAGATTAGGCACCGTCACGGGGGACGGCACAAAGCTGCCCGTTGACGCAACGTTCCTGACGACATACCCCGTGCTGTACGATTCCATCTACATCGTGGGAGGTAGAGCGGAAAATCAAACGGGCTTTGACCAAAGCATCATGGAGTTTTTCTACGAAACGTACAAACACCTAAAGCCCATAGGGGTGGCCACCACAGCAGATGCTTTTGTTGAAAAGAGCCCGGGCCACAACTTCGAAGGCGTGGTGTTCGCCAAGAACAACCCCAATTTCGCCCGCCAATTTGTTTCCGCCATTGCTAAACAGCGGTTCTGGAACAGAACGTAAAAAACTAGGGCGCTTAGGAGTGCACTGCCCCCTTGCGCCCTAGATCACCCCGGGCACAAGGCAGCCCCAAAATTTGTAGCTTCAGGAACAAAACATTCTAGACATCGTCGATCTGAAACCAGAATGGAAAAAGGCAGAGGGGGCGGAGGGTTGGTCGTAAAACCTAAACGTTCGGTGCCACCGTGGATTCCTTTGATCTTCCTGTTAGGATTGGGCATGTCCCTAGGCCTGCGGTTGGACACCTGGGGCCCGGATCCCGTTCCGGTTGATCCCGTACCCCCCAGTGAAGGGGAGACCCTCGATCCCCGCCCCGAAGAAACCCCCGAGCCGGCCTTCCCTATCCCCATTGTCATGTACCATCAGGTGGACGAACCCCCTCGAGGGTTAACCGTTACCCCGGGGGACTTCGCCAAACAGATGGACGCTTTGAAGGACGCAGGCTACGTTACCTTGGATATGGACACAGTCCTTGAGGCAATGGGTAGCGGCAAGTCGCTTCCCGAAAAGACCGTAGTCCTCACATTCGATGACGGGTACGACTGTTTTTACCGAAACGCCCGCCCCGTGTTGAAAGAAAGGGGCTTCACCGCCACCGTATTTGTTATTACAGGGATGGTGGGTAAGAAGGGCTATCTCACCTGGGAGCAGATCGAGCAACTCTGTTCCGAAGGGTATACCCTGGGGTGTCACACGCACGCTCACCCGGACCTGCGTCTTTTGACAGGTGAGAGGTTGGTGAAAGAGGTGGCGGACTCTCGGGAGATTCTACGGGAAAGAACGGGACAAGAAATACTCTCTTTCTCGTACCCTGCAGGTGAACACAACGACACTGTGATCCAAGCCGTCAAATCCGCGGGTTTTTCGGGGGCCGTCACCACAGAGCCGGGAATCGCCCGGTTCGCTGACGACCCTTACACTTTGAAAAGGATACGGGTGGACGGACGGGAAAGCCTAGCCACCTTCAAAAAGAAACTCTCTCTTCCCTGACATGGGCCTTAGGGGGCGACTTTCACAATTGCGTTTTCGGGGATGATCTGGATCCAGGTCTGCCCCGGGGATACCTTCAGGGGATCCCCTTCCCCTGTTGAAAACACGGTGGGTCCTTCCACTGACTCCTTTTCCCACGAGCCCTCTTGGAATCTGCCCCCGGACAGGTATTGGGCTTTGCCCTTCCCGATCAAGTCTATGGAGAGCCCCCCGTCGGAGTAGGTTACCCTAGACTTTGCAAATTGAATTATGACGTTTGAAACCAGCACCGGATCCCCGCTGTCCCTGTCCGTCTGTTGCGCTTCCTTATTCCCATCCAAGACAAATCTCTTGTAAGCCCCGTCATCCGGTGAATACCTGTACTCAACCCTGTAGTTGTGGCCGTAGGAGATGGTCAAAGTACCCAAGGGTTGTTCATCCCATTCGGTAAAGTCAAACCGCCCTTCGGGATCTGGCAATGCCTGGGGAACCGCCTTTCGCAGGTTCTCCACGCTTGTGTACAAATTATCAGGTGGGGTCCGGTCTTTCGTTCGCCAATACAGGTGGCTCAAACCGAACTCATCGGCATCCGCCACCTTCCACTCTTTTATGGGTTCGAGGTCCTTTCTGTCCCCTCCGCAGTGGGCGAAAATAGCCCCCCATTCCTTGGCCAACAGGGCTAGGTACGGTCGTGCACTCCTCACCGGTCCCACGGTTTCCGCGGGCTTGCTGTGAAAGAGGGCCAGATACCGGGTTATGCCTCCTTCTGCCAGGACCTCGTAAACTAGATCAGCTTGAGAAAGGCCACTTTGCATACGGGCGGTAGGATTGTTGCCCAAGGAGACTGCCACGGGGCTTCCCCCTTCACCCATGGGAAGTCCTGTGATAGGAGAGGTAGGGCCAGGAGGATCTTCTTGCCCCACAGGCGGCTCAACGTCAGGGGTTACAGGTTGAGAAGGGGCGCACCCCGGCAAAAAGCAACACAAGGTGCACAGCAAAAGGAATCCTAAGACCCTCCCCCTCATTCTAAGCTCCGTTGCCACATATCTCATGCCTGCTCCCCCTCGTTCTTTAAGGTCGTTTTTCCCATTCTATCAGACACGGAGGGAGGGAGGACGGTTCCCTTCATCTGGTTCGGATGTCCTCACAGCGAACGGCAGTTTTCTACCCGCAAAAGTGAACACAAGGGCCAGAGCGGAGGCCAACAACCAACCTGTCGCGGCGCTTTTCCAACCCCTACTCTGAACGAGGTACCCAGTGCAGCCCATGGAAACAGCTGTGCCCAAATAGGTGACGGCATTGAGAACTCCCGACACAGTGGCCGCCCGACCGTACTTCCCGTAGTGTAGGGGTATGATGAGTATGAACATGGTGTTGATGCCAAGCACACAGCCCACGACCAGGCACAGAAGGCCCAGACTTGCCAGAAGATTCACCGTACCGAACCTTACAAAGGCCAAAAGGCTCACGCTTGACATTGCGAACAAAAGACAGGCCGTTGAAATCTCCCCTTTGATACGATCCCCATTGAGATGCTTTGCTAGGTACGCGCCCCCGATGCCCAAAAGGGGCAAAAACGTTGTGAGCGTTATGGATACTGCAGGGGTAGTTCCGTAGGTTTCCACTATGAAGGTGGGTATCCAGACTGTCATGCCCTCTTTTAGAATTCCGTGGATAAACACGGGGGTAAGGATCGTAAGAATTGTGGGGGACAGCAACAACTGCAAAAGGGGAACCTGGGAACCCAGGGCACGGTGGCTGTCTGTTTTACCGAAGAATCCAACAGGATCGCAACTCCAATCCCGAAGGATATCCCTGTAAACAACTTTCCATGCGAACGCCATAGCAAACAGTATGAATGACGCGGCTGCAAAGGCCGCTCTCCACCCGGAAAGGGCTATGAGGCTCGCGCTCAAAAGGTAAGCTGCCAACGAACCAAGCGCGGTGGCAGAAGACATGCTGACGGATCCCCTCATTCTGTCTGTAGGGGACAGCATGCTCGAAAACACCCGCACAAGCGGTGGCCATATCACGGATTGGCAAAGACCGTTGACAGCCCAGACAGTCACCAAGGACCCGTACCCCGTCGCTGCGGCCATCAAGGCATTGCAGACCGCCGAAACGAACAGCCCAGAAAACACGACATTGCCTGGGGAAAACCTGTCGGCCACGAGACCACCGGCGGTCTGACCGAAACCGTAGCATGTGAAAAACACCGTGCCAATAACGCCGGCCGCTGTCTTTTCCAGGAAACCAGAGTGCACCATGGCGGGCATGCAAGCGGAATAGCTGAGTCTGCCTATGTAAGCGCAAAAGTACATAACCCAACATATACGGATGAGCCGTTTGGCTCTAAACCCAGGGGTCACAGGCTTCACCTTTTCATCCTTGCAACGGTTGGCCTTTCCAAAAGATTCTACCACACATTGCCTAACCCGTAAGCCGGGGCGAAAGGTCAGCCCGACATCTGATCCAACCCCTTCTCGATGCTCTCAGTCAACTTGGAAAGCAAAGAGGACACTCTGTGGGATCGGCAGCCCCTCAGGCTGAGAACCCCTACGCCCCACCCCTTGTTCCTGCTTGTCCCTTGCACGCCGAAAGCAGGGGATTCGCCGGGTGCCCACACCTTCTCTTTTATCCACCTGGTGTCACCGTTTGAAGTGAAGGAGTACTCCATTTCATCCTCGTACTTGGCGAAGCTTGATGCCCACAGACATCGCCCGGAAAACTTCGCGTAAAGAAAAGGCCCATCCGTCTCACCTTCGGGAAAAGCATCAAGGAAACTCAGCTCGATGGGTTGGCCCGGCGCCTCCAAAAGGGCCGGGGAAAGCAGCGCGGCCACCGTCTTTTTAAAAAACGAAGGACCCTCTGCGTAAATGTACCAAGTACCACCGAGCTTGTGCCCGCTCTCCCCCGAGGACACCGTAGTAACATCGTGAGACACCTCATCTTGAAACCTTGCTAAGACAAAATCGACCTTCAACCAAACGACCAGCCCTGCTAACAATAGCAGGAATATGAGGGCTGTTCTTAAGCCCCGGTTATTTTTGTTCACAAAACCCCCCCCCCGATCATCCTTCACCCATGTTCTACGCACGAGAAACCAAAAGGTCCTGCGTCAAGTGTAGACCGGGAGGTTCACCGGGATCTAAAAGGGGACAGATGAGAGACCTGTCCCCTTTACCCCGTCACTCCCGGTTTCTTAGGACAAACCGAACAGGGCGGACGCGTTTTTGCTCCTGATCATGTCTTTTTCTTGTTCTGAGATGTCCAGAGAGTCTATGACGCTCACAGCCTTTTCCAAGCTGCCGATTTGGTGGGGATAATCGCTTCCCGCCAGGAACTGCGAGACCCCCATCTTGGACACCGCGAACCCAACCGTCAAAGGATCGAACAACACGCAGTCGTAGAATATGCCCTTGAGGTATTCCGTCGGCGCTTGCTCGATGTTCTTGCACTCCGGGTAGGCATCGAAGCCCCGATCCAACCGCTCTGCCAGGTACGGCAAGGTTCCGCCCAGGTGCGAAGAGATGATCTTAAGGCCCGGGAACTTGTCCAAAAGCCCGGAGAAGATCAGGCGGGTGACGCACACCGTTGTGTCAACGGTGAAACCCACGGTAGCTGCTAACCTAAAGTCCAAGAACGCGTCGGACGGTTCCGGGGTTGTTGGGTGGATGAACAACGGAACACCCAGCTTCCAAGCAGCTTCGAAGACAGGCTCGAACTCGGGGGAATCCAAGGTCTTCCCGTTCACGTTCGTGAACAATGTGGCACCTTTGAGACCCAGGTTCTTCACCGCGTGCTCAAGCTCCTGGGCCGCTTTTTCAGGGACCTGAAGGGGCAAAGCCGCCAGGGCCTGGAAGTGACCATCGCTGTCCTTTACGGTTTGACGGAACCCTTCGTTCACCGCACGGGCAAGATCCACCGCGAACTCAGATTCTTCTATGTGCACGCCGGGCGTGGTCATGGTGAGAATCTGCATGTCTATACCTGCCTTGGCGATCTCTTTCAGTCTGAACTCAGCATCTCTGTGACCGGGGTCGACGATGTTGAAATCCCCTTCGTAGATGACAAGCGGGTTTCCTGATTCAGGATCGACTCCCGGCTTGGCGACGCACTTTCCCTTCGCCACCGCGTCCAGGTACGCTTTTGGGTAAAAATGATTGTGCACATCAATAATCACTGTTTTTCCTCCTTACCGATTTCACTTTTCTCGCCCTCAATACATTCCCCCGACGTTCACCCCCTCACACGCAAGGCCGTCTCCCCCGACCTCCTTCCGGTCAGTGACCATCCACTTGGGAGAAACCAGGACCGACTTTACCCTCAGGCTTTGCGGGGAATATGAACGATCCTGTCAATGCGTAAACGGTGGCGATAAGCGGCACTGCCCAGTTCAAGAGCGCGTAGGGGGCGTAGGCCTGTGCGGGCACCTTCAACACGCTGTAGATGAAGGCTGATGCCGTACTCCAAGGCACCAGGGCCGCGCCCAACGTACCCGCATCCTCCAACGTCCTTGACAGCACATTCGGGTCGATGCTCCGCTTTTCAAACGCTTCCTTGAACGCCTGACCAGGAAGGATGATAGCTAGCATCTGGTTACCCGTGGCAAGCAGCACCGTAAAACAAGAGGTTATGACGGACAACACGAGACCTTTGGAAGATCGCACCCTAGACAGCAGTTTGTTGACCAAGACCGTGACAACACCCGATTGCCTGAGGATTCCCCCCATACCTGTGGCCATGAGAATTAGGAGGATGCTTGAGAACATGGCCTCCATACCGCCCCTTGAAAGCAGAGCATCCAGTGCCCCGTGGCCCGATTGCGGGGAAGCACCGGAAGCCATAGCTTTGGCAAGCAGGCTGAAAGGTGTCTTTTGGGTAAGAAACGCCATCGCAATCGATGTCCCAATACCCACCGTCAACGCTGGTACGGGCTGAACCCGTCTGATTGACAGGGTAAGCACTACAACTGCAGGGATGAGAGTCAAGGGCCCTAGGTTAAATGTGCCCGAAAGCGCCGACCGGAAATCTAACACGGCCTGGTAGGATGCCGCGGACGGTGACGCCCCTCTTCCCAAGAACCAAAACCCCGCCAAAGATAGCATCAGCCCCGGGCCCGTTGTGTACAGCATGGATTTAATGTGCCCGTACAGCGTCCCCCCGGACACCGCAGGTGCCACGTTCGTTGTATCCGAAAGCGGCGACATTTTATCCCCGAAGAAAGCCCCGGATACGATCGCCCCGGCCAACAGAGGCTTGGGAACCCCCATGGCCTCCCCGATGCCCAAAAGGGCAAGGCCAAACGTGCTTATGGTGCCGTAAGAAGTCCCCGTCATGACCGAGGCCAGGCAACACAACAGGCACGCGGCAGGCACGAGATGCTGAGGGGACAGCCACCCCAACCCATAATAGATGAGGGTAGGGATGGTTCCCCCGGCGGACCAGAGTCCCACCAATATGCCCACAAGCAGAAGAATGCATGCGGCAGGAAGCCCGTCGCACACACCCTCGAAAAGGGCAGATTGGATGTCCTTCCACTCCATCTTACAAAAAGCTGCCCCAACGCAGGAGACAACCAATGCTAAGAATATGGGCAGATGCATGCCAGCGCCCAGCCGGATACCGAAAATGACGGCACAAAGTGCCAAACCGAAAGCTGCTACTGCGTGGACCAGGCTGGGTTCGCCCCGCGAACCCAACCCTTCTTCGTGCTTTTCTTTTTTCACTGCTGCGCCACCTTTCCCTGAAAACAAAAACCCGCCCCTCAAGGGACGGGCTGCTTACCCGCGATACCACCCTAATTGGTGTAGACCCAACTTTGCGGGCACGGCGTTTCAGGTGTATTTGAGATAAGGACCAAAACGCGATGCCTTCTTCCTCGATAACGGTGGAAGTTTCCGTCCCAGCCTACTAGGGTTCAGCCGGCAGCTCCGAGGTGTATTTCCTCCGGCTATCTGTCCCGGTTTCACCAACCCCGGGCTCTCTTTGCAGCGTCGCCGAAGTACTTCTCCTCTTCATGGCCTTTATGCGTATGAATCAATTTCTATCACGGCTACGATCACATGTCAACACTGTTTACCACTAAATCGCATGGATATTTGCGGCGACACTCAGGTTTCAGGATTCATCAAGCCCTAGTTCTAGGGCAAGTTCCTGGATAAATCCGCCAAGAGTATCCAGTCGCTTTTGGTAAAGCCGCCGGCCCTCTTCGGTCTTTAAGGTATCCATTTTTCTAAGCCGTTCGTCGTAACTGCCTTTTATGTGGCAATACACGCTGCGGTAGGTTGTCTGAGGCTCGTTACTGTTACCAAGGGCATCCCAAAGTACACACAGAGCACCGACTTCGTCCAAGGAATCCGCATCCATGATGATCCTTTGTTCTAAAGTGAAACCTTGTGGGTCTTCATTTTTCAAGGAGTGGCACCTCACCGCTTGGACAATATCTTGTATCTTTGCTTCCGGAAGGCTCACTTTGCGAAGGTACTTCTCGCATATTTCCGCACTGACTTCAGCATGGGGCCTGTCGGGATGCAGGCCCTTGCCTACGTCATGGAATATGGCGGCGATGGCTACGACCTGGGGATCCCCCTTTTCGACCCGGTTGATCCTCTCAGCCCACTTACAGACTCTCAAGGTATGTTGCCATCTGTCCCGAAACGGGAAGCGTGAGGAAGATTCTTTTGTCCTTTCCAGGATATTTTTGACATAGCCCATCATCTCTCGATACACGATCTACTCCCCCCTCTGTGTCCAACTGCCTCAGCAATCCTGCACGCGACTATTCCCGGCTCAGTAAGCCCGCGCGTACCAGACGGTGTGCTGGGCGGGTTTGCCGCAAACTGCGCATACAGTCTTTTGTTGCGGTGGATCAAAAGGTATGTTGCGAGATGTAAACTTCGTCTCTTGTTTCACCCTTGCTTCGCAAGCGTCGTCGCCGCACCAACCGAGAAGGGCCCACCCTACGAGCTCGTTTCCTTCCGTTTTGTCGTCAATGTGTTTCTTTAGGTCGTCGAGCGTCGTCAGATGAGTGTGAAGGTGCTGTGTCTGGAAGGCAAGGGCCTGAGCGTACATATTCTCTTGGATCCGTTCAAGCAGTTCCTGCACTTGGGGGACAGCTTTATCAAGCTCCACAGTCATCTTCTCCCCCGTATCCCTTCGGGCAAGCACACACTGGTTGTTGTCAACGTCACGGGGCCCGATCTCTACGCGGATGGGCACCCCGCGCATCTCCCATTCGTTGAACTTCCAGCCCGTGGTTTCTTCGCGTAGATCCGATCGAACGCGGACGCCAGCTAATTTAAGAGCTTGTAGGAGCGGGTCAAACTTGTCCATGACCCTCCCTCGCAGCTTTGCGGGCCCTACGGGAATCATGATGACCTGCGTAGGAGCGAGAATGGGAGGAACGGCCAAACCTTTGTCGTCACCGTGAGTCATAACCAAAGCACCTATGAGGCGGGTGGAGATTCCCCAACTGGTCGTGTACACGTATTTTTGGACGTTATCTTTATCCAAGAATTTGATGTCAAAGCCTTTCGCGAAGTTCTGCCCCAGATAGTGGGATGTCCCGGACTGTAGTGCTTTGCCGTCTTTCATCATGGCTTCAATGG
>MTKW01009021.1_pt1 | contig 13535 bp, 14 predicted proteins | sample 1042761 | NCBI WGS metagenome assembly MTKW01 (sample SAMN06205366, study PRJNA360243) | anaerobic digester metagenome | biome: Wastewater treatment plant; feature: Anaerobic digester sludge; material: sludge; isolation source: anaerobic digester fed with sludge from wastewater treatment plant ...
AGTTAGAGCCTACAGAGAAGATAAAAATGCTAGTAAAAGATGGACTAATAGAGCTATATTTCCTGATGCTACTACTCTTTTTAGGTTTCGTAGGATACCAAAAATATCTATTACAAGTGAAATGTTAATTATCTGCCAAGATGAATACTTTGAAATCATAAGCGTTGAAAACATTAGAAATAGAAATATGTATATTGAGGTTTTAGCAAAAAAGGTGGTGATTCCTAATGGCCAAGGTGACGATGAGGATGCCTGAAGACTTTCTTCTTAAAATTTCAAAACTTGGTGATAAGACAGATGAAATAATACCTAAAGTTTTAGAATCTGGAGGAGAGGTTGTTTTAAATGAAGTAAGGTCTAATCTTAAATCCTCAATTGGAAGAAATACAAAGATAAGGAGCCGTTCTACTGGTGAGCTAGTTTCCTCTCTAGGCCTTACGCCAGTTTTAATGGATAGGCGAGGACATTATAATATAAAGGTAGGTTTTAAAGAACCAAGAAGTGATGGAGATAGTAATGCCAAGATAGCTAATATCCTCGAATATGGCAGGTCCAATCAGGCAGCTAAACCTTTTTTAAAGCCTGCAAGAAGAACTTCAAGAGCACCTTGCATAGAAGCCATGAAAGATAGATTTGAGACGGAGGTTAAGGACCTATGACCATTTTAGAAGAACTAAATACTCTTATAGAGGATCAAGGTATCCCTGTTGAAACAGGATTATTTTCAAAAAAACCTCCAGATCTCTATTTGGTTTTAACCCCTCTGGTGGATTTATTTGACCTTTATGCAGATAACCTACCAGAGTTTGAAAGCCAGGAAGTAAGGCTATCCTTATTCTCCAAAGGCAACTATATGAAGATAAGAAACACACTAACCCGTACTTTAATCAGTGCGGGTTTTACTATTACTGATATGAGATACATGGGCCATGAGGATGATACAGGCTATCACCACTATGCTATCGATGTAATAAAAACGTATAAATTTGAATTAGAAAAGGAGGACTAGATTATGGCAACAATAGGTCTTGATAAACTTTACTATGCAAAAATAACTGAAGGGACAAATGGAGATGAAACTTACGAAACCCCTAAACCCTTAGCCAAGGCTATAACTGCAGAACTTTCTGTGGAGCTTGCTGAAGCAACTCTTTATGCAGACGACGGTGCTGCAGAAATTATAAAAGAATTTCAAAATGGGACCCTTTCCTTGGGCATTGATGATATTGGAGCTGCTATTGCCAGTGATTTAACTGGAGCTACAATTGATGATAACAAGGTTTTAATTTCTACTAGTGAAGATGGTGGTGATCCTGTAGCTATTGGTTTTAGGGCTAAAAAAGCCAACGGTAAATATAGATATTTCTGGCTCTATAGAGTGAAGTTTGGCATTCCTGCCACAAACCTAACTACTAAAGGTGACAGTATTACTTTCTCCACCCCAACTATAGAAGGAACTGTGCTTCGTAGAAATAAGCTAGATGGTCAAGGGAAACATCCTTGGAAAGCTGAAGTTAATGAAGGTGATGAAGGCGTAACTACTGAAATAATTACAGGTTGGTACACTGAAGTTTATGAACCTGTCTTTGCGGCTGGAGGTGACGATTAGATGATTGAGACTGACAGAAAAAGCCTAATAACAATTGGTGGTAAAGAATACAGCCTCATTCTAACCACAAAGGCCACAAAGGAAATAGCTAAGAGATATGGTGGTCTTGAAAATTTAGGTGAAAAGCTAATGAAGGCAGAAAACTTTGAGATGGCCCTAGAAGAAATTGTATGGCTTATTGCTCTACTTGCCAATCAAAGCATTTTAATAAATAACAGATTAAATGGAGAAAAAGAAGAACTACTAACTGAAGATGATGTGGAACTTCTAACCTCTCCCCATGAGCTGGCAACCTATAAAGATGCCATTATGGAGGCTATGTTTAAGGGAACTAAAAGAAATGTAGAATCTGAGGATGAAGAATCAAAAAACGTGGAAGTCGAGTAAGCGATGAAGAATTGTTTGCTCGACTTATTTATTATGGTGTAAGCCAGCTTCATAGACCAGAGGTTGAAGTCTGGCTTATGCCTATAGGGGAGCTACTAGACCAGTGGGAAATTCATAAACAATTTACTGGACTTGCCAAACCTAAAAGAGAGGTTTTTATTGATGATATTATCCCAGTTGGAATTTAAGGAGGTGGTAACTTGTCTGATTTTGGTTTGAAAATAGGTATTGAGGGTGAAAGACAATTCAAAAATGCTCTCAGAGAAATAAATCAAAGCTTCAGAGTTCTAGGTTCTGAAATGAAACTTGTATCTTCTGAATTTGATAGAAATGATAAATCAATAAAGGCTATTACTGCCAGAAATAATCAACTTAATAAAGAAATTGATGCACAAAAAGACAAGATATCTACCTTAGAAAAAGCCCTGGCCAATGCCGCCTCCTCCTTTGGTGAAAATGACAGAAGGACTCTGGCATGGCAGATCCAGCTTAATAATGCCAATGCTGAACTTAACAACATGGAAAGAGAATTAAAAGAGTCTCAAACTGAAGTTAAAAAGCTAAATAAGGAAAAGATTGATAAGTTGGTGGGTGGTTTAAAACAGGCTGGGGAAATTGCAGGTAAAACCCTAGTTGCAGGCCTTAAAGCTGCAGCTGCTGCAATGGCCGCTATTGGAGCTGGAGCTGTTGCTACTGGCAAATGGATAAAAGATTCCTTAAATGTCTATGCAGATTATGAGGACTCCATGAAGCAAGTCCAAGCTACTATGGGTCTTGTCGGTGAAGAAGGTGAAGAAGCCTTTAAGAAACTATCCCAAGCTGCTAAAGATGCAGGTGCTAGTACTAGATTCTCTGCTTCTGAATCTGCCGATGCATTAAACTTTCTAGCCCTTGCAGGTTATGATGCCGAGCAAGCTATTGAGGCCCTTCCTGGAGTTTTAACCCTAGCTGCCGCTGGTGGTATGGATCTAGCCAAGGCATCAGACCTAGTAACAGACTCAATGGCGGCACTTGGCCTTGAAATATCAGATATGGATTCCTACATGGATATGATGGCTAAAACATCTCAAAAATCTAATACCAATGTAGAGCAGCTTGGTGAAGGAATTCTAGTCGCTGGTGCTACCATGAAAAATGCAGGCCAAGATCTAGATACTCTTAATGTTATGCTGGGAGTTTTAGCAAATAGAGGTATTAAAGGTGCTGAGGGCGGAACAAAACTTAGAAATATAATCATGAGCCTTACTTCTCCCACCTCGGCAGCAGCAAAACAACTAGATGCATTAGGGATAAGTGTTACTGATTCATCGGGAAATATCCGAGAGATGAATGAAATATTTGAAGACCTAAACAGAGAATTAGGCGGTCTTTCTGAATCAGACAAGATGAATGCCCTAAGTAATATCTTTAATAAACAAGACCTAGCTGGTGTAAATGCTCTACTTTCTGGTACTGGTGATGAGATGAATAATCTCTATAAAGAACTAGAAAATGCTGACGGAGCAGCCCAGCAAATGTCTGAAACAATGGAAAGTGGTCTGGCAGGTTCAGTTAGAAGTTTAAAGTCTGCCTATGAAGGCCTTCAAATAGTTATTGGAGAACAGTTTTCAGATATGGCAGGTGAAGTGGTAGGTGATGTTACTTCCCTTGTAAGAGATGTAACTGAAATATTAAATGATGGATTTCAAGAGGGTGATATTACTGCCATAGGCGAGCGAATATCATCTTTTTTAATGGATGGAATTAAAAGAATTAGTGAATATCTACCTGAAGTAATAGAGATGGTATCTATGATGCTAACTGAGCTTGTAAATGTCTTAGTAGAACTGATTCCTACTTTGCTTCCACCACTTTTAGAAGGGGCTATTGCTCTTCTAACAGGAATAATTGATGCAATAGTTTCAAATGTGGCTCCCTTAATAGAAATGGTGGTCTATCTTGTAACAACAGTAGCTGAGTTTATTATTGAAAACTTACCCATACTTATTGAGGCTGCAATACAAATAGTTGTAGCCCTAGCCCTTGGAATTGCAGAAGCATTGCCTGAGCTCATTCCATCTATTGTAGATGCTATTATTTTAATCGTTGATACACTACTGGCTAATATGGATCAGATATTAAATGCAGCCTTACAAATAATAATGGGACTTGCTAAAGGTTTAGTTGATGCTCTACCAAGGCTTATAGAAGCCTTACCAAAAATAATAAATGGGATAATTAATTTTATTACTAACAACCTACCACTAATTGTAGAGATGGGAATTAAAATAGTTCTTCAATTAGCTGTAGGTTTAATTAAGGCAATCCCTCAGCTGATAGCCGCCATTCCTCAAATAGTTGTGGCCTTGATCACTGGAATTGGCAAGGCTGCTGTTTCAATAGTAAGCGTAGGTAAAGACATAGTTAAGGGTCTATGGAATGGAATAGCTTCAATGGTTACTTGGATAAAAGATAAGATTAGTGGCTTTGTAGGTGGAATTGTAAGCGGAGTTAAGGGTGTCCTTGGTATTAAATCACCTTCTACTGTCTTTGCAGGTATTGGAGATAATATGGCTCTTGGCCTTGGTGAAGGTTTTGATAAGGCCATGGACAAGGTATCAGATGATATACAAGGAGCTATCCCTAAAGATTTTGATGTAGATTCCAATGTTAACTTACATGGAGCTGGCGGATCTATAGCAGGATTTGGAACTGGGCCACTGGTTACTGTCCAGCAAATGATTGTAAGAAGCGAAGAAGATATAAGAAAAATATCCCAAGAATTATATAACTTGATGCAGACTGGATCAAGGGCACAAGGAAGATTTATAACTGTTTAAGGAGGTGTTTGTTTGGGCTTTACATTTAATGGAGTACATTCTAAGGATATGAAAATTAAAGCAAGGCTTACTAGCTGGCAAGCATCTCCTGCTCCTAGAAATGCCTATGAAATTGTACCAGGGAAAATAGGAATTGCAGACTTTGGTTGTGATAGTTCAGAAAGATATATTAAAATTAGCTGTAATATTTATCCTCAAAGAAAGCTTGAAAACTTAATCAAAGCCCTAGATGATATTTCAGCCTGGCTTAATCCAATGGAGGGCCTTAAACAATTAGTACTTGATGATATACCAGACAGGTATTTTTCAGCAAGATTAAATACAGAGATAGACTGTGAAAGGATACTCTCTAGTGCAGGAGCCTTTGAACTGATCTTTATCTGTCCTGATCCAAATGGATATGCCTTAACAGATGAGAGCTTTACTATTTCACAGGTAGGAACTCAAAATATAACTAGAGCTATAGGTAATATAGAATCTTACCCAATTTACCAGCTAAAAGGAATTATTGATTCATCATCTGCTTCCTTTATAAAAATAATAACCAATGGTGATGAACTAAAACTTACAGGAAGATTATCTGCTGGAGAAACCTTAATAATAGATAGCTCTCTTCTTACCGCTAAGGTGGTTGACAGTAATGGAAATGTCCTAAGAAATGGACTTCCTATTTTAGATGAGCTAAACTTTCCTATTCTTAATAAGGGAGCTAATCAAGTAAAAATAGAAATTAATAGTGCTACTTTTTTTGAATTAAAGATTTACTCAAAGAGTTGTTGGAGGTGATATAGTGGCCATTAAATCAGTCTTAAAAAAACAAACAGATTTTACTGGAGAGTTTCCTCTTAATGAAAAGACACAAGGTCTATGGAGATTTAATGAAAATACAGCTGGTGAAGAGACAAAAACTGCCGATGAAACTTCTTATAAAAGAGATTTCTTTGTATCAGCTTGGTCAGGAACATCCGCTTCCTTTCCTACTGGAAGGTTGGGTCATTATTTTAGATTTAATGTTGTAAATCCTACAAGTGAAAAGTCCCACCTACTGGCTACCAATGATGGTAGTTTTTTTACTGATTTAGGTGAAAAAATTGTATGTGGTGGTTGGATAAACCCTACGACCTATTCTGTAGGGCAAAACTTTATCCCTATTTTTAATACTAGACAAGGACCAGGACAGCCAATCTTTTATATATCTTTATACCAAGGTAGGCCAAGGTTAATGCTATATAACTCTTCAGGATCCTTAATTTATGACCAGACAGAGACACCAAGCATAAGCATGAAGAATAATGGTTGGTATTTTATAGCCACTGTTATTGAAGTTAATAGTAAAAAGGTCCAATACCTAGTCTGCGACCGCAGTAATGGAGCAATTTGGACTTCTCCTATAAGAAGCTTTACAGGAGAATTAAATAAAACTTGTACAGCAGATATTGTAATGGGTATGCATGCAAATACCTATTATTATGCTGGTGGCCTTGATGATTGGTTCTATGAAAAAGATTCTAACTTAACCATAGATGACTTAATTGACCACTTTAAAAATTCTATGATGGCAAATGGCGGAGATTTAACATCAAATGTTGATGCTTTAACAGAAGCTGGCTCTGTTCTACTTAGAAAAATTGATGGTGTTTATCCTTCAAGTGGGGTCTTATATACTAGGTCAGCAGAATGTTCCTTGGCTGGAACAGGTAGGGTTTCTGTTTTAAGCGAATATACTGCAGGAGAAACATCAATAGCTCTTGTAGAGACTTCTACCTCTGATGACTTAGACAGCTGGACCCAGTGGCAGGCACTTGGCCCAAATGGGGAGCTTCAATCTCCCAATAAGGCCTTAATTAGATATAGGGTGACACTTACATCAACTAATCCATCTAAGAGCCCTAGGCTATTAGAAATACAGCTTCACGATATACCAAGACCACCTTATGAAAGGTTAGGATTTGCTAGACCTGTAGTCTTAGATTCAAATGGTGCTTGGGAGTCGGTCCTTGATAATGCCTTCGATGTTATTGTCACAAGTGAGGTTAATGGAGCAGATATATTAGAGTTTAAATTACCCTTCCATGATCCTAAGAGAGATAGTTTGGATAATGAAAAACAGGTTCAAATAGTAAATGATGTTTATCGAATAAGGACCATTAAGGATGAAAAAACTGCAGATGGAAAGGTCATAAGTTATGTTTATGCCGAGGCGGCTTTCTATGATTTATCTTTTAGTATAGAAAAAGAAAACAGATACTTTACTGCTGACCTTCCTAATGCTCCTATGAATTATGCCTTACTGGGGACAGGCTGGTCCTTAGGAAATGTAACTGTTTCTACTAAAAGAACCTGGGAATCCACAGAAAGAAATGCCCTCTCTATTTTGAGAGCTACTCAAAATATACATGGTGGAGATTTAATCTTTGACAGTGCCAACCGTCTAGTCCATCTTTTAAGTTTTGGTGGAACAGATAGTGGTGCTTTATTTTCCTATAAGAAAAACATGAAGAGTATAGAAAGGACTGTAGATACTAGAAGCCTTGTTACCAGGCTTTACGCCTATGGTAAAGATGGAATGACCTTTGCATCAATTAACAATGGCAAAGATTATGTGGAAGATTTCTCTTACTCGACTGAACTTAGGATTGGAAGTCTTGATGCTTCTTCCTTTACCAACCCTTATCAAATGCTAGAGTTTGCTAATATGAGACTTGGCCAGTATGCAAAACCTAGAATCTCCTATGTTTTATCAGCCATGGATTTATCTATTTTAACTGGCTATGAACATGAAACATGGAATCTAGGCGATATTGTAACTGTCCATGATAAAGAGTTAAAGCTTTATGTAAAAACGAGAATTATTAGAAGGCAATACAATCTTCAAGAGCCCTGGAAAACAGTTCTAGAACTATCTACTAAATTAAGAGAGCTTGGAGACTCATCTGCCCAGTGGGACAAGGCTGCAGATATGCTTTCTTCTACAGATGTATTAGATAAGCAGGAAGTTAAAGATCTAGTTCCCTTTAATCATTTAAGAAATTCCAGAGCAGATGATGGAATGACCTACTGGCTTAATTCTGGTTTTTCAGTAGATCCTAATAATGGTGTTTCAGGCGATGCTTCCTTTAAGGCAGAAGGAGTTTTAGGAATGACCAAGAGTTTATCTCAGACAGTTTTTCCAGCCAACAGAAAGAACTATACCCTTTCAGCTCAAATAGCATCGGAGAACCTAGTGAAAGGGCCTAATGGTCAAGTAGGAATTGAAGTCCTTATTGAATATGAAGATGGGACAAGTGAAACCAGGATAATTGAATTATTTTAGGAGGTAAAATTTATGGTCTTTTTTAATGAAGTAGCCCATGGTATATCCTCTTATAAGAAAATAAAGTCCTTAACTGTTAGACTCTTTATTTCAGATTCCACAGGATCTGTTTATTTTACAGACCTATTTTTACAAGGTGGTTCAATTGCCACAGGCTGGACTGGCCATGTTTCAGAAATAAAATGGACTCTTGATGGGTAGGTGGATTGATGATATTTACAAGGTTTTCCGAGAGCTTTAACTTAAAGGAAGATAAGAAAGTATTTTCTATAAGAGTTAAGCCTTTTATAAATGATTGTAGTGGTAGGATCTATTTTACTGACCTCCAGCTCCAAGAAGGCTCTAACCTTACAGGTTATACTCCAAATACAGAAATAATGCTTGAAAGATATAAGGAAAATGGAAATATTGCTCCTAAGAGATTTTACAATGGAATCGTAAGAGGTAAAGAAACTATTATCCTTTTTAATCTTGGCAAAACATCAGCTGGACTAGATGCTTACATCTATCCAATCCAAAACATGGAGGCAAATAGTATAGAGCTTTCTCAAGGGGCTGGTGCTCATAAATTAAGATTACAATCAGCCTTTAACAAGGAAGATGAAATAAAAATAAAGGCCTCCACTAGAGAGTGCCTTAGAAACAATAGCCCAACTGCTAAGGAGGGTTTTTTTCAATATAGTGCAGCCTGCGACAGCAAGCATAATGTAAAACTTGAGGATAAGAAATCAGCTAGGATCCTATTTGAATTTGAGGAAATGCAGGAAGGCGGTGAAAAACTATGAATTATCTTAAGGGTAAAAAGTGCATGGTCTGGTCTTTTATGGGCAATGCCAGGATGTATGAAGCCTTAAGAGATTATGGAGACCGCCTTGATACCGTTGGGATCTTTACCTTTGAGGTAGATATTACAGGAACCATTAAAGAAACAGGAACCAGTATTTCCAGCATGATGCCCTATATAAATAAGTGGCCTCATATAAAATGGCTCCTTACAATTATGAATCATGGTACTGCATCTATCTTTACTGCTCTTAGAAATAATACAGGCGGTGCAAAGGATAAGTTTTTAAATGAAATTATACGAATCATGGATAAATACCCTTGGTGCTCTGGAGTTGATATTGACCTTGAACGTGGAGGTGGCTTTGAAAATAGGAATGCTGCTAACCAGCTCTTTAAAGATATCTATGAGAGAGTTAAAAACTATGATTCAACAAAACTAGTAAATATATGCCTTCCTGGAATGACAAGTGTAGAAGGCTCAGTGGGTGGTGAAAATTGGTGTGTTTATGAGGACTTAAACCCTTACTGTGATACTGCAGCTATTATGAGTTATGGTATGGCCTGGGCTGGTTCTGCTCCTGGACCTGTTTCTCCTAGAGATTGGCTTGAAGGTATTTATGATTATGCCTCAAGGGTTATGGATCCAGATAAAATATTTTTAGGCCTTCCTGGTTATGGTTGGAACTGGCGGATACATGACAGTCCTGAAAACTTAGGTATTAGCTATAGGGGAATATCAAACACTTATTATGCAGCACAGCTTTGGATGACTGGTGGTTACAATTTTACAGATGATGGACCACCTCAACCTATGATTCCAATAATAGCCTACTGGGATGATTATGATAAGGTTGCCTGGGCTCTCCCTCATATTTATGACTATATGGAAGGAGCGGATTCTACTAATAGAATCTATCCCTTAATAAGTGCAACATATAATCGCCGCAGGTATTTAACTGCCTATGGCAAGGAGCAAAAGGCAGACTTTGGAACTATTTATATAGACCGACATGGAGGAAATCCAGAAAGCCATAATGATGGAATTACCCTATCAGATACTACAGCTACAATCAGAGCTGATGGTGAGGCTGAGTATGAATTTGAAGTTACAAACTCAGGAACTTATGACCTTGCTATTAAAGTCATCTTTCCTTTTTGGGATAAGAACAATATCAAAGTTTCCTTAGATGGAATTGATAAAAGCTTCAATGAAAATAGGCTATGGTGGCCTTACTGGAGAACTAGCTGTTGGCTATCTTTAGCATCCAGTGTCTTTCTTTCGGCTGGAAGTCATGCTGTCAGCATAAGTAGTAATACTCCTGGTGTTATCTTCTCTGGCTTTAGGGTCTGCTCTAAATTTGAAGAGGAACTTTCTGCAGGTGAAGCTGAGTTTACCCTTTCACCTAGGATGTTTAAAGATGTAAATGGAAATATGGTAGGACCAGATAGAGGTTTTAAATTAACAACTGAAGTCTTAAGAAGAAAACCTGACTCAGCCTTAATTTGGTATGAGGACTTTAGGGATCCAGAGCCACTACCATCTAGCTATTGGGATATTTCAAATGGCAACTGGGAGGTATGGCAAAATCCAGATAGTACTGCCGATAGACCATATTCCCAGCTAGAAGGCTCAGGTGAACTGTCGTGGAATTATAGTAACTTTAAAGATGTTCATTTACGGGCTAGAATTGCTTTTAAGGAAAGCACCAGTGGTAAGGCAGGGATATTCTGCGGAGATGTATTTTGCTGTTTTAACTATGGCACTCAGAGGATAGAACTATACAAGGGCTCTTCACTTTTAGGTAGTTATAGTACTGAATTTAAAAGGACCCCTTCCTCCTCCCTCCGCTCAAATCCTAATATGTATACCATTGAAATGAGGATAAGAGGAAATCAAGTAAGGGTATATTCTGGTGCTAGTAATAGCCTTCGTTTTACTGTAAATTTATCTTCTTTTATTGGAGGTTATGCAGGTATTAAATCGGAGGGTCCTATTATTTCAGAACTGCTAAGACTTGGTGATGCCTGGACCTATGAGCCTTATGAAAGATTTGATGTGGTCTTTCCAGATGGATCCAAGACTGAATATGGCAGGCTATCAAGAAGTGGTGTGACTTGGGATAATGAATTTCAAGTCTTTACTCTTAATAATGATGTGGAAGAATCAGCTACAAGGAGCGAGGACATATCAATGGACTATGACTTTTTCCATTCTCCTTTGCTTCCATTAAGTTGTGGCAATGACTATATAGTTAAGATTATTCCGAAGGACATAAACATCTGGCTTTCTAGATTATTTTTAGGAGATGCTGATGGCTTTTCCATTCTCTACTACCAAGATGTGGATAGTCTAGTCTACTGGGCCAATGAAGCAGCTTATAGGTGGAAGCTTAGAGGAATTGCTATTTGGTCTTTAGGTCAGGAAGATATGAGGGTTTGGGAAGCACTACCAAAACAAATATAAATAGAAACTGAGGAGTATCTGCAATTTAGCAGGTGCTCTTTTTTTATATCAAATTTTAAATTAAGGAGGAACTTTTATGAAGGAAATATGGAACTGGGTACAAGTTGCCCTTGCTGCCTTCGGTGGTTTTCTGGGTTGGTTTTTAGGAGGCTTTGATGGGTTTTTATATGCCTTAGTGGCACTAATGGTTGCTGATTATATTACAGGAGTTATGTGTGCCATTGTAGATAAAACCCTATCAAGCGAGGTTGGATTTAGAGGCATCTTTAAAAAGGTGCTTATTTTTGTCCTAGTAGGAATTGGTCATATCATAGACACCCACTTAATTGGAGATGGCAGTGTTTTAAGAACAGCAATTATCTTTTTCTACTGCTCCAATGAAGGAGTCTCTATGCTTGAAAATGCTGCAAGGCTGGGACTTCCTATACCAGAGAAGCTTAAAGATATCTTAGCTCAGCTACACAATAAGGGAGGAAATGAATAATGAATTTAAGAAAACTAATCTTTGTAAACAACGATTGTTATAAGGCTGGAAGGACTATCACTCCAAAAGGAATCATGGTTCATTCTACAGGTGCAAATAACCCTAATTTAAAACGTTATGTAGGGCCTGATGATGGACTTCTAGGTAAGAATCAATACAACAACCATTGGAACCAGGCCAAGCCTGATGGAAGGCAAGTCTGTGTTCATGGCTTTATTGGAAAACTTGCTGACGGATCCATTGCTACCTACCAAACTCTGCCTTGGAATCATAGAGGCTGGCATGCTGGTGGTGATGCAAATAATACTCATATCAGCTTTGAAATATGTGAGGATGGGTTAACTGATGCCACTTACTTTAATAAGGTTTATAAAGAGGCTGTGGAGCTCTGTGTTCATCTTTGTAAGCTCTATAAGCTAACTGAAAAGAATATCATAGGCCACTATGAAGGTTATAGGCTTGGCATTGCAAGTAACCATAGTGACCCTAGTAATTGGTTTCCAAAGCATGGTAAGTCTATGGATACCTTTAGAGCAGATGTTAAAAAACTCTTAGCTGAGGACAAGAAACCTGTTCCTAGTACTCCTACACCCAAGAAGTTATATAGAGTCCAAGTGGGTGCTTATGCAATCAAGGCAAATGCAGACAAACAATTAGAAAAAGCAAAAAAGGCTGGTTTTACTGATGCCTTCATAAAATACGAATAGAAGACAATAAATGCCTGTGGGAATTCCTGCAGGCAATTTTTTTATGCCTATTTTTAAAAAAATCTATAAAACCTCAACTTTTAGCCTCTCCCATGGCTATAAAGTAGGAGGTAATGTTATATGAAAAATCTAGAGAATAGAGTAATTGAAAGTAAGATATCTGAACAGCAACTGCAGAATGAATTTAGCTACATTATGTCTGAAAAGATCTTAAATGAAATGCTTGATAAAGGACTAATAAATCAGTTGGAATTTGACAAAATAACAGCTTTAAATAGGGAAACTTTCTCACCATTTTTAGCAAAGATAATGCCTTGAAATCGTTGATATATAAGGGTTTTAACGGTAATATGTGACCTACGAAAAAGGAGGTGAGACGGTGAGAAAGATAACAAAAATAGAGGCTAACAAGGACAGCCCATTTAACATTTCTAAATTACGTGTAGCGGCCTATTGTCGTGTATCTACCAATAGCGATGAACAGCTTGAAAGTCTTGAAGCTCAAAAGACTCATTATGAAAAATATATTAAAACTAATCAAGACTGGGAATATGTAGGCATTTATTATGACGAAGGTATAAGCGGCACAAAAAAAGACAAACGTTTGGGTTTACTGCAAATGTTATCTGATTGTGAAAACAATAAAATTGATTTAATTGTTACCAAATCAATTAGCAGGTTTGCAAGGAATACAACTGACTGCTTGGAAATGGTAAGAAAGCTCATAGAGCTTGGAGTGTTTATTTATTTTGAAAAAGAAAACATAAATACAAAATCCATGGAAAGTGAGCTAATGTTGTCAATTCTAAGTAGTTTGGCAGAAAGCGAGTCAGCATCGATTTCAGAAAACAATAAATGGTCCATACAAAAGAGATTTGAGAATGGAACCTTCAAAATTTCATACCCTCCCTACGGATATAAAAGTGTTAATGGGGATCTAAGCATAATGCCAGAGCAGGCTGAGGT
>MTKW01003646.1_pt1 | contig 13527 bp, 10 predicted proteins | sample 1042761 | NCBI WGS metagenome assembly MTKW01 (sample SAMN06205366, study PRJNA360243) | anaerobic digester metagenome | biome: Wastewater treatment plant; feature: Anaerobic digester sludge; material: sludge; isolation source: anaerobic digester fed with sludge from wastewater treatment plant ...
GGTCTTTACATTAGCAAGCGGCTATCAAATCTCCTAGGCGGTGACTTAATAGCCAAAGAACGACCCCAAGGAGGGACTATTGTAGAGTTCTCTTTGCCCCTAGACGTGCCCCGCAATACCACAAATACCGAATAGATCTGGCAGACTCTTACTACGAAAACCTCACATCTAGACCAATATGGGGTATAGCCCACACCGAATATCTAGAACTGTTCTCTTTTGCGAACTATTTTGGTTTTGATAGAAGGAACAACCAGCTCTCAACGAGAATGATGCAAGGGTGTATATTGAAATTGTCGAGGGAGATGGTTAAATGCGAGTTCATCCGGGACTCGAAATCCTTTTGGAAAACGAGATGTTCCGAAGAAGAAACATTGGCCTTATCACAAATCATACAGGCATTAACTATGACCTTGAGTGTAATTTCCACCTCATGCTTCAAGCAGGCTACAAAATATCAGCCCTTTTTTCACCTGAGCACGGCATCTACGGTGATCATCCGGATGGGCAGTATGTAGACAGTTCTTCAGAGGGCCCGACCGGGATCCCGGTTTTTAGCCTTTACGGGGCAACTCAAAAACCTACAAAGAAAATGCTTAAAAACGTTGATTTGCTGCTTTTCGACATACAGGACATCGGCGCCAGGTATTATACTTACATGTCTACGATGATCCTATCAATGGAGGCAGCTTCAAAACACGGCGTTGGGTTTGCTGTGCTCGATAGGCCAAATCCCATCGGGGGATTGGCAGTAGAAGGCAATATACCTGACCCTTCATGGATATCACCCATATGCTACGCTCCTATAACTATCCGACATGGAATGACAGCTGGGGAGATCAGCCTATTCATGGCTTCCGAAAAAAACCTGGATACACCCACCGTTATCAAAATGGAAGGATGGTCTAGGCATATGCGATTTGATGAAACGGGGTTCCCCTGGGTACCTACTTCTCCGAGCGCACCGAACCTGGATATGGCAACGCTTTATCCAGGCACATGTCTCTTGGAAGGGACTAATGTCTCAGAAGGCAGAGGAACGTCTACTCCTTTTCAGGTTTTGGGAGCACCATGGATTGACGCAACAAAACTGGCACGCTCGGTTAACGCGCTCAGGATGCCAGGTATTAAAGTGCGTCCCGTTTATTTCCGCCCTTCCTTCAGCAAATGGGCCGGTAATATCTGTCAAGGCATTCAAATACATATCTTTGAACCAAAAGAAATTCGACCGGTAGAGACCGGCGTGCGGATCCTCTTCGTCCTCAGGGATCAATACCCGGAGCATTTCGAGATCACATCTCCAGGCCCGAATAACAGACGTTTCCTTGATCTATTGTGCGGAGGGCCCAGTCTAAGCACTGCTCTAGAGAAGGATCCCTCGCCTGATGATATACTCAATGATTGGAGCAAACAGACACGGTTTTTTGCGTCAAAGCGCGAACAGTTTCTTCTATATGATTGATAAAGGGTGGGTTCTCACATGAGATTGTTTCTTGGAGTTGACGGAGGAGGCACTTCTACAAAGGCATGTGTCATCGACAACGAGACAAACATCGTGTCGTGCGGGCATGGGGGGCCGAGCAACATATACTTTTCGCCCGAACACATAGTTTCACAATCCATTAGGGACGCAGTAGAAGAAGCCATCCGCAATATTCCCGCCGATTACCAAAAAGAGGGCATTGAAGCAGCGTGTATAGGTCTTTCAGGAGCGGGAAGACCTGAGGATATAAGTCGAGCCACCCGCATAGTTCAGCCGGCTATGAAGGGGATCCCTTTTCTGCTGGTAGAAGACTCCAAAACCGCCCTCTATGGGGGCCTTGGGGGAAGAGACGGAATAGTCGTGATTTCTGGGACAGGCTCCAATTGTCTGGGTTTGAGAAACGGGGAGTTCAAAAGGTCCGGTGGGTGGGGATCGCTACTCGGCGATGAAGGAAGCGCATATAACATCGCAAGAAGGGCGTTAACTGCCGCTTTGAAAGACTATGATGGCAGGGGACCCAGAACGTCTCTTACCGAGAGATTCGTTGAGCAATTTGACGTTGATGACCCTGAAGGAATCCTTCCCGCCGTTTACAAAAAAACGCGGCCTGATATTGCAGAGCTTGCGATCATAGTCTTTGAAGAGGCCAAAAAAGGCGATGAGACTGCTCTAGCCATCGTCCAAGAAGAAGCTATGGAACTAGTAGAGATGGCAAATGCGGTATATAGAGGCCTTAGATTTCCAGACACGGTGAAAATCGTGAAGGTTGGTGGTTGTTTTGCCCAGGCGATGTTTGCCGCCTGTTTTGAAGCGGGAATAAAAGCAACAATCCCAGAGGCAGCAGTCATAGACCCCATGTTCCCTCCCGAGGTAGGCGCAGCCCTCATGGCGTGGTCAACGATTGGCGATATGAACAAACTTACGTAAATCTAGAAGCGAAAACTAATAACAAGGGGGAAACAATCTATGAGCGAAAACCATACCTCTCTCCCAAGGACTGAAAAATCGAACCCCTTGACAAGAGGCATAGATACATGGCCTATATTCAAAATCCTCGAGGTAATGAACCAGGAAGACCACAAGGTTGCACCGGCCGTAGCACAAGAACTTCCGAATATCGAGAAAGCCGTAGAGATCGTAGTCGAGGGGCTCTCACATGGCGGACGCTTGTTCTATGCGGGTTCGGGTACCAGCGGACGCCTGGGAATCTTAGATGCAGCGGAGATCTACCCTACTTTTGGTTTTGATAGAAACCGGGTCATCCCAATCATATCGGGAGGAAATGACGCGGTGTTCACCGCAATCGAAGGAGCGGAAGACAGCCAAGAAGATGGGCGGACGATCTTTATGACTTACGAACCTCGCGCAAACGACGTGGTGATAGGGATATCCGCAAGCGGGANNGGGCCCGAAGTAATATCAGGTTCTACGAGACTCAAGAACGGAACAGCGCAGAAGATGGTGCTAAACATGATATCTACGGCATCTATGATCCGTTTGGGAAGGACCTATTCCAATCTCATGGCCGGCACTTACATAGGAAACAAGAAACTGTCTGTGCGCGCCAAGAGGATCCTCGAAGAAGCTTGTGGTCTAGATCGGGATCAGGCCGAGGCCGCTTTAGAGGCGGCAGAAAGCAACCTACCTGTTGCATTGGTGATGCTTTTATGTGGAGTATCGCCTGCCGAAGCCAAGACTGCCCTCGATAACAGCGCCGGTTCTATCCGTAGAGCAATCCAACTCCTGTCCATATCGGTTACTGACACTTCCGGATATGGTCTGGGAGATAGCACCACAGGTTCTCAAGTTACCGTATCTTCGTCGCCGAAATCCGATGACTTAAGGATTGGCCAACCGGAAGAGGCGGGATTTGATCCAAAAAAACTGGAAATAGCCTTTCAAGTGGTTGGCAAAACTGTAGGAGACGGTCAGGGCGCTATACCGGGTGCAGTTGCGGCAGTCATAAGAAACGGGATCTTATTAGGCCCAAGATGCTGGGGTTGGGCAGTGAGGCAACCCGAACTTATCCCAATGACTCCCTACACCGTTTTTGATATGGCTTCTTTGACCAAAGTCATGGCTACCACACCTAGCATCCTTATTCTAGCCGAACGGGGCGAATTGCGACTCGACGACCCAGTCAGCATGTTTGTTCCTGAATTCGGATCAGGCGGCAAAGAAGAGATCACCATAAGAGACATTCTAACACACACTTCCGGTCTTCCTGACCACATAAGGTTTTGGAAACAAGGTCTTCAAGGAGAAGAAATCATAAGAGCCATATGCAACCTAGAGCTTTATGATTCTCTTGCGCATGGCAAACATGTCGTATATAGCGACTTGGGGTTTATCATCTTAGGTGAGGTACTTCGCAGGATAACCGGAATCAACTTAGCCGAGTTCTCCCGCAAGGAAATATTTGAACCCTTGGGGATGATAAACACGGGATTCCTCCCACCGGAGTCAGCAAAATACCGGATAGCGGCGACAGAATATCGCGAAGACCTAGATAAGATCACCTGGGGACAAGTTCACGATGAAAACGCCTACGCTTTGGGAGGTATTGCCGGGCATGCGGGACTGTTCAGTACAGCTCTCGATAGTGCAAGGTATATCCTTATGTGGTTAGGAGAAGGTGTGCAAGCACAAAAGAATGTTTTGGGTTCTGCGACTATACTAACAGCAATAAAAGAGCAGGTGAACCTGGAGGAACGTCGAGGCATAGGATGGATGCTTAAGTCAAAGACTCATTCCTCGGGAGGGGACTTCCTATCCGACAGCGCATTTGGTCACACAGGTTTCACAGGCACGAGCTTGTGGTGTGATCCCGAAAAGAATCTGGGCATTATCCTTCTGACAAATAGAGTACACGCAGGGCGTGAAGGAACACAACACGTTAGGCTGCGTGCTAGGTTTGCCAACGCCGTATGCGCTGCAATAATCTGAACCTTGGGACACACGTAATATTTGCTCTTTTTAGGAGGAAGTAGATTTGCGGCCATTGACTCTCGAAGAAAAAGTGGGCCAGGTATTCATGTTCGGCTTTGCGGGAAAAGGCCCTGAAGGTGCCACGCGCTTGATCGAAGAGCTGCACCCTGGCGGAATAATATATTTCGCCAGGAACACAGGCACAATCGAGGAAGTATCTTCCCTTTCGCAGTCGCTCCAAGAATGTGCAACTCATACAGGCTCGGGAGTACCCCTGCTTATAGCAGCCGATCAAGAGGGCGGAATAGTATCAAGATTCAAATCAGATATTCCTCGAATGCCAGGGCCGATGGCGTTGGCGGCAGCTGTTTCAAACAAAGACCATAGCCTGGTGAATAAAGCATCGCGCGCAACGGGATTGCAGCTCCGCGCGGCAGGAATAAACATGAATTTCGCACCTGTTCTAGATGTAAACAACAACCCAAAAAACCCGGTAATAGGGATAAGATCCTTCGGCGAAGATCCGAGCCTGGTTGCAGATCTCGGAGTCACGGCTATAGAGGGTTTCATCTCGGCAGGAATAATCCCTGTAGGCAAGCACTTTCCGGGACACGGAAACACATCGGTAGATTCTCACCTTGCGCTTCCGGTATTGTCGCAATCCATTGCCGAGCTTGAATCCTGCGAACTAGTCCCTTTCAAAGCAGCTATACAGGCAAATGCCCCTGCAGTGATGTCCGCTCACATCATATTTCAAGCAATCGACCCTCAAAACCCAGCCACATTGTCTAGAGCAGTGATCTCGGATCTTCTGCGAGGAACGCTTGGATTTAAAGGACTGGCAGTAACTGATTGCCTAGAGATGAACGCCATATCTAGATATGTAGGGACAGCAGCCGGCGCCCTTTCTGCATTCAAAGCAGGCTGCGATCTGCTGCTAATTTCTCATACATACGAAGTTCAGAAGCAAGCCTATTCTTCGCTGATGGAAGCTGTGAAAACCGGAGAAATCACTGAAGACCGCCTTGACGCAGCGGTCAACCGGATACTCAGGCTCAAGGAAACGTTTAAACTGCCAAACAGTCTTCCTGCCGAAATAGCACACGATCCCGGGTTCGCCAAGTTATCTCATGATCTTCATGTTCGCTCCATAACCCTGGTAAAAAACGAACGCAATAGTATTCCTCTACGCCCTGCAGATGGTGAAAACTTAAGAATCTGCATAGCAATGCCCAAACCGAGAAGGCAGGCCTTGGTAGAAAACCCAGTCGAGAAACCCAGCGCCTCGACAGACCCAAGTTGGAAATTGAATCGTCAGACTGACCTGGCGATCTCCATCAGTAACTTATGCCCTAAGGCGGAAATCACAGAGGTTTTCATGCAAGACCCTGCTTCTATTGAACGATGCATTTTAGTTTCTTCAAAAGTTCATGCGACTATAGTTTTAAGCGAAAACGCAATGATTGATGAAAATCAAGCCAAGTTTATACAAAAAGTCATCTCGGAAGCGCCGAATGTGATACTCATAGCAACCAGAAATCCTTACGACATTTCTGTGGCTCCGTCCGTCGAGACCTACTTGTGCACCTACGGAACCCAATCGGAAGCTATGGAGTCTCTTGCAGAGGTATTGCTAGGTCTGAAGCAAGCAACAGGCAGTCTTCCTGTAAGCATAGGGAGCGTCTAGCCATGGACTTCTTAACTCGTGCACGCCAAAAATCAGAAAGACTCATGGTCGGACTCATGTCAGGCACCTCCGCAGACGGCGTAGACGCATGCCTTTGCGCAATCCAAGGGTTTGGGTCAGATACAGATGTGGAGATCAAACAACTCTCATCCCAAGATTACAGTGATGAAGTCAAAAGCATGCTCATCGAAGGGCTGCCGGACCTATGTCTAGAAGATATCGCCAGGCTCAACTTTGCCATCGGCAGACTATTCGCTCAAACAGCTCTCAAATGTATTGAGGAAGCAGGCTATACTCCATCTCAAATTGATGCAGTATGCTCACACGGGCAGACCTTGATCCATCTTCCTGACTCAAACCACCAGACCCTGCCGCAACCGGCAACGCTGCAAATAGGAGATATATCGGTAATAGCTCAAGAAACCGGAATATTGACTATCGGAGACTTCCGCCCGGCTGATATGGCTCAAGGAGGTCAAGGGGCGCCCCTGGTGCCTTACGCAGATTTCATTTTGTTTCGAGACGATCATCTAGGCAGGGTAGTCCAAAACATAGGAGGTATATCCAATCTAACTTATCTGCCTCCCGGCTGTTGCATCGATGACATCTTGGCGTTTGACACCGGCCCCGGAAACATGGTTATTGATGCCATCGTGCGTATTCTGACCGACGGCAAATTATCAATGGATACCCATGGGCAACTTGCATTTTCCGGGGATGTTAACCACAAGTTCTTGGACAAGATTCTCTCCCACAGGTATTTCCGTAAGCCGCCCCCGAAATCCACAGGTCGCGAATTCTTTGGTATTCAGTACGCAAAGGAGCTTATTGACATCTATAACCAGCAGGTTGAAGCCAGAAATTGGAACTATGAATCTTCGGTACACTTAAAGAACATTGTAAGAACTGTCTCGGAGGCAACTGTCGAGAGTATCACGGAAGCCTACAAGACATGGGTGCTACCGAAAGGGCCCATTGATGAGGTAATCTTAGGCGGAGGCGGTGCCTACAATTTGTACCTGAAAGAAAGGCTGACATCTGAACTCAATTCTTTGAATCCCAACGCCCGTCTCTTGACTCATGAAGATTTTGGGATCCCCAATAAGGCAAAAGAGGCATTGGCTTTTTGCATACTGGGAAACGATCTCATCGGCCTACTACCAAACAATGTACCGTCTGCTACCGGCGCTCACAAACCAACCATTTTGGGGAAGATAGCTTTCCCTTAGAAAGTAGGAAACAATACATGGGCGATATCGAAGAAAAAGGATACTTAAAGTACCCTGGGAAAACACCTACAAGATATGAAATTCTGGATGTTCTTTCTGCGGCCAATGGACAATTCGTCTCCGGCAATGAGTTGGCTCGCCTTCACGACATATCTCGGACCGCAGTCTGGAAAAACATTCAGACGCTCATAGACGAGGGCTTCTCAATTGAAGCAGCCAACAAAAAAGGATATAGACTGATGGGCATGGCCGATGTTATATCGCCCCCTAAAATCATGGCCAGATTGAACACAACCTGCCTGGGGCGCACTATACTATATGTCCCACGCACAAGTTCTACTAACTATGACGCCAAACTACTAGCAGATTTCGTAGAAGATGGCACTTTGTTCATAGCAGAAACGCAAACTGGGGGCAAAGGCAGGTTAGGAAGACGGTGGGAATCACCCCCAGGCGGTATATTCATGTCGCTTGTTCTGAAACCCTACATCGATCCATCGCGCGTTCCAGGTTTGGCCCTTATAACGGGTTATTCGATTGCCAAAACTCTAGGCGATATCTACGGCATCCCTACTAAGGTAAAATGGCCTAATGACGTACTGGTAAACGGTCGCAAAATCGCAGGTATTCTCTGCGAAATGCGCGCCGAATTAGATGCTGTTTCACATGCAATCGTAGGGGTGGGCATAAATGCAAACGTAGAAATGTCACTTATGCCTGAGGATATAAAGGACAAATCTTCTTCGCTAAAGGAAGAACTGGGGCAGAGCATAGATAGGAATTCTCTGGTAGCAAGTATACTCAACGATTTTGAGCCGTTATACTCAGAGTTCCTAGACCTTGGTCTACAGGCTTTTCAGCCCCGCCTAGAAGAGATGCTCGCTTACAAAGGACAACCGGTCATAGTTGAAAACGTTACCCTTGGGTCGAAAACATTCTGGAAAGGAAATTTGCACGGCCTTGATTCCGAAGGTAGGTTGGTTTTGTCTGGACCCGAATACGGCAAAAAGGTGTTCCCAGCCGGAGATTTATCTCTGAGAATTGAAACTCAAGAAAAAAAGTAGAAGTGCCCGCCAGGTAAGTCCCGGTAGGCACTTCTCCAAAACAACCTAGTTTTCGGGGGTCACCTAGGTGAGTGACATCATAGTCCTTGCGCCGCGATACGCTTCGAGATAATCCTTCCCTGTAAACTGTACAGTTACCGGATCCACCCTAACTGCGCCCGGCATTATCGATGCTCCGTCAGCCTGCCCTGAGGTATGGAACTCAAGTTCCACTGTACAGGGCGAAGCAGGTTTGAGCGGTTTGTACTGCGAAAGACCTCCAAGAGCCTTAGCAGCTTTTTCGCGAATCAGCTCTTGCGCCTTCTCCGGGTGCAGGCATAGCGCCGAAAACTGGCTGTGTGGCTCCTTTACTGCAACAGTCTCTATTTTGCCTAGTAACTCTACTGCCTCTTTCGTAACCTCTGAATCGCCTGAAACGAACACCACGGGCACGCCATAATACCCGGCAACCAAAGCATTCATGCCGGTTTCGCCCATAACCTTGCCGTCGACAACATATCTGGCAACCTGCCCTGTATATGTATGATTCAAAACTCCGAGTGAAGACGCCCTGGAATGATATCCCACGAAAAACGCCGCATCAAACTCTGGCCCAATGCCTTCCATCATTGATAAGGGCTTCGACGAACCAGTTATCAGTTTGATCCGAGGGTCTAGATCTTCAATGATGACATTTCTCATCCTTCCGTGAGAATCATTTATGATAACCTCGTCGGCTCCGGCGTCGTACGCACCTACGGCCGCAGCGTTTACTTCTTTCGTCATCAGCCGCCTGAATCGTTCGTAGCCATCTTTCCCATACTCAGTATGGTCCCAATTGACCACGCCTGAGATGCCCTCCATGTCTACTGATATGAATACCTTCATAACGGGTCCCTCCTAGTCGCCTTCCTGCTCTTTGTGTTCCCAATCAAGGTTAACTTCTCCAAGCAATTCTCTTTTCCTCCCTCCGGTAGTAAAGAATCGCAGACAGTTTGACTGGCTTTCTTAGTCTTAGTATTATTACGTTAACCTAGTACATATTCTAGGTTAACGTTATTGCGAAAGGGGTAGTCAGATTTGCACACGATCTCTGGTCTCATCTACGCTTCGTTGATGGCTTCAATCATAGCCGTACTATCTTTCATCTCGATCCCTATACCTTTTAGCCCCGTTCCTATAACCCTTCAGACTCTGGGTGTGATGCTTTCGGGGCTGCTGTTAGGGCCCCAGTTAGGATCAATTGCTGTAGGTCTCTATCTCATTGCAGGTACTTCGGGATTGCCCATATTCGCAGGCGGAGCCGCGGGAATAGGCGTACTCATGGGGCCGTCAGGGGGATACCTGCTAGGTTTCTTGCCAGGTACTTGGATGATAGGAACGTTGTCACACAAAAGAAACAAAAAAACCGGATCTGATAAGGGCGATCGACCCTTACTAAGAAATCTGTCTGCCTGCGCTATCGGAGGGATAGTAATAGTTCATGCCTGCGGAATTCTTCATCTTGCCAGAAGCGCTCATCTTTCGATCCCTCAGGCGATGCTAATCGGGACGGTACCCTTTCTCCTAGGAGACATGCTCAAAGCAGTTACTGCATCGTATCTTGCACAGAGGATTTCAGCATCTTTGAGATTCTAAGCATCTATCTCGATCGCGCCTGTACTGCTATGGATTATTAATCTTCCCTTATCTATGCGCGCCTTGACGGAGTAAAGTGTGTTTTCTGTTCTCACTTTCGTACGTCCAAAAACAAACGAAGTATTTGGATAGACTGTGCTTGCAAGAATCGTGCCTTCTTCAGATACCTTCAAAATCGTGGCTGCAGAGCCTTGGCTTCCGGCAACGTTAACCTGGATGAGCTCGGTAGCAGATACTTGGCTTCCTCTTACGATTCCAGGAGAACCTTGCACTCTTATGGACCTGCCCGCTGACAGATCCGAATATAGGGCTCCCTGGCCAACAACCACTATGTCCCGAGACGCATTGACTGTGGAGCTCTGAACATACGGCAATACTATGTCAGACTCCCCTTTTTGTATTTCGCAGTCTACCCAAGTCCTTACTACATCCAGGTTCGTCCTTATGGCCCGAGTCCTTTCAAAAACGGTGGCGGAACCCTCGGTCAGATGCCCTCTTGTCGCAAGGATCGACTCCCGACCCTCTTTGGGTAACAGCGATAAATCCTCTTTGTAGAGACCAGCTAAAGTCATTACCAACTCACGAAAATAGTCAAATAGCATTCCCGGATCGCACAATCTACGCACTTGGCTCGGACTTATGTCAGGCCCAAGCTCATCAATTAATCTTGCGGTCTGCGATTCAATCTCTAGTATCTTCTCGATTTTCTCTTCCACCGATGCCAGAAGAATGTTCCACTTCTGTACCCATTGAACGTCTCTGCCGGCGGATATCTCAGATTTGAACACATTTCCCCTAATTCTAACGCTCCCCCATGCTCTGAGCTTTGCACCCGTTACTGTTCCGCCGATCTCAAGTGTACCTTCGCATTCGACCTTCGTGCCTTCGGCTACATTTCCGCTTATTTGTACTCCACCCGATGCCCTGATGTTCCCTGAACCAAGATCTACGTCACCCTTATGGAAGAAGATCTCATCAACTTCGATTATGCCTGAAGACTCGTTGTATTTTGGGCAACCCGAAATGGTAGCAATCGCCAGGACCACTCCATCTTGCTCCTGTAACCTGACACCTTTCCCAGCTCTAAATACCGGATCTTTTGCCTTTGGCGGCGGAATAGGTTTTCCTGCAACTGTGACACCAGGAACTCCCGGAACGGGCAATGTCTTTACTGCTATCACTTCGCCGACCTTTACATCTGGAATTCTTACCGACTCTCGAAAGTCAACTTGGACTTCATCCAAAGGTAGGTCAACGACTCTTTCTAGGGGTACCATGAACTCTATTTTGCCATCTTTACCTGGTACGCTCGTCCGACCTCGCGCAATCAAAACAGGTTCTTTCGGTTTTTCGGCACATGCTCTTATGCAAGCCTCAACGTTAAGTCCGTACTCAATGCCTAGTTTCTTCGCTGACTCAACAACTTCTTTTGGATCCAAGGATGCAGGAACAGTCTCGGCCTCAACCTCGAGTTGCAGAACATTCGAAGGAGGGCTGTCTTTCAGCCTGTATACGACTCCATCAGATGCGTCGAGTATCAGATAGGCCTCAATTCCATCTTTGCTTACTTGTATTCTGTAAGAACATACCGGCTCTTTGTTGGCGAGTACTACCGACACTTCCGACGACTCAAAAACTTGAGCTTCTGACTCGACATGATTTCCCGAAACCAAAACCTCGACGCCTTCCGTAGGTCTTATGGTAGCAGGTTTTCCGCCTGACACCGGATCTTTGACCTTTATTGCCCCTTGGCAGACCCAGGCCGCGCCGGAAAACTCAGTGTTACGATCAATTTCCATTCATGTTCCCCCGTTCCTACACCCCATCCCAGATTGCACGACAAATTACACTTCCAGACATCCCCGACAATCGACTCCTTTTCTTTATCTATCGGAAAACTCCTGAGTTAGATTAGGGTCAGCTACCGAAATCTCAGACAAATCGGGGAAACCTTCGGCAGGAAGAGGTTGTCCCTTTCTTCTCATTGTGATATGCTAAACCTGCTCATCGATGATGAGGAGTGATCAATATGGCACAACAAGATCCATACATGAGAAAACTCGTTACCACCAACTACTACGCGGACAAAAGTGTATTGTCAGCAAGAGTTGTAGCAGTACTCCGCGGCAAATTGGAGAACCGCAATCTCGAGCTAATTCCTCAACCTTCCAGAGTCATCAAACAGGGCGAAATACATGAACTTATCGTCACCGACGAGGAATCTTCCCCTGGCAAGAAGGTGCAAAAAATTGCTTATGTAGCTTTTGTGGAGTTTCTAAACGGAGGAGTCCTGCTAAGTGAAGATCTGGTGTTTCTGGGCGACAGGTTATTGGGCAATATTGCAGGTTATGATATGGCTCATTTTCCAAACCACATGAACATCGTCATGAACGGTGAGCGACTCTCAGGCGAGGAGTTAGGAGTGACTGTAGGAACTCCTGTGTTTTTCTCAGTAAAGAAGAACACAGTACCGGATAACGGAAGACCACAATAAAAAAGGAGGACCAGCTTTATGTCCAGTTTCAAGTACAAGTTCCAAATGTACAAACATCTTCAGCAGAACACGCAGAACATCTATGCAGAGGCAAAGCAGGTGGCGGAAGAACTCGGCATTGGAGAGTTAAAAGGCCAGTTTGGTTTGACGGGAGCAATTTCAGGGTGCCCAGCACCGATGCGCAAAAATGTTCTTGATGCAATCGTCGAAGGCGAAAAGAAGGTAGTGCCTCTTGTTGGTCTGGTTGAAGAGATCAGAGAGATTGTAAAGGATGTCTACGGTGATGAGTACGATGCGTGCCCAGTAAGCACCTGCGAAGGCGGACTATGGGTGACTTTTGATACCTTGTTTTCGCCGCCCCTTACAGGTCGTGGCGACAAATATCGTGCCAGGTATATTGTGCCTCTAGAAAAACACATGCACCATCAGGCAGGGTACGGTCGACCTTTCCCTCCGAAATACAAGGAAATATTGGCAGACAGAGGGGCTACTGCAGGCGAACTGGGCTTCTCGGGGAAGCGCCAAGACAATCTTGACGTAGTTATCGTGCCACTCGAAGGCGCCAGGTACCCAAATCACGGTATAAAGTATCATCCTGTTCCACTTCTCACTGAAGTAGATGCAGACGCATCCCTGGAAGTTATTGCCACTGTTGCCGAAACCCATGCCCCTTACCTATCAGGGTTCGCTTCCTTGGGATATGACACTCCTGGATACGGCTACGGGGACAAAGACGCCGAAGGCACTCCTATTCTTCAGAGAGGCCTTGGCGACCTAGCAAAGGAATTCAATGTTCCTTACGTAGTAGATAACGCGTGGGGGCTTCCTTTCGTCGGTCACGATCCCAGAAAAACAGGCGCGGACGTGCTCATATACAGCATGGACAAAGCTACAGGTTCCGGAACCTCGGGTCTTATAATTGGCCGCGAGGATGTCATGGTACCCATAAGGCGCGCTCTCGGTATGCATGGCGACAGATGGGGTACTACCGCATCTTACGGAAAAGCTGCTTACGTAACCCTCGA
>MTKW01001573.1_pt1 | contig 13525 bp, 13 predicted proteins | sample 1042761 | NCBI WGS metagenome assembly MTKW01 (sample SAMN06205366, study PRJNA360243) | anaerobic digester metagenome | biome: Wastewater treatment plant; feature: Anaerobic digester sludge; material: sludge; isolation source: anaerobic digester fed with sludge from wastewater treatment plant ...
TATCTAATAAAGGATGGTATCCTCGTTGGAAGGCTGCATTCCCGGGAGACCGCCGGAAAGCTCGGAGAGGGAACTACAGGAAACGCCCGCGCCATTGATTACCGGCATCGTCCCATTGTGCGCATGACTAATACTTATATTGAAAACGGCGCCTCACGCTTTGAAGACATGATTTCCGGCATAGATGAAGGCATTTATGCAGTTGATGCGTACGGTGGCCAAACCACTATGGAAATGTTCACTTTCAGTTCGAGAGAGGCATTCATGATCCGTAATGGAAAAATTGCAGAACGCGTCCGTGATGTGGTATTGACCGGAAACGTCTTTGACACGCTGAAGAGTATTGACGCCATAGGCGATGATTTCAAGATCTCAGGGGGCGGAACCGGAGGGTGTGGGAAAGGCGGGCAATGGCCACTGCCGGTCTCTGACGGTAGCCCGCACATAAGGATTAGAAACGTGGTTGTAGGAGGTAGGTAGCAATGGAGAGCTTGCTTAAGAAAGCTGCAAGATGCGCAGACGCGGCTGAGGCATATTGCGTCAAAAGCGAAGGGATCCCCGTATCATTCGAGGCAAATAAGCTGAAGCGCCTGGAGACTAAAAGGACTACCGGACGCGCCCTGCGAGTCATTAGGCAAGGCAGCATTGGACTGGCTGCATCTACAGTAATAGACGGCTCCGGAGAAGACGACTTAGTTAGAATGGCTGTGGAGTCATCAGAAATCGGTGAAACAGCGAAATTTGACTTCCCAGGCCTGTCAACGGAGAATTCTATACTGCCCAGGCCTCGAATATATGACCCGTCTATCATTGAGATAGGCCCGGATGAACTTGTGGATATCGGCAAAAACATGATAGGCATCATAACCGGCTATGACTCTGAGATCCGCTGCGATGCCCAACTCACGCGTGGAGTCGAAGAAGTGACAATTGTCAACTCCAATGGCGGCGGAGGCTCCTACCGAAAAACAGTATTCTTTGGCTCACTTGTAGCAACAGCCGTTGACGGTAACGATATACTTACAGTCTACCGGGGTACAGGTTCATGTCGCAATGTCCTTGACTTCCAAGGCCTTGCCGAAGACGTCCTGGAGGTATTGAAGCTTTCCAGAAGAGTTGTGCCTGCTGACACCGGCCAACTGCCTGTTCTTTTTACGCCCCGGGGCATCATGCCTCTTCTGTTGGCTCTCAGGGCCGGATTCAACGGCAAGACAGTCTTCCAAGGCGCATCTCCGCTGGCAGGAAAGATAGGCCTCAAAGCTTTTGATTCCCGGCTTTCGATATACGACGATGCTACCATGGACTATGCTGTTCAAAGCTCGCCTATGGACGGGGAAGGTGTTGCTACACAAAAGACTCCCCTTGTTGAAGAAGGAATAATACAAAACTTCTATTACGATCTTCAGACTGCAGGACTTGTCGGAACCCGAAGCACAGGTAACGGATTTAGGGCAACACGCTCCGGCGATGCTTTTGAAGGCCCTCCGACTCCTGCCACCACAAATGTAGTCATACTGCCGGGGGATGCAGATCTTGCTGATATGATCTCCGGCATGGATCGGGGAATCATCGTTGACCAGACTATTGGAGCCGGCCAGGGCAATATTCTAAGCGGTGAGTTCTCTATCAATGTCCACCTGGGATTCAAGGTGGAAAAGGGCAAGATCACAGGGCGAGTCAAGAACACAATGGTGGCAGGGAACGCTTTGGAAGCGCTAAACAACATAGAAGCCATAAGCAAACAGACTGAGTGGGTGTATGGGCAATACTCTTCCCCTTGGTTCCTGTTCAGATCCTTGGGTGTAGCCACAAAAGGCAATTAGCCTTTGGAATTGCCTAAGTATGAGTTCATGAGACCGTTGTTCTCTCCCATATTATGTTAACACAGCCCGCCCGAATCGCAGAAACTGGCCGACGTCCTCGGCGAAACTGGTGGTTACTGGAGAAGTCCAACGGTCTCATGGTGATTTACTTGGGTAGGTATAGTTGAACACTACTGACAATTACTAATGCTGATAACTACCAATACTGACAAGGTGGTATTACTGTGCAAATCGATGCTGTTAGGATTACCCACAAATATCCTTTAGCCTTTAAGAAATACCCATCTGACGCAGGGTATGACATGTATGCCATTAGTTCTACGATACTTTGGCCATTCGTGCCGAGAAAAATACCGCTGAATATTAAGGCGAGCATCCCGGAAGGAGTATTCGGCCGTATTTGTGGCAGATCCAGTCTAAACGCTGAAGGGATATCTATACTGTCAGGGACAGTTGATTCAGGATACGTCGGCCAAATGTTTGCAGTTGCTGTAAATCTGACACTGATACCGCGTAGAATTCGAGAAGGGGATCGTATCGCGCAGCTTATCTTCATTCCATTTTGTGCTGCTGAGATAAGAGAAGTCGACGACCTGCCGTCCACACCCAGGGGCGACTCGGCATCAGGCTCTACAGGTAGGAGATAACCAGAGGGTGTTTTAGGTGTTCAGGTAACAACAAAAGCAGGCCCCGTCCGAAAGACGCGGCTTATTGTTCTACAGATTGCATTCTATGTAATTCGACATGTAGTGCGTGACACGTCCGAAAAGTGGCGGTTCACTTCTTGGGGCGGCTTCTTCTCGTCTGGTAGCTCTGGTACTTAAGTTCCTTTTGAAACGCCAGCGAGTCTAATGTACTTTCGCCTATCCACTGTGGAGAAGCGCTGTCCATACCCTCCAGCAACTTACTCAAATCTCTGACCTCTTCATCAATCTCCGGATCAGGCGCAGACGCCATATCTAACAGAGCACTCAGCACATCTAACCGTTCCTCTAACACTCTACGTCCTGTCTCCCAATCGCCTCTATGCACTGCCTCTGAACTCTCGTCTTTAGCGACAGCAGTTCGAATCAACTCTACTACCTTGATAACTTCGAAATTAGGTTCAAAGGCGTCCTCGGGACCGCTTGCTGCACTAAGTCTCGCTGTCACTTGAAGCGTAACTGCGTCAAGATCCCCTGTGGCGCCTGTATAGTCCAGCACCAACTTAAATACATCGTGTTCTCCCGGAGCAAAGGGAGGATGATCAATCTGTAATGCAAGAATCTTCACTTCGTTCTCATACATGTCGGGAAGTTCAATGCTTGCGCCTGTAACGGTGAATACCGGTTCATATCCAAGGACTCCTGCTACATGGCAACCGCTCAGGCCTTCCATGGATACGCTAATAGCCTGGGCAACAACGGACAGCAGCCCTTCCAGCTCATCAGCAAAGACTTTGGGAATCTCGTCAGGATTGCTTACATAGTAATAATGCCCTTGACCTGCCTCTGCCAGCGTCATAAGGAGATCTTCATTGAAGGTTGCCCCAACTCCGACTGTGGAGACAGACACTCCTTTCCCCACCATGCCCTTAGCCTTGTCAGCAAGAAGAGAAGGCTCGGTTATGCCGACGTTGGCCTCGCCGTCTGTAAGAAGGAGAACTCGGTTTACTTTTCCGGGCTTACATTCCTTCAGGACTTCCCTATAACCTCGAAGAAAACCGCCTGAAAGATTGGTACTCCCGCCGGAAGAAATGGACTTGACAACCTTCTTCAAGCTATCCTTATTGGCAACATTTTGCGACGGGCAAATCACGTCAACATCTTGGTCAAAAGTAATAATAGACAGGAAGTCACAAGCTGCGACTTGATCCACCACAAAACTCACAGCCTCTTTCATAAACTCAAGAGGCTCGCCATGCATTGAACCACTTCTATCCAGCACAAGAGCAAGGTTAAGTGGAAGGCGATCATCTTCACCCGTTGTCTCAGCTTTTCCCGCTACCAGCTTCACCAGCGCCCAAACGGAGCCGGGACGCCCGGGCCACAGCATGTTATGACTCAGCGCCACTTCAACTCGGACTGCAGTCCCTTTCTCCTCGCTTTCGACAGATTCGGACATGACAATCCCTCCTTGCAAGCCTTATTAGACTCAGATTCCGGCTATCAACGCTATCTCCACTTCAGCCCCAGGGGCAAGAGCGGACACTTCAACACATCTCTTAGATCATGCAGTGATGATTCATGAGCAGCGCTGTGGAGTTGATGGTTTCTCCGTCTGAAGCTATCCTCAAATCCTATGGGAACATATTATGGGTAAGTTCAGCAACCAGTTTCTAGATATTGATAAGAAGTCCTGCCAATGTGCAGCAATTTCTTCCGTGGCAGCCTACACAGAGCTGTAAGCCTCTCTTGCAGCGGAGATTCCGGCTCCGGCCTCTACTTTGAATCCCTGGGCAGCGAGGGCTTCCTCCAACCCTGCGAGGACAAGCATCACATTCTCACGGGTGCAGGAATGGCCCATAAGACCTATGCGCCAGATGCGTCCCTTGATTGGGCCGAGGCCTCCTCCTATCTCCAGTCCGTAATTGGCCAGTAAGTAATTACGCACTTTAGCATCGTCCACACCTTCAGGAATCTCAACTGAATTCAACATCGGGGCTTGGTAGCCGTCCTGGGCAAAAAGCTTAAGGCCCATAGCGGTAAGGCCTGCCTTAAGGGCTTTGCTATGCAGGATATGCCTTGCGAAGCGAGCTTCCGGTCCTTCTTCATAAATAATACGGAGACTCTCATAGAGAGCATAAATCATATTGATAGGCGCAGTATGGTGGTAGAACCGCTCTTTGCCCCAGTAACTGCGAAGCATTGTTATATCAAGATACCAGCTCTGCACCTTGTTCTTACGTGCAGCCAGCTTCTCCTCAGCGCGCTTGTTCACAGTAATCGGAGCCAGTCCCGGAGGACAGGATAGGCATTTCTGAGTGCCGCTGTAGACCACATCCATCCCGTCATCATCGACCCGAACAGGCGCACCGCCCAGCGAAGTCACAGCATCCACTACAAGGAGCGCGCCATACTTCTTGGCAATTTCCGCCACAGGCTTTATTGGTTGCAGCACTCCGGTAGATGTCTCAGCGTGCACAATCCCTACGATATCCGCAGGACGCTTCGCCAGAGCCTTCTCGATTTCACCCGGTTCAATGATCTTGCCCCACTCTCCTTGGACAATTGCCAGATCCCCACCGCATCTTTCGACGATATCCGCCATTCTCTGGCCAAAGAGCCCGTTTATGCATATCAGCACCTTATTACCGGGCTCGATGAAGTTGACAAGAGAAGTCTCCATACCTGCGCTTCCCGTCCCCGATATCGGAATGGTAAGCTCGTTTGACGTCATAAATGTCTGGGCTAACAGGTCCTTGGTTGCGTTCATTATCTCCAGGAATTCCTTATCGAGGTGGCCGATAACCGGCGCTGAAAGCGCTCGAAGCACTCGGGGATGAACATTACTCGGCCCGGGGCCCATCAGAATTCTGCCTTGTGTTCGAATCTCGGGATATCTGTCCATGTCAGTCATGGAACGCTGCACCTCCTGAGGGTTTCTATATGCGTCATACCATGTACACGCATCACACCATATGCATCATACCATCGGTGTCGAATGTACTGCAACACCGCCCATCCCGAAGCTTACAGAATTCCTGCATCCTTAGCCATCAAACAGCAGGACGTCCAATCTAATGAAAAGGGAGGGCCCTACCCCTCCCCCTCAATTCACGTTTGTATTCGTTTGACTAAGTCTATCTTTGTATTCGTTTGGCCGGGTCCACTTTCCTGTATCAGCGCTCTCCGAAACTATGATCAAGCTACCGGCGGGTCTCCAACCGGCTACCGGTAGGCTCACAAACAGCCATCGACAGGCTCCGGCTAGGCGTTGGTCGGCCTCGCCACACGGGCCATGGTAGCTCTGATGACCTCATCTTCGTAAGTGTACCCTCGCCTAAACTCTTCCACAACTGTATCCGTATCGACTTTCGGGTCTTCACAAGCAGCTACGGCTTCATGGAATTTGGGGTCAAACGGCAAGCCCACTGCCTCGATGGGCGCGACTCCTTCAGCAGCAAGGATATCCAAGAGTTTTCTCAAGATCATCTCAACACCTTCACGTAAGGCTCCGTAGTCCGCCTCTGCAGCCAGAGCGCGCTCCATATCATCAACAACGGCAAGAAGCTTGAGGATCATGTCCTTCTTCCCTGACCGTATGTGAAACGCGAGATCCCTCGCCATCCTACGTTGATAGTTGTTGAGATCAGCTAAAGCACGCAAATACATGTTCCAATTCTCTCGGGCTTTAGCCTCAGTCTCAGCCAACCTTTCCTCCAGGCCCTCCCGCGCCTCAACTTCACCGGCCATAGTCTCGCGGGTTGCAACTTCCTCCGCCGTATCACTTCTGGTAGTTGCCTTACAGGCATCGTTACCTTCAGTAGTCATATTGCATTCCGTTTTCATATCGGAAGCGCAAGCCTTGCATTTACCATTTTCAGACTTCATTTGCACAACCACCGCCTATATTCATGTATGACTTCAGCCATGGCCTCAGCCTCAGTCTACGGGTTTAAAGTCAGCGTCAATAACGTCGTCATCATCTCTGCCACTGTGCTCATGCCCTTCTGACCCGGTTGCGCTACCAGGGCCGGCCCCTCCGGCAGCCCCGCTACTTGACGACGCTTGTGCACCTTTATAAAGCTCTTCGGACATCTTGTAAGAAGCTTCTTTTACCTCTTCCATGAACTTCCTTATAGACTCCATGTCATCATCGGCGATGGCCTTCTTAAGCCGTTCCAGTTCAGATTCTATTTTTGACTTTGTTTCTTGCGGGATCTTGTCCCCGGATTCTTTCAAAGTCCTCTCAGTTGTGTAGACTAAAGTATCAGCAGCGTTCTTCAGCTCAACGTCCTCGCGGTGTTTCTTGTCTTCCTCAGCAGCCTGTTCCGCAGCACGCACCAGCTTCTCGATTTCCTCTTTCGATAACTGAGTCGATGCAGTAATTGTGATACGCTGCTCTTTTCCGGTCCCGAGATCCTTGGCTGTCACGTTGACTATACCGTTTGCATCGATATCGAAAGTCACCTCAATCTGCGGAATTCCCCGGGGCGCAGGAGGAATTCCATGCAACGTGAACCTTCCAAGCGTCCTATTGTCGCGCGCAAATTCACGCTCCCCTTGGAGCACGTGGATGTCAACTGACGTCTGGCCGTCTGCCGCTGTACTGAAGATCTGGCTCTTGCGCGTGGGTATAGTCGTATTTCTCTCAATAAGCCTGGTGAACACACCACCAAGGGTCTCGATACCCAGCGAAAGAGGAGTTACGTCCAAGAGGACTATGTCCTTTACCTCTCCGGACAGGACCCCTGCTTGAATAGCCGCACCGACCGCTACAACCTCATCCGGGTTTACGCCTCTGTGAGGCTCCTTTCCGGTAAGATTCTTCACAAGATCCTGTATGACCGGCATACGGGTGGCGCCACCTACCAGCACGACCTCATCGATGTCGCCGATGGAGAGTTTCGCGTCGGCAATCGCCTGCCTAAACGGGCCTTTGCACCTTTCGGTAAGGTCAGCGGTGAGCTCTTCAAACTTGGCCCTGGTGATCTTTGTCTCCAAGTGCTTCGGACCGGTCTGGTCAGCAGTTATGAACGGAAGGCTGATGGTGGTTTCAAAGACCTGAGACATCTCTATCTTAGCCTTCTCAGCAGCTTCAATCAGCCTCTGTAACGCTTGACGGTCCTTCTTCAAATCAATACCCTGATCGCGCCTGAATTCGCTTGCAATGTAGTCCACAATCCTCTGGTCGTAGTCATCTCCGCCAAGATGGGTATCGCCTGCAGTGGACTTGACTTCAAATATACCGTCGCCCACTTCCAGTATGGACACGTCGAACGTCCCACCTCCCAGGTCCCATACAAGGATCGTCTCATTCTCTTTCTTGTCAAGTCCGTAAGCTAACGCGGCAGCCGTGGGCTCATTGACAATCCTAAGCACCTCAAGCCCGGCTATACGCCCTGCGTCCTTGGTTGCTTGTCTTTGCGAGTCATTAAAGTACGCTGGAACGGTAATAACCGCCTCTGTAACTGGTTCACCTAAGAATTTCTCAGCATCCATCTTCATCTTCTGAAGGATCATTGCTGAGATTTCCTCAGGGGAGTAATCTTTTTTCATAGCGGGGACTTCGAACCTTACCCCACTGCTTGGGCCCGAGCTTACTTTGTATGGGACTCGCCCTCGCTCTTCCTTGATTTCGTCGTAGCGGCGCCCCATGAAACGTTTGATTGAGTAGACTGTGTTTTCAGGGTTTAACACCGCCTGCCTCCTGGCAAGCTGTCCCACCAGCCGCTCACCATTCTTTCCAAAGCCTACTACTGATGGCGTTAACCTCGAGCCTTCCTCATTCACTATTACAGTGGGATTTCCGCCTTCCATCACGGCGATTGCCGAGTTTGTTGTGCCAAGGTCAATGCCGACGACTTTCCCCATTGCCATTCTCTCCTTCCATCGGTGAGTTCATCTAATAGAATAATCCTAATCCCTCAAGATCGGCTGCCACCTTCATCACGGTTCGGATCTTGAGAGATTGCTTCAGTACGTTCGATAATCTCACGATACTTAATTGTCATTTTCCCCATTTTTGATTCCATCTCAAGGATCAGTCTGACTCCTGCGAGGTTGACGCCCTCTTCAGAAACTAAAGTACGTATACGTTGTAGCAGCAATAGATCGTTCTCAGAGTACAGCCTGATGTTGGCCTCAGTGCGGTGAGGATCCAGCAAACCTTCACGCTCAATCACTCTTAAAGTCTGTGGGCTGACTCCAAGCAGACGAGCGGCTACGCTGATTGTGTAGACCGGTTCATCAGGGCCATGTAGCCTCAACTTTGGTCACCTCGGGTGTTTTGATTACAATGGATATTATAATCTATATGAGGAAGTCATATCAAGTATTATACAACGCCTTTTATAAGAAAGTTACATCAACTGATTTAGTTTTCCTCCGAAACGAGACCCTCTTGAATTAGACGAAAATACGGGGTAGTCTATTACTGATAGGCTGAAGCACTAATATCTATGCTAAGGGGCCATAAAATGCAATCTAACATCGGTTTTGGACTCTTGATATCACTTCTGGCAGGCCTTGCCACAGTCATAGGAAGTCTGGTGGGGCTCCTTACCCGTGACCCCAGCCCCCGATTTCTCACTATTACATTAGGATTTTCTGCAGGGGCTATGATCCTAGTCTCCTTTATTGAACTGCTACAAACCGGAATCCAATCCCTCGGACCACGCATGGCTTACATAAGCTTCTTTGCCGGGATTCTACTGATGTTCCTGATTGATACCCTTATTCCCCATGCTTATATGGGTGAACGTTGTGACTTGCGTGATACCTCCGGTAAGCGCCTGAATGCTGATAAGGCAAGACTGACACGTGCAGGTATGCTCCTGGCAGTCGGGATTGCCATTCACAATTTCCCGGAGGGCATGGCGTCCTTTGCAGGCGCAATTCATGATCGAGGCCTGGGTATCTCCATTGCTTTTGCCATAGCATTGCATAACATTCCTGAAGGGTTGGCAGTGTCGGCGCTGATGTATTCAGCCACAGGCAGTCGAAGATACGCGTTTCTTTGGGCCCTCTTAGCAGGTATTGCCGAGCCTCTCGGGGCAGCATTGACTGCGCTTGCCATGGTACCCAACCTTAACGGAACAGTCATCAATACTATGCTTTCGGTAGTAGCAGGCATAATGGTTTTCATCTCTCTGGACGAGTTGATACCTGTTTCGCGTTCATTTGGAGAAGATCACCTTAGCATAATAGGTATCATCATGGGTATGGCAGTTATGGCAGCAAGCACGTTGATCTTCTGAAAAGCGCGAAATCTGTGGTCGACAGACATACCCTATGTAGAGGAATAACCCTACCTGTGAAGAATCTACTTGCAGGAACCAAGAGGGTAGCATAAGCAGAATCCAATGAACTGAACAGAGGGGGCATCAGGTAGTGCCGAGTCTATCCTTGACCACTGACCGACTGGTGTTGCGCGATTTCAAGATGTCAGATTTGCCCGGAGTCCACAAGTACGCCTCTGACCCTGAAGTTGTCAGGTTCATGGAGTGGGGACCGAACACTATCGACGAGAGCAGAGAGTTTATTCGCATGGCCATCAGACTTCAGCAGGACAGCCCGCGCAGGCACTTTGATCTCGCAATAGTCAAAAGGGCCGAAAATTGTCTCATCGGAAGCTGCGGCCTTTATGTGACAAGTCCGTACAACCACGAAGCATTTATCGGCTATTGCCTGAGCAGGGATTCATGGGGACAGGGGTATGCTACGGAAGCAGCGAAGAGGCTCCTTTCCTTTGGATTTACGCAGCTAAAGCTACATAGGATATTTGCCACGTGTGACCCGCTCAACCTGGCGTCAGCCAAAGTCCTTGAAAAATGCGGCATGCAGTTTGAAGGACGTCTTCGGGAGAATAAGTTGATAGGTCAAAAGTGGCGAGACTCTGTCGTGTACGCTATCTTGGAACATCAATGGAACCCCAAATAGCCGGAAATGATATCATTTGATCAACCGGTATACGAAAGGAGGCACCGTAGATGCAGTTAGAATTGCTAACCGCTGAGGCCAAGGACGCTCTTAGTGAATTGCTGGCTATAGCCGGCTTAGAGCCTGGCATGATCATCGTCATTGGATGCAGCACCAGCGAGGTTGCGGGTAAGAAAATCGGATCAGCGTCCAACATGGACATAGCAGAGGCCATAATGGCCGGGCTACTGCCTGTGGCACAAGAACATGGCTTACATCTGGCTATTCAGTGCTGCGAACACTTGAACCGCGCCTTGGTAGTAGAGAAGAAATGCAAAGACCGGTACGGATTTGAGGAAGTCACGGTGATACCCCATCAGAGCGCCGGTGGAGCACTGGCAGCGGTAGCTATGAGACAATTTCAAGACCCCGTTGTAGTAGAGACTGTCTTTGCCCATGCAGGAATGGACATAGGGGATACGCTAATAGGCATGCACCTTAAGAAAGTTGCTGTCCCTGTACGCCTTGACACGATTTCCATCGGTTATGCCCGTCTCACCTTCGCCCGGACCCGTCCGAAGCTTATCGGCGGCGCACGTGCCAAGTATCCATCATAGCTTGCCTAAGACCCCAGACACCGGCCACCGTATTACATAATAATGTATAATTTTCTGTTATATCCATATTGTGTAGAGGATTCTCAATATTGGTGCTGAATAAGTATTAATACTGGATCGGCAACAAGGACAAAGCCTTGGCGGCCTTGGCGTAGGCAACGTTTTGGTTAGGCCAAAGGACGCCAAAGAGCAGGATGCGTCTTGGGAGCAAAGCTGTAGATCCAATCCGTTTGAGTACAGGGGGTGAGGCGAAGAACCGATACACAAACGAAGTAGATGTTCGCCGGACGAGAAGCCCGAGAAGAATATTGTCATCAGACATGAGGAGGTAGTGAGCAGTGAGAAGACTCCTTTCAAGCGTTGTCGTGGCTCTCATCCTAATCTCACTGGGTGCAGCCGTGCAATCTGCAGCGCCTGAGCCTATCATCATCGGCTGCAACCTGGAGATGACGGGACAAGTCGCCGCCTATGGTCAAGCAGCATGGGAAGGCATCCAGATTATCTCGCAAATCGTAAAGCCTGAAGTATTGGGAAGGCCTGTCGATTTTAGTGTGCTGGACAACAAGTCTGACAAGATAGACACAGCCAACGCATCATCCCGACTCATAGAGAGAGACAAGGTTGTTGCGATCATCGGACCCATGATCAGCGGAAGCATGCTTGCCGCAGGTGAAGTCTGTGAGAAGAAAGAAGTCCCCATCATAGGGCCTACCACAACCAACCCACTGACAACTCAAGGAAAGAAATACGTGTTCCGAGCTTGCTTTATTGACCCGTTCCAGGCCACTATAGCCGCAACGTACTGCTATCGCGACCTGAATGCCAGGACTGCCGCGATTCTGTCTGACATATCAAACGACTATTGCGTTGCCCTGGGCAATTTCTTCAAGCAAGAGTTTGAAAGGCTCGGAGGCAACGTCGTATCCCTCACGTACTGCAAAGCAGGAGACCAGGACTACAGCGCCCAGCTAACTGATATCAAAACGAAGAACCCTGATATCATCTACATACCCAACTACTACACTGAAGCTGCGCTGGCTGTAGTGCAAGCCAGAGACCTCGGCCTTAAGCAACCTGTTTTCGGAGCAGACGGCATTGCAACTGAGGAATTCCTTTCTATCGGCGGGAAAGCAGTTGAAGGCGTCATGCACACAACATTCTGGCACGAGAAAGCAGCGGAATCAGAGCTCTCCAAAAAGTACGTTGAACTATATAGAGCAAAGTACGGGGCAGACGATGAGGTCAACGTATTCGGCGCCCTGGCAGCCGACTGCTATTTGATAGTGTTGGATGCGATAAAGCGGGCCGGGTCAACGGATCCCAAGAAAATCGCGGAAGCCATAGAAGCCACAAAGGACCTCCCGGTCGTTACAGGCTTAGTCACCATTGAAAACGGAGACGCCATCAAGCCTGTGGTATTCAGAGAGGTCAAAAACGGCAAGTGGGATTACAAGACCATGGTTTATCCATAATCAATAATCACCCTGGAAGTCGTCTGATTCCGGGAGGGGGCGGGCAAACGCAGCGCCGCGTCGCTACGCTTTGCCCCTCTCCCTTCAGGACTTCCAATGCTAACTGAATTGGTCCTATCGGCTTCAAAAGGAGTAGATATGAATGAGCCTTGAGACTTTCATCCAGCAATTAGCAAACGGAATCTCCCTGGGTAGTCTCTATGCCCTTATCGCAATCGGATATACCATGGTCTACGGCATATTGCGCCTGATAAACTTCGCGCACAGCGACATTTTCATGGTTGGCGCATACTTTGCGTTCTTTCTGATTGCAGTGTTCCAATTGCCATGGTTACTGTCAGCAATACTGGCAATCGCACTTACAGCTTGCGTAGGTATGAGCATAGACAGAATTGCTTACCGGCCGGTTAGGAACGCACCGAGAATATCAGCCTTAATAACCGCTGTCGGAGTCTCATTTTTCTTGGAGAACCTCGGCTTGGTGACGGTAGGCGCCCGTCCGAAACCGTTCCGACGGCCGGAACTCATGTCCAGGGTTGTCAGAATCGGGCCGGCAGCCATATCCGGGGTTTCCATATGGGTGCCAATCCTCAGTATAGGCCTGGTTGCCGTCCTCTTGTACATCATCTACCGCACGAAACTAGGTATGGCAATGAGATCCGTCGCCACGGATATTGACACCACAAGGTTGATGGGTGTAAACGTTGATACAGTAATATCATACACATTTGCCATAGGCTCAGCGCTTGCTGCAGCAGGAGGCATTATGTGGGCATGCAAATATCCCCAGATTAACCCGCTCATGGGGATCTACCCCGGATGGAAGGCATTTACGGCAGCCGTAATCGGCGGTATAGGCAATATCACAGGCGCCATGATCGGCGGATTTCTCATCGGACTCATAGAAATTATGGCTGTAGCTGTATTCCCCGCTCTTTCAGGCTATCGTGACGGCATGATATTCGCCTTGCTCCTTGTCTTCCTGCTTGTAAGGCCTACCGGCATCCTCGGTGAGACTTTAAAGGAGAAGGTGTGAAACTATGCGAAAACAT
>MTKW01006394.1_pt1 | contig 13522 bp, 8 predicted proteins | sample 1042761 | NCBI WGS metagenome assembly MTKW01 (sample SAMN06205366, study PRJNA360243) | anaerobic digester metagenome | biome: Wastewater treatment plant; feature: Anaerobic digester sludge; material: sludge; isolation source: anaerobic digester fed with sludge from wastewater treatment plant ...
AATAAGGCATCTCTTTTAAGCTTATTGGGCTTTCCTGTTTGTTCAACTGTAAATCGGTATGCGCAATCTTTACAGAGGTATCTTTGCCTTGATTTAACTATGCCGTCTTTACGGAAATTTTTACTTTTACATTTTGGACAGTTATCCATAACAATTCTTTTTAAGTTAGTAACTGCACAAATACACTAAAGATATATTAAATTAACAATGCCCAAATCCCGAACAGGCTGTACCCGGCGGTTCGTTAAGTATCGTTATTTTGCTCTTTACACCAAAATACTTTCTGCCCTTTTATTTCCATGCTTCATGCAAAGAATTAAGCCTATACTTGAATTTCCCCGGTCTTTGTAAACCTATTTCAGTAGTTTTTCTAATAGCCAACTGTTTTTCAGTTCATTTTGTTCGGGGAAAGTCCAGTGTTCTGTCTCCTGAAAAAGATGGAGTTCTTTTGGCGCAGTGATTACATTATATGCAGCATACATTGATGTTGGCGGACACACGTTATCGTTGTATCCCCAGCTGTACCAGCCGGGAACTTTCACAAACCGGGCAAAATTCACCACGTCAAAGTATTTTGATGTTTCCACTTTTTCAGGCTTGTTGGTGAAGCCATCGCGGAAAAGGTGAGGCCACCCCCCTGCTCTGCCGTGTAAATACCCGGTTAAGTCGCAAAGGGCAGGATAAAAACCGGCCAGATAATTGATTCTGTTGTCCAGCCCGGCGGTGATTATTGAAAGTGCGCCTCCCTGGCTGCCGCCTGTAACGGCAATATCCTTTCCGTTAAAATCTTCTAAAGATTCAATGAAATCAACTGCCCGCACACATCCCAGATAAACCCTTTTAAAATAGTAGTGGTCCCTGTCATCCAAACCAAATCTCCAGTAACTGTTTAAAGCTGCGGCGCTTAAATTATTATATACTTCTTGATTAAGGTTTACCGGGATGCCGTGAATTCCAATCTGAAAAGTGATTACTCCCCTTTCAGCGCTCCACACATCTCCCGAATAGGGTCGGATGCCGGCTCCGGGAACATGAAGAATTGCAGGATATTTTCCGGCTGCCTTAGGTTTGCATAAAATCCCGTAAATTTTTCCTGAAATATTATTTATGCTAACATGATAAACATCAACCTTATCGGTGCAGCTCTCTGGCATAAGTGTAACAACCGGATTAACCGGAACTTTTGCCAATTCAGCTTTTGCCTCATCCCAAAATTGCTGAAAATCGGCAGGCAAGGTTGTGGTTGGCTGAATTTCTTCAGGTGAAAATCCGGCAGTTGAAAAAGAGGAGTAGGTTTTCCCGTCAACTTTCACAGAAGCCTGACATCTAAGGAATCCTGATTCCGTAAATCGTTTGGATTTGATTGTTGCTTCCCCTTTTTTTAATGTTACCGTTCCTTCCTCCCAGCTTTCCACCATCTCGGGGCCAATACGGTAGTTTACCTCAATTCCGTCCAGCGGAACATTGTTTTTTAGAGCTGACAGTTTAAACTCTGCCCGTTCTCCTTTTGTATATGTCCAGTCTGCCCTGTCGGGTGTAACGATAACCTGAACCAACGCTTTGCGAGGCTGGGGCAAAGCATGAAAGCAGAGTGAAAAAGCTAAAAACAGTGTAAGTGTAATCTTTCGAGTCATAATACTTTATTTATGTATTTTCCGGTAATGGATCATACTGGTTTTGGGATTCTAAAATAGCACAAATATTATTTGAAATTGCTTTGAATCGTTGAAATCTGCTCATTAGTCAGATCGCCGCCAATAATTACCTTGTATCTGATTTTCAATTTTTCCCCGGGTTTTAATGTGAGTAGTACCGGCTCTGCATTTTCATCAACCGCACGTCCCGCAAAGTTATTGGATGCAAAAAGTCCGTAACCACGTGCATGCGACCAAGCCGGGTAATTAGGATTATCGGGGTGATCCATCATGACTATCGTGATAATCTCATTATCCTTTTCTGCTCTCAGTGCGACCCATGGGCTTCGCTTTGCCCACACATCACCTCCGGTGATTCCTTCTGCATTCCTGTAAACTCCGTTTACGCCTTCGTTATTTAAGACCGGAACTTCCGTAACATTTCCTTCGGCATCTAAAAATCTGCCGGGCTTAGTTGCCGGTTCTTCAAAAGAGCGGTCAACCCGCAGCCCAAGTAGTCCTTCCTTATTTTCGGTGAAAGTTACTTCTTTCTGAGCCGTCAGTTCAGAAGTGCGGTCAATAGTACGAACAACACCCTCTTCGCTGAAAACGAAAGTTGTTTTTTCGTTTAAAAGCGCCTCGTTGTCACTATCAACCCAATCTGAAGCAGTAATCAGCGTTCCCGTCTGGGGATTGGTCTCCAGAATCTCCTTAAACTTTATTGAGCCGAATTTATGCTTGTCTTCCGGTTTAATCGCAAAGGAGTTGTTCCAGAAATCAAGACCGTTCACATCTCCAAAGTTTAGCCACAGTCCCACGTGATGTGGATGGTCGGTTCGTTCAAAAGGGCGTGGGTTAATGGGATATCCGCGTGTAATTTCTTTGCCGGATGCGGTCGTAATAGGATACAAAACTTGCTTTTCAATGTCATCGGGATAGATGTAAGATGTGAAAAAACTGTCGCCAAACCAGACTTCAACTTTTTTAGCCTGTGCATCATGTTTGAATTCAACTTTTGGGGCAGAAGCGGTGCAGCCCAATAAAAGAGCCACTAACGAAAAGAGATAAATTAAATGTTTCATGTTCCTTAAAATTTTATGCTTAAAAAATTATTTTTATATTTTTGGTTCCCAGCCCGGTTCATATTCGCGGCTCCACAAATTCATGGCATCGCGGTCGAACATGCGTCCGGTTTTATCGTCAATATCGAATGCTTTTCCAATGCGGTAAGCAATGTTGGAGTAGTGTACCATAGCCATGCTGATTGCTGCATCATCAATGGGGGCTGTAAGTTTTGCCTTTCCCCGGATGGCGTCAAAAAAGTTAATAACATGGCCGGTCGTCATATCGCCACCTCCGCCCAGAACATTGCCCGCTTCGCTGGATGCCGACTTACTGTCTCTAACTACTTTTCCGGCACGGTCATAAAGGATATACTTTCCACGGTCCACAAAAACAGTACCTTCACTACCGTAAATAATTGTCCCGCGCCCACCACCATAAGTGTCGTAACCGCTCCGGCTTCTGCCGTCCCATTTAATGATTTTATTTCCGGCAAAACGGAAGGTGGCGTCCATGGTGTCGTACATTTCCCAGCCATCATTCGCAAAATGGCGTTTTTCAGCTTCCACTTCCACATTCAATGGGAAATTGACCTGCAAAGCCCAACGGGCTACGTCAAGCTCGTGTGTGGCATTATTGCCGGTTTCAGCAGTTCCGTAGTCCCAGCCATACCAGTGCCAGTTGTAGTCCCATGTTTCCACGGTGTAATCGCGACGTGGGGCAGGTCCCTGGAACAATCCCCAATCCAGACCTGCCGGAGCGGGTGCTTTCCGCTGTAAAGGCACTTCGCCCCGACTGTTGGTATAGAACGCAAGCGCTTTAAAGGGTGTGCCGATAATTCCGTTGTGTATTTCATTTATTATTTCAATGGTGTGACCTGATGAACGTTGTTGATTGCCCATTTGCACCACCTTGTTGTACTTCTCAGCAGCTTCCACAAGAATCTCATTTTCAAACATATTGTGGCTACAAGGTTTTTCCACATAAACATGCTTCCCGCCTTTCATCGCCATGATTGAACCGGGCGTATGCCAATGGTCGGGAGTGGCATTAAAAATGACATCTACCTTCGGATCGTCAATCACTTTACGAATATCGTTTTCCAGCTTCGGCTTGTAATCAATATGCTTTGAGAAATTCTGCAACGCTCTTTCGCGTTGTTTTTCCATGACATCGCACAGGTAAACCAACTCTACATTGGCTTCCTTTTTTGCGATGGGTTCATAAAACGCACCCAATCTACGTCCCAAACCAACAACTGCCACATTCAATTTGTCGTTGGAACCAATAATACGACTATAGCTCTTTGCCGACATACCTATTGCTGAACCTCCTACTGTAATTCCGGCAGCACCAGCCGTTGCTTTTTTAATAAATTCTCTTCTGTTTGTCATTATTGTAACTCTCTAATTTTAATACTTCTGAAATGCACTTCATCATTGTGATCCTGAATATGGATTGGTCCTCTTTCTGCCATCCCAAATCCCTCCTTGTCTGCAAACTTACTTTTTGCAACCAACTTATTAAACTCTTTGCTTCCTCTTGTATATTCCACTACCTTTCGTCCGTTCAGCCAGTGTTCCACCCGGTTGTCGGGAAACAGAACAATTCTGCCTCGGTTCCATTTTCCGGGACCATTGACGAAACGCGATTCTTTCCTGGCAGGAATTAAATCATACAGCGAAGCCAAAGTACGGTTTCCGTCAACTCCGTTTTTGGCATCCGGGTGCTTATTGTCATCCAAAATCTGATATTCCAGACCCACCGAAGGACCATTGTTTCCCAGTCCGTATTTTATGCCGCTGTTGGCTCCTTCCGTAAACATAAAGTCAAACTTCAGTTCAAAAGGGCCAAATTCCTGCCGGGTGATAATACTTCCACCCTTCTTCCCGGAATCGCCGCCGCTTGCCTGAACAATCAGAGAACCGTCCTGAACAATCCAACCTTTTGAAGGAAAATCATCGCTCTCCACGCTTTTGAAATTATCAGTTGACTTCCCGTCAAAAAGAATCTTATAGCCCTCTTCTTTTTCCGCTTCGCTCAGGTTATTGGGCAACATATTCACCACATAAATTCCTTCGTTGGGAGAAGGTTCCAGATTTTCGGTTTTAATGCGGATGTTCCGCCACTTGATTTGACGGTTTGCCATTGATTCATCGCGGATGGAATGAACCTGCAGGGCGATAAAACCTTTGGGCGTCATGTCGTCGATGAGGTGAGCCACCGGAACACCGTTGAGCCATGTTTTGATTGATGGACCGATACACTCAATACGGTAGTGATTCCATTCTCCATGCTTAAAAGCCGGTTTGGCAGCCGGGTTTAAATCCACCGGATAGAGCCATCCGCGACGGGCTTCGTCATAGATGCCGGCGCTCCACGCACGGTCAGATGGGTCAACTTCGCACTGGTAGCCATGCACGCGGCCATTCATGTAGTCCGGGCTGCTCTCGCTCCGGAACTGCATTCCCGAGTTGAAATCATCTACCATAAACATTTCGAGCTCAAGTACGAAATCACCGTATTCCTCTTCAGTGCATAAAAACGAGTTTGGGGTGTTTGCCACTGTAGTACCGACGATTTCGCCGTCGATTGCTTCGTAAATTGCCTCGCCGTTCAGTTGTTTCCAACCAGTTAAATCTTTACCGTTAAACAAATCGGTCCAGCCATCATCCTGCTGGCCGGCGCAGCCGCTCATAACCAGAAGAGTTAAGAAGAAAAAAAGAATTTTATCCATGATTTGTATTTTTTAATATGTTACTTTCAGCTTTAACTCCGTGTGCGAACACGGATAATGCAAATTTAATTATTTTACCTCCCTTGGCAATTTATTTCTTTAAAAATGCAGAATTATTTTCAAGTTCCTCTATCCGACAACCATTAACCTATTTTTAAGGAAATGATTAAGTTAAGTCATTTTGGTCAATATTTCCCCATCTTTACAACATTTTATGTGAAAAGGATATGATTATAAAATTAAACGGGAGCATAATAAAAGTCTATGCGTGTTCTCCCGGGGCTATCGGGGCAACTAACCGAAGCCTCTGAAAATAATTAGTATCAGTCGTATGAATGAACCGGTTTTTTTTGCAGTTGCCTATTTTCTGCTGATGTTTTCCATCGGAATCTATTCATGGTTCAAAATCAGAACACCCTCGGATTACTATGTTGCCGGGAAAAAAGCTGGTTTAATACCTGTTTCGAGCAGCTTGCTTGCTACCATCCTCGGAGGAGCTGCAATTTTAGGCACTATTGAGTTGGGAAGGGACATTGGCTGGGCTGCATTGTGGTTTCTCTTTTGCGCCTCCTTCGGATTATTTTTACTGGTTCCTTTAGCGAAATATGTCAGGCGATACGGAAAATACACCCTCCCCGATTTGTTGGAGCACTTCTATGGCAGTCAGGCACAGTTTATTTCGTCACTGGTAATTCCAGTTGCCTGGCTGGGAATTGTTGGCGCGCAAATCATTGCAGCCGGAAAAATACTCGCGGGACTGGGATTTATCAGCTATCAGGGAGGTGTGATGCTTGCGGGAGTTGTTTTTATATTTTACACACTTTTTGGCGGGCAAATCAGTATTCTCAAAACAGATATGTTCCAGCTTGGATTCATAATTGCCGGATTAGTATCTCTCTCCCTTTTTGCTTTTTATTCACCGGAAACCACCCACTTGCCTCCGCTTCAACTCAATGCACTTTTCAACGAATCGTTTTCCGGTTTTGATTTGCTGATTCTGATACTCACCTATTCGGTTACATTTGTTGTGGGTCCGGATATATACTCCCGCCTTTTTTGTGCGAAAAACGAAAAAACTGCGACCCACAGTGTGCTGATAGCTGCTGTGGTTCTGATTCCAATTTCCTTTGCATTGACTTTTTTAGGGATTTATTCCCACGAGACAGGCAGTGCCGAAATAATTTCTTTTGCCCGGCATCTATTGCCCGGATGGTTTTACGGTCTGCTTATTGCCGCGCTGCTGTCGGCTGTTATGTCATCAGCAGACACTACACTCCTCACTTCATCGCTCATCCTCAGCGGATTATTTTATGCTGACATGGAAAAACCAAAAGCATTGCAACTCACCCGTATTCTGATTATCGTTCTGGGGGTGCTGAGTATGGTGATCGCTCTGTTTGTGGATTCAATCCTGCAATCACTGCTACTTGCACTCTCCTTCTTTTCCGGTGCATTTGTGGTACCAACACTTGCGGGTCTGCTGCGTTTCAGAGTAGTTGAAACACAACTGAAAGCAGCAATTTTAATCGGTGGCTTTTTTGCTTTAGCCGGCAAACTGATTACCCTCTGGGGAGATCCCCTGCCCGGAAATCTGATTATTATTGCAGGCTTCACCATAAATGCCGCTTTGATTTTTATTCCATTGAGAAACAGAAAAAAACCTTGAGCTCTTCTTTGGTTTTAATGAAATATTTTATTACTTTTGCAACGATTTTAGAAAAAAACTGGAATAGGGAGCCGCCAAAAGCTCCCTATTTTGTTACATGAAAAAATGTTGGACAAAATAAAAATAGAAGAAATTGTTAAGGAAAAGCTTGATAATCAGACTTTCCTGGTTGACATTCGAATAAACAAATCGAATGTCATTCAGGTATATGTTGACAGCTATGAAGGACTTTCCATTAACCGGTGTGCTGAAATCAGCAGACATCTGGAGAGCCGTCTCGACCGCGACAAGGAAGACTTTGAACTACAGGTCTCTTCACCCGGACTAACCGAAAGTTTTAAAGTAAGGGAACAATTTCTGAAAAACATAGGGAGAGAGGTTGAAATCATTACGACAAACGCAGTGAAACTTACCGGAACCTTGAAAAAAATAGAAACTGATTTTATTTTGCTTGAAGTTTCCACCAAAGAAAAAGTGGAGGGAGAGAAGAAGAAGAAACTGGTGACAAGGGAACATCAGATTGATTTTAAAGATATTAAAAGTGCGAAAGTTGTTATTTCATTTAAATAAAAAGATTAGCAATGAATAATATGAGTCTTATCGATACTTTTTCCGAGTTCAAGGAGCTGAAAAACATTGACCGTGTGACGATGATGAGCGTTCTGGAAGATGTTTTTCGTAGTGTACTCATTAAACAGTATGGTACCGATGAAAATATCGATGTAATTATCAACATCGACAAGGGCGATTTTGAAATTTGGAGAAACCGTGAGGTTGTTGAAGACGACCAGGTAGAAGATCCGAATTTGCAGATTACGCTGAGCGAAGCCCGAAAGATTGACAGTGATTTTGAAATTGGAGAAGAAGTGACAGATGAAGTTAAACTCATTGACTTTGGCCGCCGGACAATTTTAAATTTGCGCCAAAACCTTGCCGGTAAAATCATGGAGCTTGAAAAAGACAGCATCTTCGGTAAATACAAAGAGAAAATTGGTGAAATTGTTACCGGGGAAGTGTATCAGGTCTGGAAAAAGGAGATATTAATCCTTGATGACGATGGAAATGAACTGATTCTTCCCAAAGGGGAGCAAATTCCATCCGACTATTTCAGAAAAGGAGATATGGTCAGAGCCATTGTATATCAGGTTGAATTGAGAAACAACAATCCGTTAATTATTCTTTCGCGCACAGCACCGGAGTTTTTGGAGCGATTGTTTGAGCTTGAAATACCTGAAATTTTTGACGGACTAATTACTATAAAAAAGATAGTGAGGGTTCCGGGAGAACGCGCAAAAGTTGCGGTTGAATCCTATGACGAGCGTATTGATCCCGTAGGCGCATGCGTTGGAATGAAAGGTTCGCGTATTCACGGTATTGTACGTGAGTTGCGCAATGAAAACATTGATGTAATCAACTATTCAACGAACTTGCAGCTCTATATAAAGCGTGCACTGAACCCTGCGAAAATTAATAATATAATAATAAACGAAGAGGAAAAAAGAGTTGAAGTTTATCTAAAACCTGAAGAGGTTTCGTTAGCCATTGGCAAAGGCGGATTGAATATCCGGCTTGCCAGTCAACTGACAGGGTATGAAATTGATGTTTACCGTGAAGTGGCTGATGATGACGATGATGTAAACCTTGATGAGTTTTCAGATGAAATTGAGGGCTGGGTAATTGATGCACTGAAAGCAATTGGTTGCGATACAGCAAAAAATGTATTGAGCATACCGCTCGAAGAACTGATTAAACGCACAGACCTTGAAGAAGAAACCATCGAAGAAGTGATGAAAGTACTTAAGGCTGAGTTTGAATAAGAATATTTTAGCTGATTTTTAATTCCAATTAAAGCTTTTTACCTAAACTTGCACCAACTTTTTTAAGAAAAGGAGAAGAAAAAGAGTATATGACAGAAGTCAAGACAATAAGACTTAGTAAACTTGCGAGAGAGTTTAATGTGGGAATCCAGACAATCGTGGACTTCCTGCACAAGAAAGGCTATGTGTATGATCCAAACCCCAACACTAAAGTCTCGATGGATGCATTGGCTCTTTTGGAAAAGGAATACAAAGTTGACCTTCATCTCAAAAAAGAATCGGAAAAAATAATACTAAAAAGCCAAAGGCCAAAACAGGAAATAATTTCTATTGACGACAAGTTATCACAGGATTTTGATGACGATGACGATGATGACTATGAGGAAGCCGAAGAGCAATCGAAGTTAATTACCAAAAAGAAGCCTGAAGAAAAACCAAAAAAGAAAGTGACAGAAGAAGTACCCGTTGAAAAACTTGTGGAGCTTGATGGAATAAAAATCGTTGGAAAGGTTGATCTGGAAAGTCTGAAAAAACCTGTTAAGAAAACCACAAAGGCTAAAAAAGAAACGAAAGTAGAAAAGCCAAAGTCTGACAAAAAAACAAAAGAAAAAACAGAAATACCAGCAGAACCCGTAGAAGAATCTGCAAAGCCAACGGATATTTCTGAAGTGAAACCTGAGCCTGAAAAAGTTCAGAAAACTGAAGCTGAAGCTAAAGCTAAAGCTAAAACTGAGCCTGAACCTCAGGTTACGCCAACAGAAAAAACGGTAAAAGAAGATATTATCGAAACTGAAATCCCAAAAGTAGAAGAACTTAAAGTCATCGGAAAAATTGACCTCACTTCTATTAACCAAAAGACCAGACCTGCAAAAAAGACACGAAAAGAGCGGGAGATCGAGCGAAAAGAGCGAAGGCGCAAAAAAGAAGCTGAAACAAAAGCTGCTGAAACTGAGGTGAAACAGAAAACAGAAAAGACACCTGACAAACCCGAAGTCATACGTGCCAAAGTTAAAAAACTGGAAGGTCCCGTTGTTTTGGGCAAAATTGAACTCCCTGAAAGAAAATCAGCCAAAGAAGAGCAAGTCAGCGCACGCAGAAAGCGCCGCAAAAGAGTTCAGGAAACCGGACGGATAAAAGTGACCGAGAAACCCGGTAAAAAGGGAGAAACCGATAAAAAAACGCAAAGAGTAGCCGGAAAAAGAAAAAAGATTCAACTAAAGAAAGAAGTTGATGAGGATGAAGTACAAAAGCAAATAAAAGAAACTTTAGCCAGACTTACCTCTAAGGGAAAATCATCAAGAGGTGCAAAATACCGGCGCGACAAGCGGGCTGCCATCAGTGAAAGAATGCAGGCAGATGCCGAAAAGCAAGATCTCGAAAAGAAAACAATAAAACTTACAGAGTTTGTATCGGTGAGTGAGCTGGCAACAATGATGGACATAAGTGTAAGCGAAGTAATTTCAGCTTGTATGTCTTTAGGGCTTTTTGTCTCCATCAATCAAAGACTTGATGCCGAAACACTCACCATTGTGGCTGATGAATTTGGCTTTCAGGTTGAATTTGTCAGTGCCGACCTTCAGGAATACATTGAAACGGAAGAAGAAGATGCCGAAGAGGATTTACAGCCGCGCTCACCAATTGTTACTGTGATGGGGCACGTTGATCACGGGAAAACCTCTTTGTTGGACTATATCCGGAAAACAAATGTTATTGGTGATGAAGCCGGAGGAATTACTCAACACATTGGCGCTTATCACGTTAAGCTTGGGGAGGGACGTACAATTACCTTCCTGGACACGCCGGGACACGAAGCCTTCACCGCCATGCGTGCGCGTGGCGCACAGGTAACCGACATTGCAATTATTATTGTTGCAGCCGACGATAACGTGATGCCGCAAACGGTTGAAGCAATCAACCATGCCACTGCGGCGGGCGTACCCATCGTTTTTGCCATCAATAAAATTGATAAACCAAATTCCAACCCCGAACGGGTGAAGGAAGAGCTCGCCAACATGAATTTTCTGGTGGAAGACTGGGGCGGAAAATACCAGTCACAGGAAATATCGGCAAAATTTGGACAGGGAGTAAACGAATTACTGGAAAAAGTTTTGCTTGAAGCTGAAATGTTAGAATTAAAAGCAAATCCCAACCGCAGGGGAGTTGGCACAATCATCGAATCCAGTCTCGACAGGGGACGCGGTTATGTTGCAACAGTTTTGGTTGAAAACGGAACCCTCAATGCCGGAGATATTGTGATTGCAGGTCAGCATTTCGGCCACGTGAAAGCCATGTTTAATGAAAGAAACAAGCGAATTGAGTCTGCCGGTCCTTCCGATCCGGTAATAATTCTCGGGCTGAACGGCGCACCTCAGGCAGGCGATAAATTTCATGTGATGGAAAATGAGCGCGAAGCGAGAAGCATCGTAACCAAGCGCGAACAATTGGCACGCGAACAGGGACTCCGCACCCAAAAGCACATCACCCTCGATGAAATCGGACGCCGCATAGCCATCGGAAACTTCCAGGAGCTGAATCTGATTGTTAAAGGTGACGTGGATGGTTCCATTGAAGCGCTGTCGGATGCCTTAATCAAGCTTTCAACAGAAGAAATTCAGGTAAATATCAAGCATAAGGCGGTGGGGCAAATATCCGAATCGGATATTTTATTAGCTGCCGCCTCCGAAGCCATCGTGATCGGGTTTCAGGTAAGACCATCACTCAGCGCACGCAAATTAGCCGAAAAGGAAGAAATTGACATTCGCCTCTATTCAATTATTTATGACGCTATCAATGAAATAAAAGCAGCAATGGAAGGGATGCTTTCACCCGATATCAAGGAGGAAATTATTGGAACAGCCGAAGTGCTGGAAATCTTTAAAGTCACTAAAGTTGGTACGGTTGCCGGGTGTATCGTCCGGGATGGCAAAGTTGTGCGAAACTCCAAAGTCAGGGTTATCCGCGATGGAATCGTTATTTACACAGGTGATTTAGGCTCTCTCAAACGGTTTAAGGATGATGTGAAAGAGGTGAAAAACGGTTACGAATGCGGGTTGAATATTGAAAATTTCAATGATGTCAAAGTGGGCGATCATATTGAATCATTCAAAGAAGTTGAAGTTGCCAAACAGCTCTGAGCTCAAAGTTATTAACATCAGGCTTTTAATTATTAATTGGAAAATACTTTTCGCCGGAATTATTGATTTTGTAGTTTTGAGAAAAACTATGGAAACATGAAGCGTTACCTGATATTCTTAATAATTATTTTAGCATTTGCCGCAGCCGGGAGTTTCTATTTCTTATCGGGCAAAAAAACAATCTTCTCCAACAATAAAAATCTTTATAAAGCGGTTCCCGTTACGTCGCCTTTCTTTTTTGAGGTGAGTTCAATCAAAAATATTCCGGCAGATAACCCGGTCATCAGCGAGTGGAGCAAAAATGGCATAGGTTCCCAATGGTTTAAGCTGCTTCATCAGACGGATTCTCTGATTGACAATACTGAAGAGATACACAAAAGCCTGCGCGGCAATCCTTTTCTGCTTGCTTTCGGATACATTGGAAAAAATGAACTGATTCCTCTGCTTATTACGGAGCAGGGTTCAAAAAACAATGAATATTCGTTAACCAAACTGCTGCACACGTTGTACCCGTCAGAAAACTTCAAATACACCAAAAAGGAGTATGGAAAACATTCCATAACAGAAATCGGACAGGGAAGCGCGAAAGGCTCCTTGTATTTTACTTTTACAGGTGATCTTTTTCTGGCAAGTCCCCGCTCAATTCTCATCGAACAGGTTATCAGGCAGCTGGGAACGCCCGGCATAGTGAAAAATCCCTATTTCTCAAAAGTTAATAATTCAACCGGAACACAAGAAGTTACGCTTTATGTTAACCACAACTGGTTGGGCGGATTTTTCAATAATATCCTAAGTCGCACAGTGAGTAAAAAAACAGATGAGTTTGGCGCTGTGAAACGTAATCAGCCTGCAGTTCAGGCAGATAAACTAAGAAAATTTGCTGCATGGAGCGGCTATGACTTCAAAGCAGAAAACAAATTACTTTCGCTCAGCGGTGCATCTGCTGCTGACGATTCGCTGAATCACTTCCTTTCGGCATTTGCAGGACAACAGCCTGTGCGCAGCAATACTGAGCAGTTTTTACCCATAAACACCTCTTTCTTTCTCAGCTACTCCTTCTCCGGCAAGTCTCTTTTTTTCAAAAACCTTGAAGCATTTTATACCCACTCTGCCGAATATTATCACCGGGAAGAGCGCATGAAGCGATTTGAACAGGGTTTCCGCGGAAATATCCGAAAGATTTTTCAGGATATGGTGAAAGATGAGATAATTGTTGCTGCAACCACAATTCCGGTAAACCCCGATAACAAAACAGTCTATTTCATCCTCCACACTGAAGGGCGGACAGCTGCAGAAGAGCAGCTTAATAAACTACTGACAACCTATGCTGCAAGAACAGAGACAAATTTTGAACAATTAAGCTCGGAATATACCACTGACAACGGATTACAAATTAAAATTTACAAATTCCCCTACCCCTCTTTTCCGGGTTTGTGGATTGGCAGTCCGTTCGGTTTGTGCGATGCACACTT
>MTKW01035227.1_pt1 | contig 13520 bp, 10 predicted proteins | sample 1042761 | NCBI WGS metagenome assembly MTKW01 (sample SAMN06205366, study PRJNA360243) | anaerobic digester metagenome | biome: Wastewater treatment plant; feature: Anaerobic digester sludge; material: sludge; isolation source: anaerobic digester fed with sludge from wastewater treatment plant ...
TCAGTAAACGCGCGCCATGAGTCGGCAAGTGTTGTCAGAACCTTGTCATTGGCGGTGATCGCCTCCAACAATTCGGCTTTCGTCGCTGTCTCCGCTTCAACACCGGTCTTCAACCTAAGATACGTCTGTTCCAGAGGTTTGATCTTCGTCCTCGCGCGTTCCGCCGTCCGCTTCTTTTGTCGCGCCCGATCTACGTCGTCTTTCTCCTTCGCTAAGCGTGCTTTCTTTTCTTCTAGATCGGCAATTCTTGTCAATTGCCTATTGATGCGGATCGCTGCCTCCATCTCGCTCGTTAAGAGTCGCGACGCTTCCTGCAGACGCTTTTCGGCCGCGAGATCCTTCGCGAGGCGCATCTCCGCTTCTTCGGCGGCGGCTCGAATTTCTTTTTCAAACGAAAAGATCGCGTCGATCTGACGATTTCTTACCGCGTTCAAAAATGGTTCGGAGAAGGAGAGATCTTTTGTCACCGGTAGGTCTTGGGCTGCATCATGGAGACGCACCGTCATCTCATTCAGCGCCTCTTGTTTTTCGTTGTAGACGGCACGCAGTTTGTCCTGGACGCGCTTGGCAAAGTCTGTACGAAACACCTTCCGGAAAATCGCCTCCCGATCGGCGCTCTTGGCATTCAATACTTTGGAAAACTCACCTTGCGGCAATAAAAACAGATGGCGAAACTGTGCCGAATCGAGACCGAGCCGCTCATTGATCTGTCCTGCGACCTCACGCTCGCCGACGATCTCTCGGCCATCCGGCAAGGTCAGGATGACACTCATCTGTTCAGGCGTCGTGCCTTCCCCTCTCAATTTGGGACGCATATACGGTACGGTGCGCAGGATCCGGTAGGTCGCGCCTTGCAGCTCGAAGGTCAAATCGACGTACGGTTTGACGTCAGCCGCGGCATAATCACTTTTCAGGGTCGAAGGTGTGCCGGGATTATCCTGACCGCTCTTTTCCCCGTAAAGCGCATAAACGAGCGCATCGAATATCGTCGTCTTACCGGATCCCGTATCACCGGCGATCAGGAAGAGTCCGCGACCGATCGCTGCAAAATCGACCACCGCTTTTGCGGCAAAAGGACCGAATGCGTACATTTCTAGTCGGATTGGTTTCACAAAGCGTACCGCCTTTAGCTACGTTTACTGGCGCTCTCATAGTAGCATGCCACAAGCCATACGCTGTCGGGCGAGCGACACATGCTAAGATGGTCTCAATTACAACTTTCGTCCGGGATAAGTGGAAAGACGTATGGCAGATCAATCAACGAAAGAGCGACCTCAAAACGATGACGCGGCATTTGAAAATGCGGCGATCGGTAAGCGACTCCATCGCCTGAGAAAGAAACACAACATGACGTTGAAAGAACTGAGCGCCGAGACGGGGTTTTCCACCGGCTTTTTATCGCAGCTGGAAAGAGGCATCTCGACGATCGCGATCGATGCGCTGGCGAAGCTCTTAAAAGTCTTCAACGTCGATCTCGACGTCTTTTTTCAAAAAGATACACCGGCGGCCGGCCGTCATATCATGCGAAGCTACGAACAAAGACACGTCAAAATTTCGCCCAGGATCATTGAAACGGTGCTCAGCAGAAAAGTCGAGGAATTCAACTTCCTGCCGCGTCTCTATCACCTCTTACCGGCCGAATCGTCTCCTTCTCCCGCGCCCGAAGCGTACGAACATGAAGGTGAGGAGCTTATCTACGTTTTGGAAGGCGTATTGACTTTGTACCTCGACGGCAAAGCGCATCGTCTCTATCCCGGAGACTGCGCCCAGATGCACTCAAAAGAACCACACAACTGGGCAAACGAGACGAGCCACATCGTGCGCTTCCTGCAGATTAACTATCCGAATCCGTATCTCGATCGAGCCGATTGAGAAATCTAAGCATCAAAGAGAATCGTCGAATACATCTTTCAACCAAGAGGCCTGCCGGATTGACAGCTCACTACCCGACTGCTCTTTGAAGAAATGGACAAACTGTTCGAGCGGATCATGTGACGGCAGCACCGGTTCATATCGCTCGTTTATTTCTTTTTCAGCGCCACTCATTTCCAACGTCACAATGTAGGGGAAGAAACCTCTCAGCCGATTCATGGCATCGAGCGGCCAGTGCTCATCTTTCAGTTTGACGCGGAGATACGCTGATCTCTTTTCATGTGCTTCTTTTTGCCAGATCTCGCCGAGCGCCAGCAATTCGGAAAATGTGCCTTCGAGCTCGATCATATCGCGGAGCGGCGTAAGCGCGATCGACTCGATGTTCTCGACGCCTTTTGCGTCGAGCCTGACCAGATTGACGCCCTTCACATGATTGACCTCGGAGAACGAGTATTTCATCAGCGAACCGCTGTAGCGGACCGTATCACTGCCAATCGACTGCGGTCCGTGCAGATGGCCGAGCGCGACATACGTGTAGCCGGCAAAAGCACTGCAGTCGACTTCGCCGCTACCGCCGACATAACGGATCTCCGATTCGCTTTCGATCGGCTGCTGACTGCCGCTGACTACAAACTGATGGGCGACCAGAATGCGTCTGCCGTCGCCCGAAGCGGAGCGACGGAGCACGGCTTTAACGGCACTTTCGCAGGTGTCCAATACATCGTCCGGAAAAAGCGGGCGCACCGAAGCGGCACGCGTGAACGGCAACAGATCGATCGTGACCGGACCAAACTCGTCTTCAAAGACGACGCTCAGCGGCTTGTCTGAAGCGACGCCGGCGATATGCAGATTCGATTTCGCCAAGAGCTTACTTCCAAACTGCAGTCGTTCCGGCGAATCGTGGTTGCCTGCGGTCAATAGTACAGGGCAGACCGCAACCAGATCAGAGAGAAAACGGTCGGCGAGTGCCACGGCGTCGGCGCTCGGCTGCGTGCTGTCAAAGAAGTCACCGGCGATCAAAACGGCCGAGACGGCGCGCTCTTTCGCGATCGTGACGACCTGAGCGAGCAGATGCGCCTGATCTTCAAGCAGCGAAAATCCGTGAAAGCGTCTGCCGATATGGAGATCTGAAAGATGCAAGAATGAAAAGCCTGCCATAGTCACTCCTTCGTTAAAGCTTAGCTTACCAGAGTAGCCCATTCAATCGACTGGAAAACCGATACTAAAGGAAAAAGCCCCGGTCTAAAGGCCGGAGCTTTTTCTATCATCACTCTCTATTGAAAGCGCGTTTTATCTCCCTTTCGGATTCCTTACTCAGGCATCTCGATCAGGACTTCCCTCGCGTTGTCGATCGCATTGGCGATCGCTTCGATAATGTTGCCGTGGGCATCGGTCAGACTCATCGTGGCATGGGCCGTGAGATCCATCAGTGCCTCTTTTTCCTCATCGGTCAGTTCGGCATACTTTTCCGGATCGCCTTCTCTTTCCGAGTCTTCTTTCAGTGGACGACCGTTCACATCGGACGTGTGCTTGGCGACCCACGCTTCGACCTCTTCCAGCGTCATGCCGGTGAAGTGCGCCTGATAGGCATCCATCTGATCCGACCAGCTGCCGGTGACCATCTGGTAATCGTCGCCACGGTCACGCTTTGTCAGCCAGAGTTCAACTTCTTCCAGAAACCACTCGAGCGAGTCGGGCGTCTTCTCGTCGATCTCACCGTCATGATCTTCGTCGTAGTTGTAACCGCCTTGACCGGGCCAGCCGGAGAAGTGAGGCATGCCCTCGCCGTCGTAGTTCGGGGATGCGACTTCCAGCGTATCGACGCGCAGAGCTTCGATTGTCTCTTCTTCGTTCATGAGCACGGTAGCCACCGTCAGATTGACACTGTAGACCTGAACATCTTCCGAATCCTTACCGGGACCGACGCGCGGGTCGATGGAAAATCCGAGGCCGTACTGCGTCGCGACATCGATCTCGACCGATACGCGGTTCTCATACGCCTTTCTCAAGGTCGCGATGAGATCGCCGTGATTGTCGGTCAGACTCATTGTCGCACTCGCCGTGAGGTCGGCCAGCGCTTCTTTTTCTTCATCCGTCAAAGCGGCGTATTTGTCAGCATCGCCTTCTTTATCGGAATCTTCCTTCAGCGGACGACCGTTCACATCCGACGTATGCTTTTCGACCCAGGCTTCGACTTCATCGACGGTCATGCCGACGAAGAACTCCTGATAGGCATCCATCTCATCCGCCCAGCTACCGGAGACCATCCGGTAGCCATCGCCTCTGTCACGTTTCGACTTCCAGGCTTCGACCGAAGCGAGGAACTCTTCTTCCGTGTCGCCGATCGTGCCGTCGACTTCACCGTCTTTGTCTTCATCGTAGTTGTAGCCGCCTTGACCGGGCCAGCCGCCGAAATACGGCATGCCCTCGCCATCGTAGTTCGGCGTCGCAACTTCCATCGTATCGAAGAACATATCGACGATACGTCCGTCGATATCAAAGAGCACCGAGCCGTACACGATATTCAAGGTGTAGACAGGCGTATCGGTGTTATCGGGCGAACGCATCTCGCGGCCATTGCTGACCACTGCCGTACCCCACATGAGCGGCGTATTGACGATCTCTTCGACCGGTTTGACCGGCTCCTCGACAGGCTCCGACGGTTCTTCGGCCGGTTCCGTCGTCTCGACGGGCTCGTCTTCCGTTTCTTCCGGCTCTTCTTCCGATTCGCTCGGATCGACCGGCGCTTCGGCCGAAGCCAACGCATTGTCGACTGCCTCGATCAGGGCTTTCGATGACGCCGTAGCGCCGCCCACGATATCGACGTCCGTCGAATTGTTCTCAATGATCAAATCGACCAACTGATCAATCGCCGTATCGCCGATACCGGCCGTCTCAGCATGAGTCACTTCGATCGATTTGATCACACCGTCGACTCGTGTCACTTCAACCTGGAGCGTTCCGCCAAAACCTTCGGCTTCTCCGGTCAGCACTTCCTCGTCTGCCGCCAGTCCCACCATACCAAGGGACATGATGAGCGCCAGAACGAGCATGAAAATGGTTACTTTCTTCACGTTTTAATTCCTTTCGCAAGATAACTTGCTTTGCGCATAAATATCCTATACGAAAAGACGCGAAAATAGCAACCTAAAGATTGTTGACATCATGGACGAAAAACGCGCAAGCGTTTGCGCGCCAGGGGCTTTCCAAAACGTTGTAGCTTTAGAAAAAAGGCTTGTTAGGAGGACCGGACTCCACTCCATCCTTCGCATAATTATAATTTCTAGCGTATATTATGCTCTCTCCTCGCCCTTAACTTCGTCGCCGGAAAAGCGGATTTCACCTGTCTCGGCATCGAGTGCTTCGACGATCGCGAGTGAGGAAATATCGACATTGAAGTCTTTCACGGCTTCTCGACCGTTCTGGAACGCTTTTTCAATCGCGATACCGACCCCGGCGACAGATGCTCCGGCTGAGCGGCAAAGATCCAAAAGCCCCTTCAGTGCCTGACCGTTCGCGAGAAAGTCGTCGATGATCAAGACCGTATCGTCACTCGTCAGTAGGCGTTTCGAGATCGCCACGTTGTAAGAGACCTGTTTTGTATAAGAATAGATGTTGACTTCGTGACTCTCTCTCGTCACATTCGTGCTCGAGTATTTCTTAGCAAAAAGGAGCGGCACACCGAAACGCGAAGCGACAAAAACGGCGATCGCAATGCCGGACGCCTCGATCGTCATCACCTTCGTGATCTTCTTATCTTTGAATCGCTCATACCAGAACTCGGCCATATCGAGTAAGAGTTCCGTATCGACCTGCTGATTCAAAAATTGATCGACCAGCAAAATATTACCGGGCAGCACCCGGCCTTCTCTTCTAATCTTCGCTTTGAGTTGCTCCATGCATGCCTCCCCAACTGATCTGACCCCATTTTACACATGTCGGGCAGAATATGTGCGACTCTTCGTTTTCTTTACACCTGCCCGGAACCACCTTATACTCAATTGAACGTTTAGTCAGCGTAAAGACAGCGCTTAGCGCCGATCTTTGCCGCTACGATTACAAGAAAAAGGACGGATAATTTGACGTGAACAAGGAAATTATTTCAACCGAGCACGCACCGGCCGCGATCGGTCCCTATGTACAAGGCATTAAATTAGAAGATCTCGTATTCACCTCGGGACAGCTGCCGCTTGACCCGGAGACGGGCGAGATGCCGGAAACGGCATATGACCAGACGATCATGTCTTTGAAGAATGTGGAAGCCGTGCTGAAAGCCGCCGGCAGTGATCTTTCAAAAGCGATTCGCCTCGGTGTCTTCATCAAGAATATGGATGACTTCGCCGACGTCAATAAAGCGTATGCGACGTTTTTCCCGGAGAACGCCCCGTGCCGCACGACGGTCGAAGTCGCGCGTTTGCCAAAAGACGCTCTGGTCGAGATCGACGCCATCGCACACCGTTAATAAAGGAGAACTACGATGCCCGATGAACGCCTCGCAATGAGAGAGATGCTGAAAGACAAGATCAGAAAGACGGTCGATATCAGCCAGACGGCGCAGTCACGCGGCGAGCCGATGCCGCCTCTGCAAAAAGAGATACCGGCCGACTCCAAGCTGATCGATCTGCCCGACTGGAAAATGAACGTCGGCGAACTGCAGGTGCCTCTGTCCGAGCTCATCACGCACAGAAAAAGTGTCAGAAAATACGCCGCGAAGCCCGTAACCTTGCACGATTTATCGTATCTGCTCTGGGCGACGCAGGGAGTTCGAAAAAAACAAGACAGCGACACCGTCTGGAGAAACGTCCCGTCGGCAGGCAACCGGCATGCGCTCGAAACGTACATCGCCGTACGCGATGTGACCGGACTGGAGCCGGGTATCTACCTCTACCGTCCGTTGGAGCATGCCCTCGTCTTTGTCCATAAACCGGACGACTATCAAGAGCAACTGTCAAAGAGTGTCTACCGCCAGCTGTTCGTCAGCAAGGCACCGCTCGTCTTTATCTGGGCGGCGATCCCGTGGCGCATGGAATGGCGTTACAGCGAAGCGTCGGTCAAGGTGATCGCCCTCGATGCCGGTCACGTCTGTCAGAACCTCTATCTGGCGGCGCAGAGCCTCGGTTTAGGTGTATGCGGCGTCGCCGCTTACGATCAGGAATTGATCGATCAGTTCATTCAAGTCGACGGTAAAGATGAATTCGTCGTCTATTTAGGATCAGTCGGTCACGCGGCGCCGTAGACGAAAATCGAGCGCAAATTCACGATCTTCAGCAGCGAGGGGTACGAGATAGTGCCCCTCTTTTTGATATCCCGTGTAAGCGACATGCTGGATCACTTCAATGCCCAATTGTTCTTTTTGAAACGAGGTAAAACCATCGGACAAAGAATATCTCACCTCATCATTTTGCATGAAAAGTGACGAGTAGCCGGGCGATGCACCGACGAACGAGATATAGGCCAGAGCCTTCTGATCGATAAAGCCGGTGAGCGGCAGATCTGCTTTCACTTTCGCTTCGATGATCACTTCCAGCAAGATACCGTCACGCTCGATCAAGCGATGCGAGGGCAAAGGGATCCAGCGCGGATCCTCGCGAACCGTATGGCCTTCCGACCAACTGCCGTCTTCATTCATCACGGCATCATAACCGGGACTTAAGCGAAGAATCAGGTCATTGACATTCTCGACATAGTGGGCGGCCGAGATCGCTCCACGATGGTACGGCAGTTGCTTTTCCGCCGATATCACGAACATGGCCGCGACCAGAAAAACGACGCCGACTAAGAGTGAGACGATCTGCCGCCAGCGTCTGCTTTGGGAACTGACCGTTATCCCGTTATCCCAGGGCCACGCCTCATCCCGGATTACGCGGTGCCGCAGCTGTGACAATAAGAATAAATTGAAAAACAAAATCCACCAGCCGAGCCCCTCTCTAAAGACATGAAGTGTACGACGAAAGGCCGTGCCAAACGAAAGACGCCGCCCGGAATCGGTCAGAACCCGAATACCGAGAAGCCACTTACCGGGCGTAAAGGAGAAGAGTGAAAGCATCAGCGGTTCTATGATGAACATCAAGACAATCGGCAGGATATAGGTGAGTAGCCAGCCGCGCCAGATCGGTTCAGCATTTATCCGAAACACGAGATCGAGAAAAAAGCGCGTCAGTACGAAATAAAACCCTAAGTCGAAAAGGCGGGCAACGGCGCGCTCATTAAACTGTCTTCGGATGTGGCGCTTCGCCTCTTTCGCCGTCGTTATCAGCTGATCCATAGCAAAAGTATAGCAGAGCATGAAAGCCCGTAAACCATCGATTTACACCATTTTTATGGTAAACTTATCGCTCAACTCATCACGTGCCGGATCGTTTTTCAGCTAAAACAATAACGTGCATTCGGCACTCGCCAGCGACATGCGAAGGAGTCAGTGCAGATGGCTAAGAAAAAGGACAAATCGAAGGACAAAGTAAAAGACAAACCGAAAGCGAAGAAAAAGGTGAAAAAGGACAAAGTCCTCCAGGCTGAAGTTGAAGCGAGCGTCAGCGAAGAGACGAAAGAAAAAAAGCCGAAGAAGAAAAAGAAAGTCGAAGCGGCACCGCCCGAAAAAGCGGCTCCGAAAAAGAAAAAGAAAAAAGCCGAGAAGGTAAAAGCGGAAGAAGTCGCTAGCGACGAGCAAAAAGAAAAACCGGCGAAGAAAAAGAAGAAGTCTGCGCCGCTGAAGAAAAAGAAATCGGAAGCTCGTAAGAAAACAGAAAAAGAACGGCGCGTCGAAAAGCCGGCCAAGAAAAAAGAAGAAGAAGCGCCAGCCGAACCGGTCGATGCCACTGTCGTCGAGACGAAACCGCCTGTAGCGAAAGAAAAGACGGACACTTCAGCAGTCGGTAGTGATCTGTTGCTTGGTATTTCACAGGTCTATCGCCTGAGCACGGGCGATCTGCAGACAGCACTCAAGGATAAAGAGATATCCGCCTCGCAATGGGAGATTCTGTCTTCTCTCTCTCAGGACGAACCTCTGACGCAGCAGGAGTTGGCACGATCTTTGTTTGTTTCCGAAGGTAACATCACGCAGATGCTGACCAAGATGGAAAAACTTGGCTGGATCGAAAGAAAGCGCGAGTGGCGCACGAATTACGTGACCTTGTCGGCCGCAGGCCATGCCTTGAAAGAGAGCGTCCAGTCGATCTATACGTCAGTCAATGACCAGTTTTTCGGTGAGCTGACGAAGGAAGAGCGCGACGTATTACAGCGAATCCTCGATTCGCTCGTCCCTGAATCTGAGCCGGAAAATTGAAATTCGCTCCTCGATTCGGTATAACGATTGCAGACTCTAATAAGAGATCTACTTCTATATAAACGAGGAAGACTATTTTGAAACGCACTGATTACTGTGGCCTTCTGCGCGAAGCCGACATCGGCAAGCATGTCGTCTTAGCAGGCTGGGTGCAAAACAAACGCGACATGGGCGGCGTCATCTTTATCGACCTGATCGATAAAGAAGGGACGCTGCAGATCGTCGCCAATTCGGACCAGGTCGACGAAGCGACGTTCGCGACGTTTGAACAAGTCAGAATCCAATCGGTTCTGGCGGCTGCCGGTACGCTGACGAAACGCGATCCGGAGACTATCAATCCGAGGCTTGAAACCGGCACGATCGAGCTGAAAGTCGAGCGTGCCGAGGTTTTATCCGAGGCAGAGACACTGCCTTTCAGCATCGACGATAACACGCCGGTCAGAGAAGAGCTGAGACTTAAATACCGGTTTTTGGACCTGCGCCGGCCGCGCATGCAAAAGAATTTGCGCATGCGACATAAGGTCGCCCAGGCGATCCGCGATTTCATGGATGACGAGGGCTTCATCGATGTAGAGACACCGATGCTCACGAAAAGTACGCCGGAAGGCGCGCGCGATTACCTCGTGCCGAGCCGTATTCATCCGGGACACTTTTACGCCCTGCCGCAATCACCTCAGATCTTTAAACAGCTTTTGATGGTCGGCGGAGTCGACAAGTACTATCAGATCGCGAGATGTTTCCGCGACGAAGATCTACGGGCCGACCGCCAGCCGGAATTCACCCAGCTCGACCTCGAGATGTCGTTTGTCGATCAGGAAGATGTGTTGACCCTGCTCGAGCGCTTGTTCAAGTATGTCATGCGTGAAGCGGGTGGTATTACCTTGGACGAGCCGTTTCCGCGCATCACGTGGCAGGAGGCGATGGACCGCTACGGCAGCGATAAACCGGATCTTAGATTCGATTTGGATATCGTCGATCTGACGGACGTCTTGAAAGATTCCGGCTTTACCGTATTCAAGCAGGCGATCGCCGCCGGCGGCGTCGTGCGCGCGATCAATATCCCCGGTGCGGCCGATATGCCGCGCTCGGAGATCGACGATCTGACACGTTTCGCGATCGAGAGCGGCGCCAAGGGCATGGCCTGGATCGCCTATCGCCCGGACGGTGAGATCTACTCCATTTTGACAAAATTCATGTCCGAGTCGGACCTTCAAGCGGTCCTCGACAAGGTCGCTGCGAAACCGGGCGATTTCATTGTCTTCTCCGCCGATACGCTGGAGACAGTACGAAAGGTCATGGGACTTCTGAGAGGCGAAATCGCGAGAAGAAGAGACCTCATCTCCGACCAGTACCGCTTCCTGATCGTGACCGATTTTCCGATGTTCGAATACGACGAGGAAAACGCTCGCTGGTCACCGCAACATCATCCGTTCACGATGCCTTACAAAGAAGATGTCCCCTTATTGATCTCCGATCCCGGCAAGGTCCGCTCTCAGGCGTACGACGTCGTATTGAACGGTACTGAACTCGGCTCCGGCAGCATCCGGATCCATGACCGCGACATTCAAAAGCAGGTATTCAGCGCGCTCGGTTTCAGCGATGAAGAGATCGAAGCGCGCTTCGGCTTCATGCTGAACGCGTTCCGTTTCGGCACGCCGCCGCACGGCGGCTTCGCCTTCGGCCTCGACCGTCTCGTGATGCTCATGCTAAATGAATTGAATCTCAGGGAAGTCATCGCTTTTCCGAAGATCAAGGATGCGTCCGATCCGATGACCGAAGCGCCCGGCGTCGTCGACCAGGCACAGCTCGATCTTTTAAATCTCGCCTTGACCGGCGAAGCGTTAAAAGAAGCCGAGGCAGAGGGTCGTGAGAAAAAAAAGAAACCGGCTTTCGATCTGGCCAGGATCGCCGAGCTGACGCGTATCGAGATTGCACCAGAAGACATTCCGCGCTATGAGAAAGCGCTCGAAAGTGCGCTCGATCTGGCATCGACGTTGAGGGACGTTGAAACTTCGGAAGAAGAAGCCAGCGAGGAAAGAGAGAACGTGTTTCAAGATCAAGATTTGCGCACGCTCGGTTTGACGCAAAAAGAGCTTTTACAAAACGCGCCCGCAGAACAAGACGGGTGTTTCTTCGTACCAGAGGTGTTGGAATGATAGATAAGGTCAATCAGATGACGATCTCCGAGTTGAGCGAGGGGCTCCGGACACGCGAATTCTCCGCCGAGGAACTGACCAGGCACAGCCTGCAGATGATCGAACAAAAAGAACCGGAGTTGAATGCGTTCATTACGGTCACGGCAGAGCGCGCGATCGAAGACGCAAAGGCAGCTGACAAACGTCTGGCGACAAAAGCCGAGACGAATCCGCTGCTCGGTATTCCCGGTGCCTTGAAAGACAACGTCTGTACCAAGGGCATCAGAACGACATGCGCCTCGAAGACACTGGAAAACTTCGTACCGCCGTACAGTGCGACCGTCGCCGATCGTCTCGCCGACGCCGGTATGGTGCTCCTCGGCAAGGTCAACATGGATGAGTTTGCCATGGGGCAGACGTCCGAAACGTCGTACTTTGGTGCGACCAAAAACCCGCGCAATACGAACCGTGTACCGGGCGGCAGTTCCGGCGGATCGGCAGCGGCCGTCGCGGGAGATGAAGCCGTCTTTGCCATCGGCTCCGATACGGGCGGCTCGATTTTGCAACCCTCCGCCTTTTGCGGTGTGATCGGACTTCGTCCGAGCTATGGACTCGTCTCGAGAAACGGCATCGTCGCTTTCGCCTCGTCCCTCGATCAGGCGGGACCGATCACGAGAACGGTCAAAGACAACGCCCTCGTCTTAAATGCCATCGCCGGACACGATCCGCGCGATACGACGAGTCTGCATGTGAGAGAGCCCGATTATACCGTAGGCATCACGGACGGTGTCAAAGGGCTGACCTTCGGTCTGCCGACCGAATTCTTCGGTGAGGGACTGGCTGAAAGTATCAAAGACGCCGTACTCGATGTGGCGAAAAAACTCGAAAGCCTCGGCGCCACGATCAAGGAAGTCTCCTTGCCGTCTTTGAAATTTGCCTTGCCGGCCTACGTCCTTATCTCCTCGGCCGAAGCGTCCTCCAATCTGGCGCGCTTCGACGGCATCCACTACGGCTACCGGGCCGAAGGAGCCGAATCGCTCGACGATGTCTACGTGAAGACGAGAAGCGAAGGATTCGGAGCCGAAGTGAAGCGTCGCCTGATGCTCGGCACCTTCGCGCTGAGCTCCGGCTACTACGATGCCTATTACAAAAAAGCACAACAGATCCGCACCTTGATCGGCAGCGAATTCAAACGTGTCTTCGCCTCCGTTTCAATGCTCATCGCGCCGGTCGCACCGGTGACCGCCTGGCCGCTCGGCCAATCGATCACCGATCCGGTTCAGCTCTATCTGAACGATATCTACACGGTGCCGATCGGGATGGCCGGTCTGCCGGCCCTGTCGCTGCCTGTGGCGAAAGATGAAGACGGACTGCCGATCGGCCTCCAGCTGATCGGGAACCGCTTCCAGGAACGTCTCCTCTACCGGGCGGGCGTCAGTATCGAGGAGGTGACGAGATGAGCGACTATGAAGCCGTTATCGGTCTCGAAGTCCACATCGAACTGCATACGAAGCGCAAGATCTTCTGTTTCTGTGAGATCAAGGAAGATCCTGCACCGAATACCCAGACGTGTGAAGTCTGCACCTCGATGCCGGGCACGTTGCCCGTGATGAACCGAGAGGTCGTCGAATTCGCCGTCAAGGCCGGTCTGGCCGTCGGCGGAACGATCAACCACATGTCGCAGATGGACCGCAAGAACTACTTCTATCCGGACCTTCCGAAGGCGTATCAGATTTCGCAAAACGAACACCCGATCGTCAGCGGCGGCAAGGTCGACATCGAGACGGAAGCAGGTCAAAAGACGATCCGCCTGACGAGGATCCATATGGAAGAAGATGCCGGCAAACTGGTCCACATAGAAGGAGAAGGCACGCTGGTCGACTGCAACCGCGCAGGGGTTCCCCTGATCGAGATCGTCAGTGAGCCGGATATCCGGAGCGCCGAAGAAGCGATCGCGTTCCTGAAAAAGCTGCGCGCGATCATGGTCTATACCGGGATCACGCTGGCCAGAATGCAAGAAGGCGAGATGCGCTGCGACGTCAACTTGTCCGTAAGGAAAAAAGGTGACAAGACGCTCGGCACGAGAACCGAGATGAAGAACATCAACAGCTTCGCCTTTGTCGGCAAAGCGATCGAAGGCGAATTCAAACGTCAGGTCGACGTACTCGAAGCGGGCGGCACGATTATCCAGGAGACTCGCCGCTTCGATGATAAAACGGGACAGTCGACCT
>MTKW01000101.1_pt1 | contig 13517 bp, 14 predicted proteins | sample 1042761 | NCBI WGS metagenome assembly MTKW01 (sample SAMN06205366, study PRJNA360243) | anaerobic digester metagenome | biome: Wastewater treatment plant; feature: Anaerobic digester sludge; material: sludge; isolation source: anaerobic digester fed with sludge from wastewater treatment plant ...
GTATTAAGCGAGGCAAGGAGTGTGCCGTGGTCATAAACCAACTATGACCGGTTCCATGCTCTATCATCCGGCATGAAACACTAAGCAGGATATAGCAGGCAAGCAGTGTGCCGGATGTGAAAAGCGAAAGAAATACCGGCGACGAGAGGCTGAATTTCAGCGTGAAAGGGGGGAGCGGCGTCGCCAATGTGACGTCGCGTGATAGACTTGACCCGAGGTTCTTTGGTTTTTGTGTTCCACAGTCACATACCCTATTGCCGCAAATCGGGCATGTGGCCGTTTGGCGAAGAATGGCTGTATGAAGCTATGCTCGGATCATATATACCCTTTCTGGACGTTCTCCGTTCCATACCTTATGGCCAAGGTGAATCAGGCCGATCAGACTCTTCCTCCGAATTGCCTGTCAGTGTCACCATAGGGGTCACGCCCATTCTTTTGGATCAGTTGGATGACGACTATATGCGTGAAGGATTCATCAAGTGGACTCAAGCCCGGATAAAGCGTGCTGACGAAGACAGAAAACGCTTCAAACTCACAGGTGATGAGGATTTGGAATGCCTGGCAGGCTCATACTTTGACGAATACAGGCAAGCTCTCAGGACGTTTTGTAACGACTATGCAGGCGACATAGTCAGCGCTTTAGCTGAACTCGAGAGGCGGGGCGTGGTAGAGATTATTACGTCTGCTGCTACCCATGGCTACTTGCCTCTTCTGAATGAAGATACATCTATTCGTGCGCAATTGGCAGTAGGTTGTGAAACCCATGAGATGAGGTTCGGACGGCCTTCGAGAGGGATCTGGCTCCCTGAGTGTGCCTATCGACCGGGCCTTGAGGAATACCTGGAGGCTTTAGGGCTTGAGTACTTCTTCGTGGACAGACATGCTATTGAAGGTGGGGCCCCGATCGGTATCTCCAGTGGCGATGAGGCCAGAGAGGTTCGTGCAAACCATGCGGCATTCGGCGATGAAAAGAGGGGCACGACCTACATGCCATACCTGGTTAACCGCTCAAATGTAGTATGCATGGGCAGAAATGAACGAGTAACGACGCAGGTATGGTCCTCTTGGCTGGGATATCCAGGCGATGGTTTATACAGGGAGTTTCACAGGAAAGACGACGTAACAGGCTTGCAGTACTGGCGCGTTACCGGCAGAGACGTGGATCTTGGAAAGAAAGAAGTCTATGACCGGGAAAAGGCAGCCCTTAGGGGCAAGGAGCATGCAGCTCACTTCGTCGGGCTGGTGCACGAGCTCATCAATGACTGGAACAAAACCACCGGTGAGCACGCTCTGATCGTGGCGCCATATGATATGGAACTCTTCGGCCATTGGTGGTATGAAGGCGTCCTCTGGCTCTCTGAAACCTTAAGAGAGTTCTTGGGCAGCTCTACTGTGGGTATCTCTTCTGCAGGCGAACTCCTTGATCATCATCCTCCTTCTGAGACCATTAAGCTGCCTGAATCCTCATGGGGGAGAGGCGGGAGGCATGAGGTCTGGCTAAATGATGAGACAGCATGGATGTGGGATATGATTCATGCTGCAGAAGCCCGGATCAAGCGGCTTGCTGCGCTCAGCCCTGGAACAGAAGATACTGATCTCCTTGACCTCCTCAAAACCCAGGCGCTGAGGGAGTTTCTCCTTTTAACGTCCAGCGATTGGCCGTTCCTCGTCACAGAGAGGCAAGCAGAGGATTATGGGGCGAGGCGATTCCGGGAGCATGCAGAGAGGTTCGACAGGCTGATGGATTATGCAGAAGCAATTCTGGACGGAGAGGAGTCTAAAGTGTCAGAGGAAGAAATCATCGGCTACCTCTCCTATGTGAGTGAACTTGATAATCCCTTCCCTGGCCTTAGGTTCTCCGTCCTTGGCAGGCAGGATCATGAGAACCGGGAGAAGGAGGACAATGAGTAAGGCTGACACGAGCGAAAGGGGGCGTCTTTATGAAGGCTGTGGTCATGGCAGGTGGGGAAGGAACAAGGCTTAGACCCCTTACCTGCAACCGGCCAAAACCCATGGTCCCTGTGGTAAACAAGCCTATCATCCAGCATATATTCGAGCTTTTGAGACGCCATTCTATTACTGATATAGCGGTTACCTTGTACTATCTTGCTGATGAAATCGAAAGCTTTTTCGGTGACGGGTCAGAACTGGGCCTTAAGCTTTCCTACTCTATTGAGGATGTGCCTTTGGGGACAGCGGGCAGCGTCAGAAAGGCTTGTGAAATGCTTGGGCGAGAGCGAGTCATAGTAATATCAGGAGACGCTTTGACTGACATCGACCTTGATGAGGTAATCAGGTTTCACGAAGCTAAATCAGCCATGGCTACCATTGTTACCACCAGGGTTCCTAACCCTCTTGAGTACGGGATCGTTGTGTTTGATGAAGAGGGGCGAATCAGGAGATTTCTGGAGAAGCCCAGTTGGGGTCAGGTTTTCAGCGACACTGTGAATACCGGCATTTATGTCCTTGAGCCGGAAGTGCTTGATTACATTGACCCGGGCAGGCCTGTGGATTTCAGTCAGGACGTGTTTCCGAAGCTCCTCCATGAGGGAGAGAGATTGTTCGGATTTGTGACAACTGACTACTGGTGTGACGTGGGTAATCTGCAGCAATATAGGGAAGCGCAGATAGACGCTGTCACCGGTAAGGTAAATGTGACAATCCCCGGCGCAAAGATAAGACATGATATCTGGGTCGGCGAAGGGACAGAGATTGATCCTGGGGCAACCCTCGCCGGTCCCCTGGTAATCGGCAGGAATTGTCGAATCGGCAAAGGGGCAGGCTGTTTTGAATACAGCTTCATAGGGGACAATTGCATTATTGAAGAGGATGTAAGAATTCATCGGAGCGTTTTATGGCCGGACTCGTTTTTAGGCCAGAGCGCTGAAATAGGAGGAACCCTTGTAGGCCAGCATGCGATTGTTAAGGATTTTGTCACTTGCCACGAAGGGGTTGTCATAGGAGATAGGTGCAGAATCGGGCAAGGCGCAACTCTGCAGCCACATGTCAAGATTTGGCCTAATAAAGTCATTGAATCCGGGTCGCGCGTTGCTATGAGCTTGATATGGGGCACAAAATGGCCGGGTTCCATATTCAAAGAGCGGGGCGTTACCGGACTGACTAACATTGAGTTGACTCCGGAATTTGCAATGAAACTAGGGGCATCCTTTGGAAGCTCTATTGGCAAAGGTGCTACTGTCACCACCAGCCGAGATGATCACCCGTCATCCAGGATGATTCTGAGGTCCATCATTTGCGGACTCATGACAGTAGGCGTAAACATCCTGGATCTTCGGTCGACCCCGCTTCCGGTGAGCAGGTATAATATCAAGACTCTTGGCGTGGACGGCGGTCTGCATATCCGAATTTCCCCCGATAACCCCAGGTATACACTGGTCGAGCTCTTCAATAGACAAGGAATCAATCTTCCCAGATCTCATGAGCGAAAAGTTGAGAACCTTTTCTTCAGAGAGGATTTCAGACGCACTGACGCGGATGAGGTCGGGAAGTTGGAGTTTCCCGGGCGAGTCCTTGACTCGTACGTGGAAGCGTTCTTTAACTATGTGGACATAGGGGCAATTCTAGGTTCAAGGAAGAGTGTTGTCATAGACTACGCATATAGCAGGCTGTCCATGTTTTTCCCCAGTATCTTCGGGCGGTTGGGATGCGAAATGGTGGCGCTGAATGCCTATCCGGATCATTCCAGAATTCCTAAGACCGCTGAGGACAGAAAAATTCATCTTGATAGGTTGTCTAAGACTGTAAGCACTCTGAAGGCGGATATAGGGGTCCTCATCGAAAGCGACGGAGAGAGGTTGTCGCTGGTAGATGAAGGAGGAAGGATTATTGAAGGGAACACCCTGCTTGCTGCCATAGCGTGGCTTGCGTTAAAGGATGCTTCAGCTCGAACGAGCGCCGGAAATGGTAAGGAGGGCCTGGAATACCCGTTGTATCCTTTGCGAGTTGCTGTTACGGTGGACGCTACCGGGGCAGTAGAGGAAATAGCCGGAGGCTTCGGGGCTGAGGTGTTTAGAACGAGGCAGGATCCGCGATCTCTCATGGAGTTTCTGCTTCGTCCAGGGCAGGAGGTCCTGTTTGCAGGAGACGGAGACGGAGGTTTTATCTTCCCAAGTTTTCAGCCTGCCTTTGATGCAATGTTTACCCTTGCAAAAGTACTTCAGTTCCTGGCCGGGGAGGGCTTGGAGCTTTCGAGTGTCGTCGATAGCTTGGATATTCCGCCTATGGTGAGAAAAGCAGTTACGTGTCCGTGGGAACATAAGGGCCGGGTAATGAGGGTTCTGGCGCAGGAATCGGAAGGGACAAGAAGGGAATTCATTGACGGTCTTCGCATGTTCCGAGATGACGGATGGGTTCTTGTATTGCCTGATCCCGCAGAGGCGACTGTTCATATTTACTCTGAAGCTACTACTCATGCGGCTGCAGCCGAGTATGCAGAGGGATTTGCGGAAAGGATAAGCGAAATAGCGGGATTAAGCAAGTGAGCCTGGGCTCAGTGAACGCTGAGAGTCAATATCGCTGCCGCAGGATGCAAAAGAGCAACTGCAACTGCTGCAACTGTTAACTGTTCGCGTGGTAGACAAGGGTGAGCACAAACGTGGCACGTAGATCGGGGAAAAGGGGCGCATGGAAGCGCCCCTTGTTGATGAATCAGCCCGGCACGATTCATCTGCCTGGCGCGAGTCAGCCTGGCACTACTCATCCTGGCAAGGGCCAGCCCAGTACTAGCCAGCCCGGCATTCTGTCCTAAGCCGGCTGAGTAGTATCAGTAGTTCTCACACAGGGGCTGAAAGAATGCCCTTGGGTGTTTACAAGCAGGACATGCTTCAGGCGCCTCCGCCCCTTCATGGACATATCCGCAGTTGCGGCAGTGCCACTTAATCGGTTTGTCTCTGCGGAAAGTCGTTCCGTCCTGAATCCTTGCCAGCAATGCCTTGTAACGCTTCTCGTGAGCTTCCTCGACTTCGCCTACCTCTTCAAAAGCTACTGCGAGATCTTCAAAGCCCTCTTCCCGTGCGACTTCGGCAAATTCCTTATACATTGAGGTCCACTCGTAGTTTTCACCTTTGATGGCGTCGTCCAAATTAGCCGCAGTATCTGAAATCATGCCCAGGGCTTTAGCCCACAATTTTGCGTGTTCTTTTTCATTGTCTGCTGTCTCTTCGAATATGGCAGCAATGTGCTGATAACCTTCCCTGCGTGCTACGGAAGCGAAGTATGTATACTTGTTCCGAGCCTCGGATTCACCGGCAAAGGCGGCCTTCAGATTGGCTTCAGTCCTAGATCCTTTAAGTTGCATTTTGATGCCTCCATCTCTCGTATTTTTTCTATGCTTATCATTCGCCTGATACCTTGAACCTATTATGTCGTTGATCTGCTCCATCATCAAGTTCACACTGATGAAGCTGACAACCATGTGAAATTCTCAACCAAAGGTGTCACCGAGCCCACAACCAAGATTGTCGACTACGGTCGCCAAGTCCGCACCGATGCGAGATTGTCGACCAGGAGTGTTCAAATATAGTTGTCGAGTCGACACCGATGCGAGACTGTCAACTAAGATTGTCAACTATAGTCATCAAGTCCACACCGATGCGAAATTGCTAACCAAGATTAGCCAATGAACTGTGGACATTACAGATTCTCCGCAAAGTTGCAGAATCCTTCTGAGATACGTGTTTTCTTAGCCTGCCTGGTGTGCGCGAATACTTACGACCTTCTTTCATATAGGTCGTCGGTAAAGATCAATGATCGGCAAATTCAGTTTATCGCATTTCCACTGATGAGATCCTCGGTTGGGGCTATTTGACGCTCACAATTTAATGATTCGTGAAGATCCGTAATATGGGATCTGTAATATGGGATTGACAAAAGATGAGGGCCGGATATAATATAAGTGATGCACTTAGTAATATATTCTATGATTGGATCTGTTTCCCCCGTCCTCATGTTCTTAGTCGTCACATGCAATGATTTGAAACGAGTGTCCGCGATACAGACGGAGAATAAAGGATTCAAAAGAGCAACTTGAGACAGAAACCAAAAACGGAGCTATGACCGGAGCACCTGAACAAGAACCGGAGACGAAGCTCTATGAGAGAAACAGGACAGAGATCCAAAATGGACATCCTAAGAGAAAAATGAATGACATTGGAGGGATATCAATGAGAAGAATTAGACTCGAGGAGCTCCCGATGGTGACTTCACCAAGAGGCCCGAAGATTAGAAAAGTGGTGTCTACCGATGACGTTGCCGTTGCCAACGTAGTTCTCGAACCCGGTCAGGTATTGCCGTCTCACAAGACTCCTGTGGATGTGCTGTTCTATGTGCACGCAGGTTCAGGTTATGTCGTTATTGATGATGAGAATATCGAAGTCTCCGCCGGCGATATGGTTCCCAGCCCGAAGAACATACCTCACGGCTTAAAAGCAGGTGAAGAGACTGACTTTAGCGTTTTGGTAATAAAGACACCCAACCCGGATACTCTGAAGAATCGCGATTAGTACTGTGCGTGTAGGAATTCCGATTTCTATAGAGAACGATTTCAGTGATGGGAGTTCAATCTATAGACGGGATGTGGTTTGTTTCATGGAACTTGATCAGCTTATAGAAAAGGTTACAGCGGAACTCATGAAGGAATTCAAGCGGGAGCCACAGGACCTGCAGGAATCACAGCCTCCGCATACGCCACAGGATCTGCAGGGCTTGCAATCTTCGCCTGCGTCGCAGACAGCCTGCGCTTCGCAAGAAATAGCTCGCTTCATAGACCATACGTTGCTTAAACCGGATTCCACACGTGAGCAAATAATCAGGTTCTGTGAGGAAGCAAAAGAATACTGCTTTGCTTCCGTCTGTGTGAACCCGACAAATGTGAGCTTGGCCTCGAACCTTCTTAAAGACACACCGGTGAAAGTATGCACAGTCATAGGGTTTCCCTTAGGCGCAAATACCTCTGTGACTAAGGCCATAGAAACCAGAGACGCAATTGTGAACGGAGCATCCGAAGTAGACATGGTCATCAATGTCGGTGCTCTGAAGTCAGGCGATCATAATCAAGTGCTGGCGGATATCGAGGCTGTAGTGGACGCAGCCGGCGGTAAAGCCCTGGTCAAGGTAATTTTGGAGACTGCCCTTCTTACAGATGAGGAGAAGGTGAAAGGATGCCTGCTGGCAAAACTTGCCGGAGCTGACTTTGTGAAGACATCTACAGGATTTGGCCCCGGAGGAGCCACTGTTGAAGATATCAGACTCATGCGGAAGACAGTCGGACCGGACATGGGTGTGAAAGCCGCAGGAGGCATCCGAGACTATGAATCTATGATACGAATGATACATGCAGGCGCAACTCGGATCGGAGCAAGCGCAGGTACAAAGATTGTCAAACAAGCCAAAGAGTCTGAATTCAGGTAGTCACTGGGTAGTTCCAATGTGTGCGGAAGCAGGGAGGATCTTTTTTCCCTGCTTCCTATCATCATCGGCCAACCGGGCTTTCGCAAAGCGTTTGCGTGAACAATCCCGCTTGCGGGTTGACCGTGGCACAATTGCCGCCGTCTTTTAGTGGCAGCTAAAGGCTATTATAACCGTATCCGATTTTTGTATACACGACAATGCGTGGTATTATGGTGTACAGACGCAACTGTCCACACCTAGCAGGAGTATTATCAGTAGTTGCCGAACCAAAATTGGGCGTTAATAGAGACAGTCACAAAAGCATAAAGGGAGGCTGCACCTAAGCATGCGATTCTTGCTGGAGCTTTTCACATCATTCTTCAAAATAGGCGCGTTCACGTTTGGAGGGGGCCATGCCATGGTACCTCTCATCCAAAAAGAAGTCGTAGATGAAAAGGGATGGATTGAGGCAGAAGACTTCATAGACATCTTGGCTTTGGCTCAGACTGCTCCCGGTCCTGTGGCTGCCAATACATCAGTTTTTGTGGGATACAAACTTGTCGGCATCCCAGGCGCTGTCTGGGCTCTGGCAGGGACGATACTGCCGTCCTTCATCGTAATTCTTGTTGTTGCCATGTATTTCACGAGAATTACTGATTCTGCCGTCATAAACGCAGCCTTCTCCGGAATAAGGCCTGCAGTAGTCGCGCTTGTAGTAAGCGCAGCCATTAACATCGGCAAGACAGCGCTTCGCGATCTGAAGGGAGTAGGCATTAGTATTCTTGCCTTTCTTGCCGTCACAGTCGGAGGCATACATCCGATACCGGTGATCTTAGGTAGTGCTGCGCTGGGTTATGCGTTCTTTGGAGATGATAAGATTCCCGGGCTAAACAATCAGGTTGACTGACTAATAGGACTTACTAGGGGCTGACGAAACAATGACAAGCATTCCATTTAAGCTGCTATTTACTTTTTCAAAAATCGGCCTTTTTACATTTGGCGGAGGATACGCCATGATTCCCCTGATGGAGAAGGAAATAATACAAGCAAACAAGTGGCTGTCAATGAAGGAATTTGTGGACATCATCGCTATCGCAGAAGTGACTCCCGGGCCTATTGCCGTCAATTCTGCCACTTATGTAGGCTACAAAATGGCCGGAGTCTGGGGCGCAGCGTTTGCCACGATAGGTGTGGTTCTACCGTCATTTGTCATAGTCATCTCCTTGGCCTCCCTATTCCTGAAATACAAGGATGCTCCCGCTGTAAAGGCTATTTCAAAAGGGCTTAGAGCTGCAGTCACGGCAATGATAGCCAGTGCAGCCTTTTCAATGGCAAAAGCGTCCATTATCGATGTGCAAGGTATAGTAATTGTTGGACTGGTATTATTCGGGATATTCAAGATGAAAATACATCCGATAATTTGTATTTTTTTGGCGGCAGTGCTGGGAATTGCCTTATGGGGTGGAATGATGCTGGTCCCCGGTTTGTAGCTATGTCACATATGCCGAGCCTTTGTGGGGAAACATAAAAGGTGACAAGTGAACAAGGAGGGGACTTTCAGTGCCGGTCAGGAAGAAAAGACCTGCTAAAGCTAAGGCTAAACGCCCATTGGATTCGCTGAAATACGAGGTTGCCAGGGAACTCGACCTTCCAAAAGAAGTGCTTGAGGAGGGTTATTGGGGGAATCTGTCTTCCAGACAGTGTGGAGCCGTGGGCGGCCAGATGGTCAAAAGAATGATAGAGGCTGCTCAAAAGGCCATTGCTGAGGAAGCAGCAGCTCAAGCCATAGCGGGATTCCGATCCGGTTTAGGGCTTCCTCCGGAAACAGACGTGGAGATACCGCCTGAATTGTAGAATGCGCAGACGCTGGGCACAGAAACCTCAATCTGTGCCCGGTTACCTTGATTGATCACGGATACGGCAAATGCGGCTATAAAAGCATAGACGTCATAAGACATCAATTTTCACTGGTATATCAAGGACATGTCCCCATTAATTAACATGCAAATAGCGACTAATTCCTAAATGACAGCACCAAGCGCTGACCTAGATGCTGTTGTTTTCTTTTGATTGTTTTACAATCGCTGTAAACGCTGCCACAATTACTCGGGTATGTTCCTCGGCGCCTGCTATCCAATAGAGACGACCAGATATACTAATTATAACCGAGACTCTCCATCGGTTTCCTAGCATACGTTCATGCGTTTGTGTGACACTATAAGCAGAAAAGCGTGGAGGGTGGTGAAATATAATGGCACGTGGCTCACGTAGAAGGAATCGCCCGGTTGTCCCTGAGGCCCTTGCAGCGCTTGATAGGTTTAAGTACGAAATTGCAAACGAACTGAACCTGCCTGGCAATATCATAAACACGGGATACTGGGGGAACTTGCCTTCAGCTCAATGTGGCGCAGTCGGCGGACAGATGGTTCGGAGGATGATAGAGGCTGCCCAGCGGTCACTGATAGAAGGCACTATGGCCGGAGTCAAAGCAGGATTCCAGGCCGGCCTCACCCAGCAAGGCGTCACCCAGTCCTTCACTCAGACCGGCTACGGAGCGGGGCAGACAGGTTATAATCAACCTATCCAGCCTGTATAAATCATAGATATACGAGGCAGTAAGCATATGAAGCAGGCCGTCTCAAAANNAAAAGACGGCCTGTAGTTTTCCTGTGCATAAACATGACACATAGTCCGGAAACGTCTTACGAGGAGGCTTTAGTCGTGTAATACGTTCCTAATTCGCAATTAGCAGTAATAAAACTGAAATCCAATGAGTCCCGGGCCGACGTGGGTGCCGATTATCGGTCCGATTTCTATTGGCTGCGCTCCGATACCGGGGAATTCTTCTTCTAATGATTTGGCGACTTCTTCAGCTCTTTCCCGGTTATCCGCATATGGTATAGCAATGTTTGTCGGCAGCCGATCTCCGCCTCCTTCAGCTATCATGAGCTCCGTGATGCGCCTCAACGCACGCTTTTCCGTTCTGACTTGCTCGAGGACATCGATCCGTCCCTCATCACGTACGAAATGTAGAATGGGTTTAATCTGTAGAAGAGATCCTATTACTGCTTTGGCGCCTGACAGACGGCCTCCTTTATGTAGAAACATAAGATCATTGACGACAAAGAGAGTCTTCATAGAGTCCATGACTTCGTGCACGCGGTTTATGATTGCTTCCTTATTCTTGCCTGATTCAGCCAACGCTACGGCTTCTTTCACGATGAAGCCGAGGGCAGGCCCGGTTTGCTTTGAGTCAATAACAACTATGTCAGTACCTATGTCTTCTATCATTCCGGCTGCGGTGGATGCGGAGTTGACAGTCCCGCTGATACCGCTTGAAATGTGTATGGAAATAATGGTATTGGCGCCTTCTCCCAAAAGGCGCTTGTAAGTCGCAAGAAAGTCACCTGATGATGGCTGTGAAGTGGTGGGCAGCTCTTGTACCTTTCTCAATCTGGCATAGAAATCGCGATTAGTGATTTCAACACCTTCTTTGTAGACTTCTGATTCTATGTTAACAAGTAAAGGCACAACGGCAACATTGTGAGCTTCAAGCCAGTCATCGGGCAAAGCGGCTGTACTGTCCGTAACGATTCTAATGGAATTCATGACATATCCTCCTTTTGCCCAAAATGCCATTAATTTGCATGTATTCTTTTTGGTACAAAAATATTCTTCGTCATCTTGCCCCTAAATCCTTCACTCTAATCTTTTCTTCCTATCTAAGTATATTTTGGAAGTTCGTCGGGAAGTTATTACTAGAATTAGCAGGCAGGGACGATGTCAGACTTTCATCAAGGCATAAGGCATGGGGTCTTAAGAAATCCGGAGAAGGGAAACAATACAGTTGAGATCCACGGGGTATAGTAGTAAGAGACGTATAGAGGTACAAGAAGTGTGTGAAGGGGGAGTATCATGAAGAATAGCAAATGCGGAAAACATCCTCACATGCCTGACAATGCAGAAAGCAGCGTAAAGTGCAAGCAATGTGGAAACATGGTTAATGTCGGAGAGATGTCATCAGAAGGGATGGTGTCTTGTCCGGTTTGCGGAGCATCAGTGAGCTCCTGGGACACTTTGAAATCTGAGGTTTCAAACGAGGATTACTAGGTTATCAGTGTATTTGAGAGGCTCACATAACGATCTTCAGCAGCCAAAATATCGTGCTGGAGTCCCATCCCAGATCCCATGGGACATGATAACGGTCAGCGGTATGAGAGTTCACTAGCAGGTATAAGCCGGAATCTGCGCCGACGACTACCGCAAAGTGCGCAATCTTGCCGGTTTCCTCGTAGGCAATGAGGTCTCCTCTGTTGAGCGCCCCTATAGCTCCTGCGGGGTGTGCTTCGCTGATTGTTATTAGGTCAGCATATGTGCCGCGGGCGAGCCTTTGCGCTCGTCCGCTGCTCAGCAAGAAACTAAGCAAACTCGATGCCTGGGCCCAAGCAGGCGTCGCTCCTGCAGCGTGTCCGTACGGAACATACCTCCAAGTATAAGTCATAGGAAGACTGCCTGCTTCTACATCACCTAAGACTTGGGACGCGAAATTCGTGCAATCACCTCCAAGGCCTGTGTAGTTCTTATATGTAGGGTTATATTTACGATTATTGCCGCAGCCCCATGCCAATCCACAGTACTTGTTTGCGTAGGCGACTGCGTTTTCCCTATTATAGAGGTAGACACGTTCTTTGGCGTCGGCTTCGTCAGTGGTTCCGGACAGATTTCCCGATGCGTATGGCGGTGAATATGCTGAAGCAGGAATAGCTGTAAGCTGCGGGAACATGAAATCATCCGATGATGTAACATGTGTCTCAAAGGATGAACCGAGTGCAGTCGCTGAGCTTATGGAGCTTGCATCTACGTCCAAGGGATCTAAATACCAATCCCGTCTGATGACCCATTCCCCGTCTTTGAATGCAAGTTCCAGCAGGTGTTCGGTGCCGATACCGAAGTAGTCTGATCCGGACTCAGACACAGATTCATGTTTATAGGAGACTTTGACGCTTTCATTCAGCTCGAGCCAGGCGGTAGTCCCTTTGAGCTCTATTGAGGTGATTCTAAACTGAACCTCAGTATCGACGAATCTGATACCACGTGCAGCGCTCCACGCTTGAAGGTACGCACTCCTTCTGGTTTCATGCTCAAAAGCCCACTGTCCGTAACGGGAATCAAGATCATAATGGGACATCAACGTGTCTGTGTCTCCGTTGACAATAGCTTTAGCCCTGCCGGTGAGCAGCATGTCAAGGCGCATGTTAATTACTCTTTCCAGAGATAAAGGTATCCCTGCAACCGGTCGATGAGGGATACCTTTTAATGTTATCACAATACTGATGACGGCAATTAGGCCCAGTAAAAGTCTCCTTCCATATAACACATACATTTTAATTCACTTTACCTGCTTGGCATCGCACGGTTAAGTGCGCTTATAATTAATCTTGTTTGTTGCGGACGGAGTTTCACAACACCCAATTCCGCCTTAACTACAAGTTCAAAAGGGATTCCTGTGCGTATCGAAAGCTCTTTGGCGCTTATACCCGCCTTTTGCCTGAGCTTCAACAATGTGGTCATGTTGTCCATCCTCTCCTCACATGGCTTATACTACCAGTATAGTGAGGATGTCCCTTTTTTATGCCAAGTCAAATATATAAAGGTTTTGTTCTCTTTCCATGTCCGGTAAGCCGAAGCTCCTAACCGGCTGAAGGCACTTCCTCCGTCAGTTCTCTTACGCGAGTGTCTGCCAGTCTGTCACCGAGTCTCTTCCCTTCCGGATCCGTAAACACCAACGCAATTTCAATAATGCCGATGATGGTAGTCGCGCCTGTCAACAGAGACCAACTGGACCATGCCAGTGCTCGATAAGAGATTAATGAAATCACGAACGACAGAAGCTGTCCTATTGCCAGAGGCCAATTACGTCTAGCGGACAATTGAATATCCACATCACTGCCACCCGGTCCTACAACCTCGAGACGCATAACCCTTTTGCCAATACTTTGGTTCTTCCACGCCGGATCCTTCAGTAGTTCAAACATTATGGCGTCCTTAACTAGGATATACGCGCCCCCAATCAGAGACCCTATTCCGCGAAACGGGATAATACTTGACAC
>MTKW01043900.1_pt1 | contig 13516 bp, 13 predicted proteins | sample 1042761 | NCBI WGS metagenome assembly MTKW01 (sample SAMN06205366, study PRJNA360243) | anaerobic digester metagenome | biome: Wastewater treatment plant; feature: Anaerobic digester sludge; material: sludge; isolation source: anaerobic digester fed with sludge from wastewater treatment plant ...
CGACAGAGTTCCTGTTGACTTCCGGAAGGAATTTGCCGCTTCCCTCGCAAACAGGTTTCCAAGGTGCAATGAACTAATCCACTGGGAGCACCGTTATAACCAGTGGCCAGAATCCTTCGATCAAGAACCAGCACCGCTCCAACTTTTCTTCTTAAACAGGTCGACCGAGTGCTGACCAACTCGGCAATTGACATAAAATATTCATCCCAATCCGGTCGTGTGTTCATTGCTTTTCATAATCCGAGATTTTATTGATACGTCTCAGGTGTCGACCCTCGATAAATTCTGATTTTAACCAAACTTGAACAATTTCCTGGGCTAGACCCTTTCCAATCACTCGTCCTCCGAGAGTGAGAATATTTGCATTATTATGTTCTCTTGACGCTCTTGCTGAAAAAGTATCATGACAGTTGGCTGCTCGAATTCCATGAACTTTATTGGCAGCTATTGAGACACCAACACCGGTTCCGCAACAGATAATTCCTCTTTCGCACTTTCCCTTGGCTACATCTTTAGCTAAGGGAAATGCGATATCAGGATAATCAATCATTTCAGGGCTATTAGTCCCATAATCAATCACTTCATATCCTTGTTCTATTAAAAAATTTTTCAAATCTTCCTTGAGTTCAAAGCCTCCATGATCGCAACCCAAAGCTATTTTCATCGTCTATTAGAACCTCCTTTTAAAAGGATACTCTTAAAACCCTTGTTTTGTCTACCCCAACAGTGTTTATAAGTTTAAAAATATCATGAAATCTCTTTTTTTCAAACTCATCTCCACCTTCTCCCATTAAGTGAGAAGGAAGTATTAATTCTTTTTTTCTTTTTTCATCTCTCTTCTAGTAGAAAAAGATTAAGGTGTGGAAGTATTTTTTTAATAATTTCTCTTTCTTGGAGGAATGTGGTGGGAAAAGTGTCTTTCATTTTTTTCCTACTCACTTTCGTCTAAAAACAGTAGCTCGAGGTCTTTTTTGATAATCAAAAATGACATGATCTTTTTTAAAATGGGTTTTTAAAGAAAGATCTGCAATGGCTTCAACTTGAGAAGGATCATGTTCGATATAAAGGTAACCCTGGCTTTTCAAGTAAGGGGATGATTCATTCAAGATTCGATAGATGAGGTCCAAGCCTTCTGAACCCGAAACCAACGCATCTTTTGGTTCATGAAGTCGTATCTCAGGAGACAGGGTATTCCATTCTTCTTCTTTAACATAAGGTGGATTTGACAAAATGAAATCAAATTGTAGTTCATCAGTAGTTTGGAATTCATTAAACAAATCTGATTGCAATACTGATATTCTTTCTTCTAAGCCCAGTTTTTGGGCATTATGTCTAGTCAAATCACAGGCTAATTTTGATCGATCGATGGCAACTACCTGTACTTTGGTCAGCCAATATGCAACGGTTAAACCAATTACGCCTGAACCACAACAAAGATCACACAACTTGACTGGTTGGTTTTCATAGCGAGATCTGATGGTAATAATTGCTTCCTCCAACCAAGATTCAGTATCCAACCTTGGTATAAAAACTCCTTTCTCTAAATAAAATTGGAGAGAAAAAAACTCCCATTCTTTGAGTATGTATTGAAGAGGAACTCCGTCAAGTCGTTCTTTTATCATGATATTGAGCTTTTCAATCTTTTCAACTGACAAATCTTGATCCCAATAAAGATAAATATGTGAAGGTGAAGCAGAAAGAACTCCAGACAACAAAAAACGAGCTTCTCGGGAGGCTCCGGGTAAGTTATGTTTACGTAAAGTGAGAACCAGATTGCTCCAAACATCTCTCACTTTTGACATGAGTTATCCCACTTTCTCCAACATTCTCATTCTTTCCTCAGCTGCCAGGGATTCGATGACTTCATTGAGATCGCCTTCTAAAATCAAATCCAGCTTATAAAGAGTTAAATTAATCCGATGATCGGTTACTCTATTTTGAGGATAATTATAAGTCCGAATTCTCTCGCTTCTTTCTCCACTACCAATTTGGGATTTTCGATCACGATCGATTTCAGCTTTTTGTTTTTGCTGTTCAATCTCTAAAAGCCTTGAACGGAGAATTCGCAGAGCTTTGGCTTTATTTTTATGCTGGGATTTCTCATCTTGGCAGGTAACCATCATGCCGGAAGGAAGGTGGGTAATCCGCACTGCTGAATCGGTGGTATTAACACTTTGCCCTCCATGGCCGGATGAACGATAAACATCAATGCGTAAATCTTCCGGATTGATATCGATGTCGACATCTTCCGCCTCAGGGAGAACTGCTACAGTTACAGTTGAAGTGTGTATTCTCCCACCAGCTTCGGTTATTGGAACTCTTTGCACTCGATGAACTCCGCTTTCATATTTGAATTTGCTATAGGCACCATCACCCTCTATGGCAAAAATAATTTCCTTGAAACCACCGAGCTCGGTTGGGTTAGTACTCATGACTTCGCACTTCCAACCCTGATTTTCAGCATAACGGGAATACATTCTAAAGAGGTCAGAGACAAAAAGTGCAGCTTCCTCTCCACCGGTTCCCGCTCGTATCTCAACCAGAGTATTTCTTTTATCATTAGGATCGCGGGGAATAAGTAGATATTTAATCTCCTCTTCCAGCTCAATCAGCTTATTTTCTAATGCTTTAATTTCTTCTTCTAAGAGCTCACGTAAATCCGCGTCTTGCTCAGTTTTGAGAAAATTTCTATCTTCTTCTAAATTTTTTTGAGCTGCTTGATATTCTTGGTATTTCTTAGCAGTTTCTTCAATTTCAGAAATAGCTTTAGTGAGTTGTCGATAGCGTTGTAAATCTTGAGTAATTTGGGGATCTGATAATAAATGGGTGAGCTCAAGATATCGGCTATTTAACTCCTCAGCTTTATTTTGCCACATACTAACACTCCTCTTTAAGGCTTCCTTTTAAAGCTGCCACAGCAACTTCTAACTGTGAATCGTCCGGTTCCTGGGTGGTAATTCTTTGAAGGAGCAAACCAGGCAAGGCTAATATATTAGCCAAACCACGATCCTGATATTTTGACAAAAGGCGAATGGCTTCATAAGCCAATCCTGCAACAATTGGAATGAGAGCAATTCGGCTAATGATTCTGGTTATTATCCCGGGACGACCTAAAAAAGAAAAAATAAAAATACTGATAATCATAACGATCATTAACCAATTGGTTCCACAGCGGGGATGATGGGTGGTATATTTTCGAATATTTTCGAGAGTAAGCTCCTGACCATTTTCAAAAGCAAATATAGTTTTATGTTCTGCTCCATGGTACTCGAAAATTCTTTTAATATCTTTCATTCGAGAAATAATAAAGAGATACAATAAAAAAATTGTTACTCGAATAAGCCCTTCGATAATATTGTAGAGGATTGTTGAATGAATATAATGATCAATCCGAGAGGTTAAAAAAGTTGGAAGTGCTATAAACAATCCTACAAATAACCCAAAAGCCAACAACATGGCGATGCTAAGGTCAAAAGCCGATAATTTTTCCTCCTCTTCATCCATAGCTAAAGTTGCTGACAGAGACAAAGCTTTCAATCCGATGATGAGTGAATCAACCATATTGACAACACCACGAATAATCGGTAAAGCAAAAAATTTATTGGTTTTTGATAAAATCGGTTTCTCTTTAATATCGGTCATTATTGTACCGTTGGGTTTCCTAACCGCAATTGAAATTTTCCAAGGGCTTCTCATCATCACTCCTTCAATAATTGCTTGCCCTCCTACATTGTGCCTTTCATTCTTTTCGGGTTTTATCTTTTGCTCCACGGATGTCCACATCCTTTATCCCCTTCGGGGCAGATTCCNNAATATTGCGGTGGCAATCATCCTTATTTCCCATTGAGATCGACTACAAAGCCGAAGCTTTAAAATATGGAGATATTCACGGGCATTGGCCGTTAATATAATTTGGCTGGTAATAGCCTGTGGTAATATATAACGAGCGTCTTCTTCTGCTATTCCCATTTTAATCATTTCTTGATATATATCGGAACTTTTCTGTATCTGCTCCCGAAAATGATCAAATAAGGTTTCATCTTCTTTAATTGAAGGCGGAATGACAAATTCTGGATTTTTAAAATGAATATATCGTTGGCTTTGTTGAGAGTAGGAAGCTATGCGATGACGAACCAACTGATGTGAAGCAGCTCGGGAAATTCCCCCAATTAAAAAGGTAAAAGAAGCGTGTTCTAAAACCGATTCATGGCCACGGGCTACGATTTCTCGTATAAGTTTTTGAGCTTTTTCTAATGTTATGTCTTCATCATAACTTCTTCGATAGCAGAGACGTGCAGCTCTTGCAATGGTTAGCTCAGGATTCGGTGTTGAGCTTATAAGCGTTACCTTCATACCCCTACTCCTTTTATAAACAATGATGAGTGATTAGTATCTGGTGATGAGTTTGAATTTCACTCTCATCGTATTTTACTCTACTTGAGGAAGAAGTAATTTACAAAAGGACTCCTCCTTAAGTTGTTCTTTGTTGTTATTCCCTTTTTCCATGATGTAAAGGGATTGGGGTGAGAGAGAAAATTTTTTATTCTCATTCTCATCTTGCGTCACGATGCAGTACAAATAGCAATCTAACGCTTATGGAGGTCATTGTTCAATACCTTTTAGCTCGTCATTGCTTTTTTATTCCAATAAAAAAAGGGAGTATGTAAATTATACACACTACCCTTTTTTATTCATTTCGTAACTAAAGCTAAAAATTGTCGCCGTATTTTGCCCGGAATTTCTCAACTCGACCAGCAGTATCGATTAATTTTTGCTGTCCAGTAAAGAACGGGTGACAGCTGGCACAAATCTCTACTCTTATTTCCGGTGTTTTGGTAGAACGAGTTACAAAGCTATTCCCACAAGCACAAATAACTCGTGTCTCTTTATAATTGGGATGAATATCTTTTTTCATTGTTATCACCTCACCCAATTCCGTTTTAAGTATATAGGTATCAAAAATTGATTTGAAAAAAGGTAATAATTCATTGGTACCTTTTATACATCAGGAATTGAAGAATGAACAAAAATGATTTAAAAACGCTGGGTATTATATCACATACTGATTTTGAGTGTCAAAATTAACGGGAGTTTTTCAACACATGATCAATCATTTTCAAAAATTCTCGATTAGATTTTGTATTTTTCATACGGTCGATAACCATTTGAGCTCCTTCTTGTTGATCAACATTGGCTAAAAGCTTTCTCAACATCCAAATTCTTTCTAAATCATTTTGTTTAATCAGCAGCTCTTCTTTTCGTGTCCCTGATCGATGGATATCAATGGCTGGAAATATTCTACTTTCCGATAAAGCCCGGCTAAGATGAAGCTCCATGTTTCCGGTTCCCTTAAATTCTTCGTAAATGACTTCATCCATACGGGATCCGGTTTCAACCAGTGCGGTTGCTAAAATGGTCAGACTCCCACCTTCTTCGATATTCCGAGCAGCTCCAAAAAATCTTTTTGGCCAATGGAGAGCTGAAGAATCAATTCCACCTGAAAGGGTTTTTCCAGTATTGGGAACGACCAAATTATTGGTTCGTGCCAACCGGGTTATACTGTCAAGCAAAATGACAACATCCTTCCCCTCTTCTACCAATCGTTTTGCCCTTTCCAAAGTAAGTTCTGCAACACGAATATGATTTTCCGGTTTTTGGTCAAAAGTTGAGGCAATAACATAACCCTTCACCGAGCGTTCCATTTGGGTAACTTCTTCAGGACGTTCGTCGATCAATAAAACAATCAGAACAACGTTGGGGTAGTTGGTAGTAATCCCATTGGCTATTTTTTCCAACAATACGGTTTTTCCAGCTTTTGGTGGTGCTACAATAAGACCTCGCTGCCCTACACCAATAGGAGAAAAAAGATCGATGATTCTTGTAGAAATTTCATTGGGTGTAGTTTCTAATACAAACTGGAGATTGGGAAAAATTGGGGTTAAATTTTCAAAAAGGGGTCTTTTTTTGGCTTGCTCTGGATCTTCATCGTTAATAGCTTCAATTCGAAGCAGGGCATAATATCTTTCCCCTTCTTTTGGTGGTCTTACCTGTCCGGCAACTTTATCACCACTACTTAAAGCAAAACGTTTGATTTGTGATGGTGAAACGTAAACATCGTTTTCGCTGACAGTAAAATCATCTGAAGTTCGGAGAAAACCATATCCTTCGATAGTGATTTCTAAAATACCTTCGCTGAAAATATAACCTTTCGATTCAGTCGCCTTTTTTAATATTTCAAATATCAGTTCGCTTTTTCTCTTTCGACTATAGCCAACTATACCCATTTTTTGGGCAATATCTCCCAGTTCGTTATTGGATTTGATTTTTAGTTCTCCTAAGGAAAACTGCAATTCCGCTCTGGTTTTTTCTTTTTCAGGTTCTTTTTCTAACTCTTTTTCCTCTAATTCTAAATCAACTTGATTGCTGTCTGTACTCAATGCAATTGTACCTCCTCGTTTTTCTCAAAGACATCTTTGGATTAGAAATAATGCTTGGCGTATCGATGTGTAAATCCAAGAAGCAGTAATTTCAAATAGCTGGTAAGAATATTTTAATAAAATATTTGGCTTAAACCTCTATTTTTTAAGAAATTTCCTTGCTATATCCACGTGTTCGGGTAAATCGATATCAAACTTGATTTCTGGATAAGGAGTAATGATAGCTAAACCTTTCATTTCTAAAATCTTTTCCACTCGATCTTCAATATCTTTGACTGATAGTTTTTTAAAAATATATTTAAAAATAATATTCAAACCTAATATTCTGGCAATCATAAAAGGACTTTTGCGGTTTCTGATGACCTGAGAAATAAATTCTCTCTTTTTTTGAACCAGAGTGGGATCGATAAGTAACATATTACCACCGCCAAAAGAACCTTCAACCAATTTAGCAAAAGTTCTTTTTGATTGGCCAAACTTTTTTTGATACACTTCCTTCCGAACAATTGGATAATAAAAATCAGCAGGTTGTTTGCTGCATCTGAGAAAGAAATCCTCTATCATCTCACCTTTAATGAGAGGGATATCACTTGAAATTACCAGCACCTTTTTTTCGGGTTTGAGGTAATCAAGACCTTTTAACGTGCTTTCAAAGGGATCATTTCCAGGAGGAACAACTTCTTCAACCGACTTACCTATCCGGGATTTCAGCTCTTTGACGGGTCCAACAACAATGATTCGCTTAATTGAGGAAACCTCTTTGAGGGCTTCTATTACATACTCTATCATAAATTTATTATGAATGACAAGTAGTGATCGGTTATTCACACCAAATTTTTTTAAAAATTCTTGATTACTATCTCCACCCGCTAATATGATGGCATCAGTCATGGTTCTTCCCCTCCCTCTTTGACAATTATTGGATTACTATCAACTTTATAAATCGTTGTCGACCACCGAGAATGAATTCCTTTTTGGTTCAGTCTCTTGACAATATCAACAGCTTTTTCTTGATTTGGTGCAACACCTATGATCGATGAACCGCTTCCGGTCATAAAAACCGAAGAACATCCCATTTGTTCTAAAGTTTTTTTATATTCAGCAAATTCTGGCATGCGTTTATAAACAATTTTTTCAAAGTCATTCCAGATATATTTTTCTATCTGGCTTGGATTAAAGTCAATTAAAAAATTCTTCACCGAAGGCAAATTCTGGCAATTTTGTTGCTCTTGTTCAATATCCCATTCTCGGTATGCCCAACTGGTATCAATACCCACTTTTGGAAAAACCAGAACAATATATTTTTCCGGTGGCTGATGAAGAGGAATAACTTTTTCGCCTTTCCCACTTATTATTGCAAAGGGGTAACCAGTTGTAAAGAAAGGAATATCAGAACCGAGTTTTGCTGATAATTCAATTAGTTTCTCATTTTCGAAAGATAATTGTAGTATTTCATTCATTTTTTTTAATAAGTTTGCTACGTTGCTGCTAGCACCTCCCAAACCACTAGAAGGAGGAATATTCTTAATTATTTTAACACCGAAATACCGCTCTTTAATGTGGGGATTTAATTCACGCAGGAGATGAAATAAACGCCCAAGCAAACTTTTCTTCCCAGTCGGTATTTCATAATTACATTGAATTTCATCACAATTTTGGTTGTTAAAATAAAAATCAATAATATCATAAAAATTGATAAGTTGCATTACCGATAAGATATCATGATATCCATCCGTACGTTGTTGACCAATTTTTAAAAACCAATTTATTTTTGCATAAGAACGGAATCGATAAATAGTGTCGTTTTTCATTTGGGGATCTTTCCAGGATTTTTACATTGGAGTTGAGGCCGGAGTACAATATCTCTGAGCTTTGTTGATGAAGTTTTCAATAATCTTCTCAGGAAATGCCTCAATATTAATTTTTTGTAAATCGGTGTATTTTTGAATCGTTTTTTTCATGTTTGTGCTGTTTCCCCGCACAATAATTCTCTTTTTACTTAGCTCCGATGGATTTAACAAATTTGATTTTGCTAAATATTCTTTTACTTCTTGAGCAGTTGCTATTGCTGGATTAATAATTTCAAACGTAGTTTCAGCAATATCTTGAAAAAAAGATGATATTAAAGCAAAATGGGTACAACCCATAATGATGGTATCAAAATTTTCTTGTTGAAAACCAATCAGCTGAGTATGAATCCATTTTCTCCAATCATCGGTTTGATGCAGTCCTTTTTCAACCGCTTCAACAAATTCCGGCCAAGCTTCCTCTTTAACGGTAATGGAAGAATGAATTCTTTGTATATGCTTTTGGAAAGTACTACTTTTTACAGTTGCTGAAGTCGCTAACACAACGACCTTGCCGGTTTTGGTTTTCCTTACAGCTTCTCTGGAAGCAGGATCTATAATACCAATAATGGGAACTTGAAACAAAGCTGACAGTTCCTCCAGGCAGTTTGAGCTGATTGTTCCGCAAGCGGTTATTATAAGCTTTGCTTTTAAATTCTCATTCAAGTAGGAAACCAATGAAGAAACAATATGAATCAGTTCATTTTTAGCCTTTTCTCCATAAGGAAAATGAAGAGGGTCAGCGACGTAAACTATTTCTTCCGATGAAAGCAACTGATCTAAAGCAATGACCATGCTGAGTCCTCCGACACCGGAATCAATCACACCAATAGGATTTGAATTACTACCCAAAAGTCTTCTCTCCAATTCTTTGGTTTTGATGATACTTTTGTGCCGCTTGAACAAAGCCATAAAAAAGAGGGTGAGGTCGATTAGGACGGGATTTAAATTCAGGATGAAATTGGACTCCGACAAACCAGGGATGATTGAAGAGCTCAACCATTTCAACAACTTGAAACTCTGGATTAAACCCTACCATAATCATTCCTGATTTTTCTAATTGGTGTATATATTCAGAGTTTAATTCATAACGATGGCGATGTCGCTCCATAATCTCTTCCCGTTGATATAGTGAGTAGCTTTTTGTATTGGTTTTCAGCTGGCATCGGTAATTTCCCAACCTCATGGTACCACCTAAATCTTTTTTAGTCCGCTGATCGGGTAAAAGATGAATAATCGGAAAAGGTGTTTCGGGATTAAACTCAGTTGAATGAGCACCAACCATTCCAGCAGCATTACGAGCAAATTCGATCACTGCCGTATGCATTCCTAAACAGATTCCAAAAAAGGGAATGTTATTTTCCCGTGCGTACCGTGCAGCAATAATTTTTCCTTCTATTCCTCTTTTTCCAAAACCTCCCGGAATTAATACACCATCGAGCTCTCCAAGGTACTTCTCTACATTCTGTTCTTGAATTTTTTCAGCTTCAATTGGTTTAATGCAAACCTTTACTCCCAAGGCTCCTCCACCATGTTTTAGNNTTGATTTTCTGGTTGGGGTTTTTCATTCGAGATATAATTTCTGACCAATCATGGAGATCAACTTCTGCAGCATTTAGTTGAAGCTTATTAATGATGAGATTGCCAACTCCTTTTTCCTCCAAAGTAATCGGGACATCATAAATTGATTCGGCATCAAGAACGGGAATGATGGCTTCCTTTTCAATATCACAAAAAAGTGCAATTTTAGATATAACTTCTCGGGTCATAACATGAGAAGAACGACAAATTATCATGTCGGGTTGGATTCCAATGCTTCGTAATTCTTTAACGCTGTGTTGTGTGGGCTTGGATTTAAGCTCTCCGGCAGCATCGAGAAAGGGAACGAGAGTGACGTGTATATACAAGCAATTGGATTTTCCAATATCATTCTTGATTTGGCGAATAGCTTCCAAAAATGGGAGTGATTCAATATCACCAACTGTACCGCCAATCTCAACAATTGAAACATCAGCTTGACATTCTTCCCTGAGACGAAATATTTCTTCTTTTATCTGGTTGGTAATATGAGGAATAACTTGAACGGTAGCTCCTAAGTAATCCCCATGACGTTCGCGAGCAATTACCGAACTATATATTTTTCCGGTTGTTACATTACTTGATTTCGATAACTCTTCATCGATGAAGCGTTCATAATGCCCAAGATCAAGGTCGGTTTCTCCTCCATCCTGGGTAACAAAAACTTCACCGTGTTGATAGGGATTCATAGTCCCGGCATCAACATTAATATACGGATCGAACTTCTGCATGGTTATTTTAAGTTGTCGACTTTTTAAAATTCGACCTATTGATGATGCTGTAATCCCCTTTCCTAATGAGGAAGTGACTCCTCCGGTAATAAAAATAAATTTTCCTTCCTTACCATTCATACTAATCGACCTTCCCTACATCGTTTCTGGTGCCGAAATACCCAATAAATCCAGTGCATTTTTGAGCACCTGTCGAGTTGCACGGCATAAATTAAGTCGAAAAGCCGTTAACTCTAAATTTTCTTCGTCTAAAATTCGGTTGTTATTATAAAAAGTATGAAATGAACCTGCTAAATCTGTCACATAGTTGCAAATCATATAGGGCTGCCGTGCTAAAGCTGATCGTTTTACCACTTCTGGAAAGTATATCAAATTTTTAGCTAATAATTTTTCCTGCTCATTATGAAATGATTCATGTTTTTGGTCTATTTTTATATTGGATAAATCTTTCTTTTCCATTTCTCGAAAAACCGATGATATTCGAGCATAAGCATATTGAACATAATATACCGGGTTATCCATCGAAGTCTTTTTGGCTTGTTCAATATCAAACTCAAGATGGGTTGCAGGATCTCTCATGAGAAAATAGTAACGAGCTACATCAACACCAACTTCATTAATCAAATTACGAAGGGGGATAAATTCACCCTGTCGGGTTGACATTCTTTCAGGTTGTCCATTTCTTAACAGAGTTACAAATTGAACAATAAAAATTTCCAAAAATTCTTTCTTTAAGCCCAATGCATTAACTGCAGCTTTCATCCGGGGAATATATCCATGATGATCAGCTCCCCAGATATCAATTACTCTTTCAAAACCCCTTTGCCATTTATTAAAATGGTAGGCAATATCCGAGGCAAAATAGGTAGGTGATCCATTTTCTCTAACCAGCACCCGATCTTTATCATCTCCCCATTGCTGGGTTCTTAACCAAAGGGCTCCATCCTTTTCATAGGTAAAACCTTGCTTAACTAATTGATTCAAGGCTTTTTCAACTTCGTGGTTCTGGTAGAGAGTTTTTTCACTAAACCAAACATCGAAGTTAACCTGAAAGTCACTCAAATCTTTTTGTATGCTTTGCAATATTTTTGAGACTGCATAAGAATTAAATATTTCGTTTTTTTCATCCTTCGTTAGAGATAAAAGGGCATCGCCTTTTTCTTTTTTCAAATCCTGGGCGATGTCAATCATATAATCACCCTTATATCCTCCCTCTGGTATTTCAATCTCTTCACCAAAAAGCTGTTTATAACGGCATTCCAAGGTAAGACCTAATAAATCTATCTGCCGACCGGCATCATTTATATAATATTCCTTTTCAACTATAAATCCAGCTTTTTTTAAAACTCTTGCCAAAGCATCACCAAAGGCTGCACATTTCCCGTGGCCTACATGGAGTGGCCCGGTTGGATTAACACTGACAAATTCTACTTGCATTTTTTCATTGTTGCCAACATGAACCGATCCATACTCATCTTTTTCCTGATATATATCCTGCATAAATGAATAAATAATATGATCCTTCAGGAAAAAGTTTATGAAACCTCCGCCGGCAATCTCAATAGTTGCAATGTGACCGATAGATTGGTTAAGAATCGATACAATTTGGTTGGCAATTTCTCGAGGGGATTTCCTGGCTTTTTTTGAAAGCAAAAAGGCTATGTTGCTGGCAAAATCTCCGTGAGCTTTATCACGAGTTGGCTCAACTGTAAAAAGTAATTCTTCGAATAAGTTTCCATATTGTTCTTTGACTACTTTTTGAAGACTTTCTTTGATAACATCGGTTATTAAACGACTCATCTGACTCACTCCACACCAAGTTTAAAACACAAAAAATGGACCCTCATTGGTCCATTTATCAATATTAAATAACTTTTTTAAATTCAATTTTAATGAATAGCCGGTTTATAATGGATTTTTTAAAAAACATTTTTCAAATGCTAATAAACGCAGATGAACTATGCAAGTTGAAAATCAAAGTATGATATCTCCTGCGCCATTATATATTTTTTTTTCTATTCCTTCAAGAATAAAATCTAAAACTCTCATTTTCTACTTTTTCCATTGCTCTTTTTTTCTCTCCCCGAGTGGGAAAGTGTTAGGGTGAGGGGGATACTTATTTTCATCCTCATCTGGTGCTACACAAGTGGCATGAAGGTCTATCCAGAAAATACCATCTAATGAATTCTTTAATCGGTCATCCTGAGCCCTTACAAAGTGAGGGCGTGAGGATCTCATCCTTTAATTATTTTAAAAAAATTTACTAAATGAGATAAGAGTGGTTTTTCTTCCATAGACGGCAATGGTTGAGAAAATTAGAAACTAATTCTGGATAAGCCGATAAATGGAGGTGCACATAGGAAGCTAAACAATTTTTATAAACAAAGCCTGAATCCCAGGTATTTTTCTGATTGGGTTTTTTTACCTTATAGCTGGATATTGGTAACGAACCGATTAGTTCAGAATAATGAAACTCATGACCATGAAGAATCGTATCAGTCGGTGCGAGGACGTTATTTCGGGTTACTTTGACTTCAACATACCCAAAGTGCTGGAGCCGTTTACCCATAATCGCCTTAACGGGAAAAATCCCCACCATTGGATAAAAACGATGGGTATAATCTTCAATTTCCTGAGTTAAATACATCATTCCTCCACATTCAGCGTAGGTCGGAAGACCATTTTCGATCGCTGATCGAATGGAATTCCGCATCGACTGGTTATAAGAGAGCCCTAAAGCGTTTGTTTCTGGGAAGCCTCCCCCTAAAATAAGCCCATCCAATCCTTCAGGAAGAAATTTGTCATTCATTGGGCTAAAGGAAACCAATTCAGCACCGGCAGATCGAAGAGTTTCTAAACCATCAGAGTAGTAAAAATGGAATGCTCCGTCATAGGCAATTCCGATGCGAATTGTTTCTGATGG
>MTKW01003580.1_pt1 | contig 13510 bp, 19 predicted proteins | sample 1042761 | NCBI WGS metagenome assembly MTKW01 (sample SAMN06205366, study PRJNA360243) | anaerobic digester metagenome | biome: Wastewater treatment plant; feature: Anaerobic digester sludge; material: sludge; isolation source: anaerobic digester fed with sludge from wastewater treatment plant ...
GAATTTCGTACTAGGACAAGCACAGGAGGACTAGGAGAGGGTTTTGACTTGTTAGTAATAGACGAGGCTCAAGAGTACACAGACGACCAGGAATCGGCTCTTAAATACGTTGTAACAGATAGCCAGAATCCACAGACAGTATTTTGTGGAACTCCTCCAACTCCTATTAGTTCAGGAACTGTATTTACAAATTTAAGAAATACAACACTGGAAGGTAGTACTCCTAACGGCGGTTGGGCAGAGTGGGGAGTTGAAGAGCAATCAGATCCTAGGGATAAAGAACTATGGTACTTAACAAATCCAAGCTTAGGAACAATCTTTACTGAAAGGTCTATTGAAGATGAAATCGGTTCAGATGAAGTAGATTTTAACATTCAAAGACTAGGTTTATGGATTAAATATAATCAGAAATCTGTAATAAGCCAATCTGAATGGGAGTCGCTACAAGTTAAAAGATTGCCAAAACTCGAGGGCAAACTATTTGTAGGAGTCAAATATGGTCATGATGGTGCAAATGTCGCCATGAGCATTGCCGTTAAAACTGCAAGCAATAAAGTATTTGTTGAGTCAATAGATTGCCAATCGGTTAGAAATGGAAATGCCTGGTTACTTAATTTTTTAGGCCAAGCAGATGTTCAGACGATTGTCATAGATGGACAAGGAGGTCAGCAATTATTAGCAGCAGAACTCAAAGAACAAAAGATAAAAGGGTTTATATTACCAACAGTAAAGGAAATTATATTAGCAAATAGTAGTTTTGAACAAGGATTGTATCAGCAGTCCATATGTCATAAAGGACAGCCGTCATTGTCGCAAGTGGTTACGAACTGTGAAAAAAGAAATATAGGTTCAGGCGGTGGATTCGGATATAAGAGCCAGTTTGAAGATTACGACATATCACTTATGGACAGTATGATACTTGCTCACTGGGCATGTAGTGAAGCAAAACCACCAAGAAAACAAAAAATTAGGTATTAAAGCACTTAAGTTGTTCGGAAATTTCGAATAACTGAAGGTGCTTTTTTTATACAAAAATATTTACGTTGCCAAACGGAAGGAGTTATTAAATGGATTTTAAAGCAATTGAAACACAAGAGGAACTGGACAGGATCATTGGAGAAAGACTGGCAAGGGAAAGAGCGAAGTCGAGTGCAGATTATGACGCACTTAAAAATGAAAAGATGCAGCTTGAAGGGGAGCTCACAACACTAAAAGCTACTCTTGAAACAACAAACAATGAATCACAGGGGCTTAAATCACAAATTGAAGAGCTTAATGGTAAATTAACCGGATATGAAACGGAACAAATGAAGACGAGGATAGCAGTTCAGCATGGTTTACCTTTTGATTTAGCTAGTAGACTTGTTGGAACTAGTGAAGATGAAATCAAAGCAGATGCATTGAAGATGTCGGAATACCTGACAAGTTCAAAACCTGTTCCACCTTTAAGAACGACAGAACCAGAAAACGAGGGAAATGACCCTTACAAAAATTTATTAAGTAATTTAAAAGGAGAATAAGAAAATGGCAGTATTAAGCAAAGGAAATTTATTTGACCCTGTAATCGTACAGGACTTAGTTAGCAAGGTAAAAGGACATTCATCATTAGCAGTTTTATCAGCAAAAGAACCACTATCTTTTAATGGTAATAAGGAATTTATATTTACTATGGATTCCGAAGTAGATATTGTTGCAGAAAATGGAAAAAAATCACATGGTGGTGTTAAAATTGAGCCTAAAATAGTTACACCATTAAAAGTTGAATATGGTGCAAGAGTTTCAGATGAATTCATATATGCATCTGAAGAAGAGCAAATTAATATCTTAAAAGCATTTAACGATGGATTTGCAAAGAAAGTAGCTAGAGGTCTTGACCTTATGGCTATGCATGGAGTAAATCCTAGGACCGGGACAGCTTCAACTGTAATTGGTACAAATCATTTCGATGCTACTATCACCCAAACAGTTACATTTGATGCGGCACAGGTGGAAGAAAATATTGAAGCTGCTGTTGCAATGATACAAGGTGCTGATGGAGATGTTACAGGTATGGCAATGGCACCAGCATTTAGTGGAGCATTAGCAAAACTAAAAGTAAATGGAGTAAAACAATATCCTGAACTGGCATGGGGTTCTAATCCAGCAGCAATTAACGGATTAAAAGTTGATATTAATAAAACAGTATCTGATGGAACAGATGTTAAAGACAGGGCAATTTTAGGAGACTTCCAGGATATGTTCTCTTGGGGATATGCTAAAGAAATACCTCTTGAAGTAATTAAATACGGTGACCCAGATAACAGTGGAAACGACCTAAAAGGGTATAACCAAGTATACTTAAGAGCTGAAGTTTACCTTGGATGGGGAATCTTGGACAAAGATAGTTTTGTTAGAATTGTAACCGCATAGGAGGTTTATAATGCTATATAAAAACACAAAGACAGGGGCTATTATTGATAGCCCTTGTGAAATAAATGGTGGAAATTGGGAAAAAGTAGAAGATAAGAAAGAAGAATCTAAACCAAAGACAACTAAGAAGTAGGTGATATCATGACTATATTTGCAACAGTAGATGATGTTACCGCTTTATGGAGAAAGCTTAGTAATGAAGAGATTGAAAGGACTGAAGCGCTACTAGAAGTAGTATCAGACACACTAAGAATAGAAGCTAGCAAAGTTGGGAAGGATCTTGATGAGATGAGAAAAAGCGAATCATTCGCAAATGTTCTTAAAAGTGTTGTTGTAGATGTTATAGCAAGAACATTAATGACATCAACTAATCAGGAACCAATGATACAGAGTGCTGAGTCTGCTTTAGGATACTCTTACTCGGGAACATTTTTAGTACCAGGTGGAGGTTTATTTATCAAGAAAACAGAACTGGCTAGGCTTGGCCTAAGAACCCAAAGATATGGGGTGATTGATTTTTATGGGAAAGATTAGAGGAATAAAAGTCACATTAATATCAAAACAAATAACAGGTCATGACCCTTTTGGTGCTCCCATACTATCAGATGTGCCCATAATGGTAGACAATGTTTTAATTACACCGACAACATCAGAAGAGATTATTAATCGTCAAGAACTCTATGGAAAAAAAGCGGTATACACTTTAGCAATTCCAAAAGGAGATACTAATAAATGGGAAGATGTTGAAGTTGAGTTTTTCGGGAAACGCTGGAGAACATTCGGCATACCAGAAGAAGGGATTGAACACCTAATCCCTCTTGATTGGAATAAGAAAGTGACGGTGGAGTGTTATGAGTAACTTAAAGTTTGAGCTTAATAGTGCGGGAGTTAGAGAACTCTTAAAGGGATCTGAAATTCAGACCGTGCTAAATGCTAAAGCATCTGAAATAAGAAGTCGCTGCGGCAATGGATATTCTCAAGATTCACATGTTGGAAAAAGCAGAGCAAATGCCATGGTTTGGGCAGAGTCTTTTAAAGCAAAAAGAGATAACAAGAAAAACAATACACTTTTAAAGTCGGTGAAATAAATGATTGAGTTAACTATATTGAATTATTTAAAAATTAAATTATCACCTATTCCAGTTTATTTAGAACAGCCGACTGAAAAACCAAAGCAATATGTAATGTTTGAAAAAACAAGCAGCAGTAAAGAAAATCATTTAAAAGCTTCAACATTTGCATTTCAATCTTATGCAGAAAGTTTATATAAAGCAGCAGAATTAAATGAAATTGTAAAAGACAAAGTAGAAGAAATGATTGAATTAGATAAAATCAGTAAAATAAAACTTAACAGTGATTATAATTTTACTGATACAGAAACCAAAAGGTACCGATATCAAGCGGTATTTGATATGAATCATTATTAGATTAGAAAGGAATTAAATAGATGACTGATCAAAAAAATGTAACGTATGGGAAACCTAAAGTCACTGGAGCGGTGTTCTCTGCTCCACTTGGAACAGCGTTGCCAACTGATGCGACAACAGAACTCGCAGCAGCATATAAGGCATTAGGCTATGTTTCTGAAGATGGCTTAGTGAATAAAAACACTCCCGAGTCAGACAAAATAAAAGCTTGGGGAGGAGATGTTGTACTAGTAACACAAACTAACAAAGAAGATGTATTTACTTTTAAGTTAATAGAAGCGACTAATGCAGAAGTATTAAAAAAAGTATATGGAATAGAAAATGTAACAGGAGATTTATCTACAAAAACCGGGCTAAAAATAACAGCAAATGCAAAAGAACTTGAAGAGCATGTACAAGTCTTTGATATGATTTTAAAGGGTGGATTGCTTAAGAGGATTGTTATTCCAATTGCTAAAGTTGCAGAAGTAGGAGATATATCCTACCTGGACAATGATGCTGTAGGATACGAATTGACATTACAAGCGTTGCCGGACGAAAACGGAAATACGCATTATGAGTATATCCAGAACCCTAGTGCAGTTTAGGAGTAAGTTATGATAAAAGGGAAAACAAAATCCGGTTTTAAATATGAAGTAAATTCTGATAGTTTAAACGATTATGAGCTAATAGAAATAATTGCAGAAGTAGATGTTAATCCTCTTTTGCTCCCAAAGTTAATTGTTAAACTACTGGGAGTAGAACAAAAAGACAAACTAATTGAACATATAAAAGCAAAGTCAGAAAATGGAATAGCAACTGCTGAAGCAATGGGAAATGAAGTTGCGGAAATATTTGATAATGTGAAATTAAAAAACTCTTAGTCCTCGCTCATGTTTTAAACAATCACGAAGATCTCTTTATCTGCGATATGGCAGAAACTTACAATATTTACGATTATAAGAAGCTACCAGCGTTAAAGGTGGCTTCTTTTTGTGTAGGTCTAAGAGATGATTCAAGAGTTAAGATGAAGCTTGCAAATACTAAATTAACAATAGAGCAATCTCTTTTAATGTCTATATTTGACCAACTGAACATTTTAATCTGGTCAAAAACTAAAGATGGGAGCAAGGGTAGGAATGCTCCAAAGTCTCTAATTATGTCATTTAAAGATTCTGATAATGACGAAATTAAGTATCTTACGAGCGAGGACTTTATGAAAGCAAGAAATAAATTACTAAGAAAGGACTGATTAGATGGCAACGGAAATTGGTAAAGCCTATGTGCAAATAATTCCATCTGCAAAAGGAATAAAAGGTTCTGTATCTAAAATATTAGATCCTGAAGCTAAAAGTGCAGGTCAGTCCGGAGGTACTGGACTAGGCTCTAGCTTAGTTGGAACTGTTAAAAAAGTAATTGTAGCAGCTGGAATTGGTAAAGCGTTAATGACATCGCTTAATGAGGGAGCTAATTTACAACAATCACTCGGTGGAATTGAGACCTTATTCAAAGATTCAGCAGATACAGTCAAGAAGCATGCTGAAGAAGCCTACAAGACAACAGGCATTTCAGCTAATGCATACATGGAAAATGTAACTGGTTTCAGTGCTAGTTTACTCCAATCACTTGGAGGGGATACTGCCAAGGCAGCTAAGATATCTAACATGGCTATGATAGATATGGCAGACAACTCCAACAAAATGGGATCTTCAATGGAGTCAATACAGGTTGCATACCAGGGCTTTGCAAAGCAAAATTATACAATGCTTGACAACTTAAAGTTAGGATATGGTGGAACTAAATCCGAGATGGAGAGACTCTTGGCTGATGCAACAAAGCTAACCGGAGTAAAATATGATATTACTAATCTATCAGATGTCTATGAAGCAATTCATGCAGTACAAACAGAATTAGGAATAACAGGAACAACAGCACTTGAAGCAGAAGAAACATTCACTGGATCATTTAATGCAATGAAAGCAGCAGTATCAAATGTACTTGGTGCTTTGTCCCTGGGTGAAGGTTTAAGACCCGCATTAGAAGGTTTAGCTGATACAGTTATAACTTTCTTTTTCGATAACTTGATACCAATGATTGGAACAATACTGATGTCGCTTCCGGAGGCTATTTTTGTATTTGCAGAGGCTATAATTCCAAGGCTTATTGAAGTTGGTAAAAATATTTTAGATGGTCTTGGAATTGGTGTAGGGGAAGGATTTACTGAAATGGTAAGTACAATCTCTGAATCAATCAATGCCTTGGTAGAATTTATTACTCCATTAATGACAAATTTTATTTCTGGACTTGTTAGTACAGTTCAACAGTATTTACCACAAATAAAAGAAATATTTAATAATACATTTGAATTGATTAAAACAATAGTCGAAGCGGTTACAGACTTTATAATGAATACCTGGTCTCAACATGGCGAAGCTATAACCAATAGGATAAAAGCTATTTGGGAAGGTATTAAGACAATAATTGACGGGTCAATAAAAATGATTCAAGGTATCATTAAAACCATTACAGCATTAATTAAAGGTGATTGGCAAGGCGCGTGGGAAGGAATTAAACAAATTGCATCGGGTGCTTGGGAACAAATTAAAGGAATTGTCGAAGCAGCGATTAATATCGTTAAAGGTGTCATAGACGGTGGAATGGCACTAATAAAAGGTGTTATGGAAAGTGTCTGGAATGCAATCAAAGGTGTTACCTCTGCTGCCTGGGAAGATATGAAGTCTAAAGTATCAAGCATTGTTGATGGTATTAAATCTAAAGTATCTTCAGTCTTTGAAGGCTTAAAAGGTACAGTAACAAATATTTGGAATTCTATAAAAACAGCAATCACTAGACCGATTGAAGCAGCTAGAGATGCTGTTAAAGCTGCCATTGATAAAATTAAAAGCTTCTTTAACTTTAGTTGGAGTTTACCACCTTTAAAATTGCCAAGAATAAGTATATCAGGAAGATTCAGCTTAAATCCGCCAAGTGTCCCAAGTTTTGGTATATCTTGGTATAAAGAGGGTGGTATATTCGATACCGCAAGCATCATAGGAGTTGGAGAAGCAGGTGAAGAGGCAGTCCTACCTACACACAAGCTTGATAAGTTTTTAAATGAAGCAGTGAGAAGAGTTAAGCCTGGTTCGATAGCTGAAGAAGCATGGTACTTAAAACAAATAATTAAATTGCTAGAACAAATGCTCTCAAGTGAGGGTCAAGTTATATTAGATAAGTATGTAGTTGGTAAAGTTTTAGGAAATATAATATCTAGAGAATTGGCACTGGAGGGCAGAATATGATTAATTTAAAAGATTTAAGAGAATATAATGCATATCTTTTAGAGGCGCCTTCTATTGCTCCAGCTAAAAATAACTCGGAAATATTTGATAAAAATAATATAAATTCATTATTTATAAAAAAAAATTATGGACTTAAAGAGATCAAATTTAGAGTTGGCTTTATAGGAAAGCAAAGGACTGACTGGACAATTCACCAATCAAAGTTTTTAAAAAATCTTGAATGTGGAGTAATAACATTGGACAACGTGGTCTATTATGAAGGTTCATTTACAACTTCTGGAGTCGGTAGAGTTTTCGATTTGTTTCAAGAAATAGAAATCGAGGGTTTATGCTATGCAACTTTACAGAAAGTTAGAATGGAGTTAGCACCAGGAAAGCATGAAATATACAATAAAGGACATTCGATATCTCCAGTTAAAATAGAAATAACAGGGCAAGGAGAGATTAAAGGATTAACAGAAAAATCAATTATATCTACTGGCGCTGTCAGCATAGGCGAGAATAGAATAATTAAGAATCTAGAGGGTGAGAATGGATTTAAATTACTACAAATGTTTGAAATGCCTAATATTCGTCCAGGTCTAAATATAATTGAAACAAACGTACCGATTACAATCGAATGGAAACCGAGGTTGATATAATGCTGATTACGATAAAAGATAAAATTATAACGGACGTTAAAAATCCCACGTTGACATTAAAGTTAAACGAGTTGGATAGATTCACAGCAATATTACCAAAAGATTGTATTGACCTTATAGAAAACGAAGTGCCCGTGTTAACTGAACATGGGCGCTTTTTAATTAAAGATTATGACAAAGACTATGGGCATTCAACAATAATTAAAGCAGTAATGGATGTAGACGATTTATATATCTACAAAGATGCAGTATCTTACATCAACCAAACATGTGAAACAATTCTAAACGGACTTCTGGAAGATTCGGGATGGACACTAAGTATTAAAGCAGGATTAAACGACCGAAGAAACTTGACAGGAGATAATGAAAATGTATTTAATCTCATCATCGAAACAATCAAAAAGTTTGGGTACGAAGCTAAATTCGATAATGTAAACAAAATCATCTACGTAGACAGGGAACTAGGAACAGACAAAGGAGTGTATTTTTCAAAAGATTTAAACTTAAGAGAAATATCTTGTCAGGCTGAGTCATATGATTTTTATACACGTATAATCCCAGAAGGTAAAAATGGGCTGAGAATCGCTCAGATTAATGATGGAAAAGATTTCCTGGAAAATTTAACATACAGCAAATCTATAAAAACATATTACTGGAAAGATGAACGATACACAAATATCGAAAATCTTAAAAGAGATGGGCAAAAAAAACTTGATGTAATGTCTAATCCCAAAAAGACCTGGAGTTTAAATGTTGCAGATTTATCTGGATTGTCTAATTATAAGATTCTATCTTTTGAAATAGGGGATACTGTAACAATAGTAGAACGAGATATCTACCTAAAACATAGAATCATTGAAGTTGAAAAAGACCTGGATAATCCCATAAACAATAAAATCAAACTATCTTCGGTTCAACAAAGATTAAGCAATCGAACCGACCAGATTGAAGAAAAAGTAAATAGTAATTGGGAAATTACAAATGTAAAAATTGAAAATACTGAAAATTCAATATTAGAGTCTGTAGAAACTGCTAAAAACTACACTGATGAAAGTTTTAGAACTTACAAAACCGAGAGAGAACAAACAGACCAATCAATTAGAGAAACAATTACAGAAGCAACTACCTATGTAGATCCACAAACCGGACAAACAAAGCCAATCACAAATAAAATGGTAGAACAAGTACAATCACTAGACGGATTCAAGCATAGTGTAGAGCAAAACTATACTGACAAAGTAACTTTAAACAACTTGCTTGCTGAAATCCAGGACCAAATAGACGGTGCTATAGATACATGGTTTTACGACCCGGAACCGTCTTTAACAAATGAACCGGCTGTAAACTGGACCACCGACGAACAGAAAAACAGCGCTCTTGGAGACTTGTATTTTTCGGGAAGTGGTAAGTCTTACAGGTGGAGTAAAAAAGATGGAGAATACCAATGGATTCAAATAACGGATTCAGGGATAGCAGAAGCAATCGAAGAAGCCAGGGCAGCGATGCAGCTTGCTGGCTCCAAAATGCGGGTATATGTTTCTGAAAAATATCTACAATGTACAATTGATACTTACCAAAACCTCTTACAGCTGAATAGAATAGACCCGGATGTAAAGTATGCGATTTCGGAAGACATTGAATACATGACGGTCCTTGAATATACAACATCGCCACCACAGCCACCTTATTCGCTTGGCGATACTTGGTACAATGCAGATGGCGAGGTCTTAATATGTGTATATAAACGAGATGAAGGCATACACCAAGCTAGCGACTGGCAACTTGCTACCAACTATGCTACTAAATCAGAACTAAGAACTGAAATAGAGCAAACGACGGAGAAAATATCTTTACTAGCTAGCAGGACAAATCAGACAGAAGCAGATATCGCAAGCATAGTAATTACAGCAAATCAAATAGAATCTAGAGTAAGCAGTAACGAAACAGATATATCAACACTTATACAAACAGCAGAACAAATCAACCTTGAAGTCAAAGGAAAAGTAGGAAAAGATAATGTAATATCTTCAATCAATGCTAGCAAGGAAGGCATTAAAATTGCCGGAAAGAATATTACGATTGACGGAAATACAACATTTTCAAGCAATGTAAAAATAAATGGTGTCCTTACTGCAATAACAGGAAAAATAGGCGGATGGAAAATCACAAGTGATAGTTTAGAGGCTGGCACTGGCAATGCATATGTACGAATATCGGCAGGTTCTACATGGGCATTTGCTGCGGGCAATCAAGCAGAGCCATGGAATGCACCTTTTAGGGTTAACAATAGCGGGTTTGTTTACTGCTCAAATATTTACGTCACAGGGAATAGTACAATTCAAGGGAGTGTAATCACTGGTAAAATCGCATCAGCAGATAACATTACATGGATAAACCTAGGTACAGGAGATGCAAGTTTCTATAACGGCACAGTCACAATAGGTCCTGCAGCAGACGGAAGGCGAAAAATTTTAAAAGTTGTAGGCGGAGTAGATGTTTATACTTCCTCAGGGACTAAGGTTGCAACAATGCACTCAGGAGGAATTCAAACAGGAAGCTGGAAGTTTCAAGCAAATGGAACGTACTTGTACCTGTATTACGTATCCGGAGGTACAAACTATCAAGTTGGTAGGTGGCATTTCCAAAATAGTGCTAATGAAAGATCGTACAATCAAACCGGAAGAATCAGAGCGACATGGTATTCAGAAGCGGAACAATATTATAAAAGAGCAACTGGTACCTATCTATAAGGAGCTAATAAATTGATAGATTACACACAATTAGAAGATACTAAGACATACGTAGTTACAGCTACTATAGAAAATTGGAACGAAATTGATATAAATACTCTATTTTCAAGGGTTTCAAATGACGGATTAATGAAGATTAGGCACATGCAAGGTTCAGAAATCAAATCAAAGATTGGCGAAAGAGAAGGGTTTGCATTTTATAAAGATGCTATATATACAGGTGGAACGACTGAAGGTGAAATCGAAGAAATCACAGATATTGTAGAAATTGAAGAGCCTACACTTACACCACTAGGCGAACTACTAATGTCTGAAAACTGGAACATCAATGGAGAAATGGGAGCAGTTGAAGAGACATATACTGCTAGTCAAATATATCAAATAATTGCTGAACACATACACCTCAAAGGCTCACAAATTACGCTAGACGGTGACACAGAAGTATTAGGAAGTTTCGGCGTAAAGAGCGACGGTGTCAATCAAGATATTGTCATCGACAACGGTAAACTAACAGCCTATGAGATAGCAGACGGAGTAAGGTCCAAAGCTTTAGAGATTTCAAAAAGGTCAGTCACCGGGTTCGCTCCAAACGGAAAGCGCACCTTTTCAATCAATTCCGGAGTACCAATAGCTGCAGAAATAAAGGACACATCTATTAGTCTTTACAATTCAGAAGGCAATATTGCAGCATCTATTTCGAATGACAGTGTAAGTAAATCGATAACATTGTTTGGAGATGATGGCAAAATAATAGCTCATCTATCGGCAAATGTATTCGGTTTGCTAACTTTAAAAGACCCAATAAACGGAAACGAAATAGTATTAAACACCATGCTTGGCGGAAGCATAAAAGTAGGTGACTTGGAGTTACAAAGGAATATCGTCGAACTTGGCTATTTTATTGGCTCAAATGATAATGGGCTACTAATAAAAGACAATGGCGATGTATGCCTAATGAAAAATGGCGCAGTAACTAAAACATTATAGGAGGACAAAACATGGATTATAGTTTAGATTATGCGATTCTATCACAGAAATTAATTGAGGAATTAGGACAAAAGAGCTTAAAAATAATTGAACTTCAAATGGTTATAGAACAATTGCAAAGCAGAATAACAGAGTTAGAAGAACAACTACCAAAACAGGAGGAGTAACTATGTATGGATACAAAACCCTGTATCTAGACATAGATACATTGCCCTTAGGCACCCAGCACGCAAAAACAGGAGACACAGCAAGAGGATATACAATTTTCCTTACAAAGGATGGGAATGTTCTAAAAAATGAAGAATATAAAGTTAACATAGCTGTTAAAAGACCTGACAACACAGTAATCAAAGCCGTTGGGCAGCAATCCGAAACAGGCGCACATACAATAGAGGTTCCAAATGAAGCATTAGAGGTAGAGGGACTTGCAAGCCTAGAATTCGTAATTGAAAAGCAAGATAAACAAGTTGCATCCAGGACAGTCAAGTACATTATAGAAAAATCTGTAGACTATGTGGATCCGAAGATTCCGCCTGAAAACTTTAGAATAATTGGCACAAATGGAAGCGTAACCGTAAATGAAGAAACAAACACGTTTTTTGTCGGCGAAACAAATACAGGGATACTGGCAGGTGCTTACATCCTATTAACAATAGACGAATACCAGAAACTCAAAGAAGAAAATGCACTAAGTAATAGATATACTTACCACATTGAAGGTGATAATTGATGAAAATTAACGGAAAAGAAGTATTATATACACTTAAAAATCACAAGATAATAGACCCTGACATCCCTGTCGATGGCTTGGTATGCTACCTAGACACACGAGGAAAAACAAACCAGGACATACACAAAGAAACGCTGCTGGACCTTTCAGGAAATGGCAACAATGGAACGCTAACAGGGTTTGCATTTGATGAAACTTCCGGATATGTTAAAGATTTATCGGGGGGGGGTCAGTAGACTAAAGCTAGATGGTGTAGATGATACATTCTACATTACAGACTTTGCCGTAAAGGCAAATGACAACATTACGTTTTTTATAGACTTTGTTTATGTCGATTACCCAGGAAAAAATATCCGCATTCTAGACCACAATTCTGTTAATAGCTTTTATCTGAACATCCCAAATAGACAGGACCTTTCTTCTTGGAACGGTACAACCAATATTAAAATACCAACATTAAGTGTAAACACAAGGTATAAAATTGTAGTAGTGTATGGAAGTTCAAAATATTTTATGGTAGCGAACGGAGTAAAGTCAAGTGTTTACACAAGGCAGCCATTTGTGGCGGGGAGTTATAGAGTATCCTTTTTTCGGGATTTCCCACAAAGCTATTTCAACAATTTTGGGTTATGGAACAGAGAATTAACTACAGATGAAATAAATAAATTAATGAAGTAGGAGTATTAAGTCTCCTACAGAAAGGAGGCTATATGCTTAAATTCGATTCAACTAATGCAGAAATAAGATGCACTAATGCAAGTGGAATTACATCACCAAATGCAGTTACTATTTTTTTGGATTTCAGCATCAAGTCACAAGATGATGCAGTTACATCTAGGATAGTAGATACACCAGCTTTTGCTATTTCGTACTATTACGTTCCCGATAGAAATGCATCAAATTTGATATTAGTCAACGCAGAAGCTGGAACATATAGAAGATTTGCTGCAATCTGGGATATTTCTAATAGTGCAGATGTAAAGCGTTTAGAAAGAACGAAGTTCATTGTAGAGTTTACAGACACTACATCAACAATATATTTTTCGAATGGTACGGTTAAATCAAAAACATTTGAACCGCTTTCGATACCAGAGGCTAATTGGGTAAAATTAAATGGTGGAGCGATACAAGAATTATATAATCTCAAAATATACAATAGAAAACTAACAGAAAGTGAACGAACACAACTACTAAAATGAAAGGATGAATAAATGTGCATGGACGAGAAATTATGCAATGAAAGGCACAAAAGAATAGAAGAAAAACTAAATGTACATGATACTAGATT
>MTKW01010489.1_pt1 | contig 13509 bp, 10 predicted proteins | sample 1042761 | NCBI WGS metagenome assembly MTKW01 (sample SAMN06205366, study PRJNA360243) | anaerobic digester metagenome | biome: Wastewater treatment plant; feature: Anaerobic digester sludge; material: sludge; isolation source: anaerobic digester fed with sludge from wastewater treatment plant ...
CATATCTTTGAGACTGTTGCAGCTGGGACAAATCAGGTGAAGCCTGTACAGGTTCATTGAAGTACACCACACCTGAGTCCTTGAATACCTTCATCAGACGATGCCTGTCATTTTGCTGGCTGGATATCCTTGAGTATCCTTCAACCGCGAAAGTAGTATACCAATGCTCAAGAGCCCCCATATGGCCGGACTCAATAATGTTTCTGATGAACCGCCCTGTTTCTTTCTTTGAAGGCTTGTCCCCGGCCAAAAGGGATTCAAGCCTTTCTGTGCCCATAGGTGAGTAACAGAGACGGGCCAGCAGAATCAGGCGTTCTGTATCTATGTTGGTTCCCATAAAAGGATAATGCAGAATCTTAATGCTCATTTGGGCTTCTTGCGGCGTCCCTTGAATACCATCACTCACCTGCATCACCTCCTGCTTCTGTCCTTTTCACCCTGGTTCCTGAAGGCGTATCCTCTAACGTAATCCCAATTGAAATCATTTTGGTTCGAATATAGTCGGCAGTCTTGTAGTCTTTTTCTTTTCGAGCCATGTCCCTTATGTTTATCAGTACGTTTATGAGGCCACCGGCAATATCCTTCCCCTGGGCAATGGTTTGCAAAGTTTGAGGAACCAATCCCAAAATCCCCAGGCATTCTACAAGAAGCCCGTAAGCCTCACTGACTTTTTGCCGGGCAAATGAATCTGACGTTGACCCTTTCCCGGTCACAACCTGGGCATTAATGGCGCTTATCAAATCAAACACACAAGCTATGGCCGCAGGAGTGCTAAAATCATTATCCATAGCCTCATAAAACTCAGTCCGGCATTTCTTCGTGGCCTCAACCAGCAAAGACGGGTCCTGTAATCCCCTGTACTCAGGATTTTCCAAAAACTCCAGGGCACCGGCATAACCGTTTTTTATACGCTCCCAACCTTTTTCAGCAGACTTGAGAAGTTCTTCGGAAAACTCAAGTATCTTCCTCCTGTGAGCGGAAAGAAGGTACAATCTGACGGCCATGGGATCATGGGCCTTTAGGATTTCACTGAGGGAAACCACATTGCCAATTGACTTTGACATCTTTTCTCCCTGTAAGTTAAGCATCTCGTTGTGAATCCAATACTTTACGTAAGGCCTAACCCCGGAAAATGCCTCAGCCTGAGCAATCTCGTTTTCATGGTGGGGGAAAACAAGTTCCGCCCCGCCCCCATGCATATCGATACTGGGGCCGAGATACTTGTGTACCATAACAGAGCATTCAATGTGCCACCCTGGACGGCCTCTGCCCCAGGGGCTTTGCCATCCAGGTTCGTCTTCAGGGGATGCCTTCCATAAGGCCCAGTCCAGGGGAGACTCTTTCAAATCTGAAACCTGAACTCTGGCTCCGGGCATCAAATCCTCAATGTTGCGTCCTGACAGTGTTCCGTAACCTTCAAACTCACGGGCTCTGAAATAGACATCTCCCGAAGATTCATAGGCAAAACCGTCTTCGATAAGTCCTTTTACCATCTCAATGATATCCGGTATTACCCGGCTAGCCCGGGGATATACATCTGCCTTCTGAACTCCCAGTTTATCCATGGAATCCATATATTCTTCAATGTGTTTTTCGGCAATCTCAAGAGGCGGGATACCTGTTTCTTTGCTCTTGCTAATGAGTTTGTCCTCGATGTCTGTAAAGTTGGTCACCAAAGTGACCTTGTATCCCTGGTAAGCGAGATATCGTCTTACCACATCCCAAAACACCGCGGGCCGGGCATGGCCTATATGGCTGCTGTCATATGGTGTTATGCCACAGACATATATCTTAACCTCTCCTTCTACAAGAGGTTTGAACTCTTCGTAATGTCTGGAAAGAGTGTTATATACCTNNGCAATCCCTTCGCCTCTGCCCAGGCTTCCGAGGGTTTCAGGGGAGGTTGCCTTTACAGATACCCTGTCCCCGGAAATCGAAAGGGCCCCTGCAATGTTGTCTTTCATGTTATTCATATGCAGATTTAGCCTTGGAGCCTGAGCCACCAAAGTGCAATCCAAATGAACAATTTGGGAAATGCTTCGTACATGTGACTGGATTACCTTCAAGAAATCGAGGCTTCTTGCGTCTTTCGACTCAGGGCAGCCAGGAGGAAACCATTTACCTATATCTCCCATACCCAGTGCTCCAAGGATCGCATCTGCAATCGCGTGACACAAAACATCAGCATCTGAATGCCCTGAAAGCCCCTTATCAAAGGGAATTTCCACGCCGCCTAAGATGCATTTCCGCCCGGAAACCAAAGGGTGGACATCAAATCCAAAGCCTGTTACAAGGATTTTGCTCCTTTTGGAATATCTTGTTCTCCGAAACCTTCCACTCCGGCTGCTCTCTGAACTGGTACCCGGCCTATATCCGGCGGGTAATGAAGAAAATTCGGGAATGCCAGAATCCTTTTCCCCGAGAAAAGCAGAAGCCAGGCAAAAGTCTTCCGGGTAAGTTATTTTGAAATTGGTCCGCTCACCCTGTACTACCGCCACTTTATGACCCAGGCGTTCAACCAATTGGCTGTCATCAGTTCCTATGAAGCCGTCTTGCCTGGCAATTTCATGGGCCTGACGTAGAAGGCTGTGCCTGAATATTTGTGGAGTTTGGACCAGGACAACGCCATCCCTAGATAAAGTGGTGCCTACGAAAGAGTGCCCTTGGCCCCCGGGTGAAAGCACAGATTTGACTGTGTCATCTACATTGATTCCACATATTGCCGCTGAAGCATTCTTTGCGGCTTCAAAAACACGCTTAAACAAATCCGGTGAGAAAAACGGCCTTGACGCATCGTGGACCATAACCCAGGGTGCTTCACGGAATACTTCATTAAGAGCCAGGAATACCGATTCTTGTCTGGTCCCGGCTCCGGGAACAACAACCACAGGTTTTGCCTGGTTTGACGCCAAAGACTCTATTATTTGAGTAAGCCTCCGGTCGTTTTCAAACTCACGGGGAACCGGAATGACAGCTCCTTCAACTTCACGCAAAGACAGGACTTTACCGGCTGTCCATTCCAATAGAGTCCTTCCGGCAATAGATGCAAACTGCTTTGGTTCCTGCAAAGATGCCCGTGTACCATATCCTGCTGCAGGAATTATTGCCCAAAGGGTCTCAGTCATATTCCTCGGCTCTTTCCAGGGATTTCGGTTTGGCAAATATCATCCGCCCTGCAGGTGTCGTATGGCAGTTGGTAACTACGATTGGCATGTCCTCGCCCACATACTTCCTTGCTTGCTCAACCACTACCATAGTCCCATCTTCCAGATAGCCTACACCTTGTCCAGGTTCTTTTCCTTCTTTGATTACATGGATAATAAGTTCCTCACCTGCAGAAACAATGGGTTTTAGCGCATTTGCCAGTTGATTAATGTTGAGGACTCCAACATCCTGGAATTCTGCAATCTTGGCCAAATTGAAATCGGTTGTGATAATCAGGGCATCTGTAGCTTTGGCCATTTTCAAAAGCCGCAAATCTACATCCTGATCAGGATCTTCCTCCCAATCCTGTATTGATATCTCAATAGGGAGTTCCTTTTGCATTAGATTCAATATATCCAGGCCGCGCCTGCCCTTATTGCGCTTCATGTTGTCGGACGAATCGGCTATACGCCTGAGTTCATCAAGGACAAAGTCTGGAATGACCACAGGCCCTTCCATGAAACCGGTCCTGCATATGTCGGCTATACGTCCATCAATAATGGTGCTTGTGTCAAGAATCTTGGCCGCAGAAACTCCGCCGTGGCCCCCAGGTGTCTTTCCCTTGGCCCGGGATGAACCTCTTACCATGTTCCGAAATCGCCAGGGGCTGATAGCAAAAATATCTTCTTTCTTGCTTCTGGCAACCACAATCCCAATATACCCGAATAAGACAAGTGCAATAGAGGGAAGAAAACTTCCGACAATAGGTATTCTGGCCAAGGACGGGGCAATCAGATTAGCTATTATAAGGCCGATTATAAGTCCGCCCGCTCCCACCAAAATATCCTGAAGGGCCATTTTGACCATCCGATTTTCCAGCCATTTCACGCCTTTTCTGACCAGGATTGCTATAGGAGGCCCCGCAAAGAAAAAGATTACTGCGATGACGCCTGCGCCCAGTAATATCATGCCGGCGGATTCGAAAAGACTGAAACCTCTTTTGAAAAAGCGGCTGAGGGGAGCCAATAGATAAAAAGCAGACGTTCCACCTACAAGGGCCCCAAATATTCCAAAATACCGTCCTGATTTCTCCAACTACTCTGCACCTCCTTTTGGTAATACTTCCGAACGCCTTTATTATATGTCAAATGCAGAGCGCAAACCAAGTATCAGGCCAAATCTCCGGACATGAGCCAACCGTCAGGTGCCATAAAAACGCCGATTTTGCCGCCCTGTAACCGGCTTAATTGAATTTGACCTAAACACCAGTTAATGGTACAATTTAGTATGTAAGGTCTAATGGGAGGTATAGGAATGTTTAGAGTTGGTGACCGGGTAGTATATCCTATGCACGGCGCCGGTACTATAGAGGGAATTGAGCAAAAAGAGATCCTCGGAAAGACTCATCGATACTATGTGCTGCGACTTCCCATAAGCGACATGAAAGTCATGATACCAGTAGATAACACCAAAGAGATCGGACTAAGGGACGTAATAGATACAACACAAATTGATGAGGTCCTGAATGTGCTCAAGCAAGATTGCACGCCCATGTCGCCAAACTGGAACAGACGCTATCGTAATAATTTAGAGAAAATAAAGACCGGCGACATTTTTGAAGTAGCAGATGTGGTAAGGAACCTTGCAGCCAGAGAGAAGGAAAAGGGCTTATCTACAGGTGAACGCAAGATGCTGGAAAGCGCCAGAGAAATCTTGCTGTCTGAACTCATCCTCGCTACAGATTGGGACAGGGAAGAGGCAGTTAACGTTCTTGAACAAGTCCTTGCATGAAAATGCCTTTTCTTGACTCTTAACTCCGGCTAAAGTAGAATTATTTTGCATGCTTTCGAGGTAAGGTGGGCGTGTGGCTCAGAGGGAGAGCGTTCGGTTCGCATCCGAAAGGCCGCGGGTTCGAATCCCGCCACGTCCACCAGGTATCTCTCGTCTAGACCTTCTAAGAGGTGAAAAATTGTGAAAGACCTGCTCTGCGATGGATTTCAAGAAGCTGTTGACGAATATCTAATCAGGCACAGAAGTATTCTGGATGTTCTAAGTAAGCTCGGTGAGTCCAGCGGACGGGTTAACCGGGCAGTAGCCAAAGCGGTTACCTCTTGCGGTTGCGTCCAAATAAATGCAACCCGGCAATCAATTCCTCCTGATATCAACTCTCTTGCTTCAATTAAGGACCATATGAAAGATCATGTGGAAGGAAAACTCTGCGAACACTGCACCGAAATACTGGAAGACGAAATCGGAAGGAATTTATTCTACCTGGCCGCTTTATGTAATGTTCTTGAACTCAATCTTTATGACATATTGCTCAAGGAACAAGAACGCGTTACCTGCCTGGGTATTTTTAATTTCTCCTAATATTTCGGAGCTTAGTTCGGCTTTTTGGCCAGGGCGTTTCGCACTCCTTCTTCAACAGTGGAAACGCCTGTTATGTTTGCAAAAATGCTGCCCTGGGTAAACCCTTGTGGCACAATAACATTGCTGAACCCCAGTCGTAGAGCTTCTTTCACTCTGTCTTCCATCCGCGGAACCATTCTTACTTCACCTGAAAGCCCGATCTCACCAAAACAAGCTACATCAGCCTTCACAGGGACATCATAGTAGCTTGACACCAGGGCTATCCCGCATGCAAGATCGATCCCCGGTTCATTCACCCTTGCCCCACCGGCGATTTTCACAAACAAATCCATCTTATCCAAGCCCGAAGCCAGCTTCTTGGACATAACTGCCGCTATTAACAACATTTTTTGGTGATCTATTTCACCTGTCACACGGGTAGGCGTTCCGTACACACAAGGTGTCACCAATGCCTGGACTTCCATTAAAACAGGCTTATTGCCCTGAAGGCAGGCTGAAACACAACATCCCGGCCTGTCTTTTTGCCTTTCAGAAAGAAAAAACTCAGAAGGATTTTTGATCTCCGTGAGCCCTTTTTCGCCCATCCTGAAAACCGATACTTCATCTGTAGCCCCGAAACGATTTTTCCTTGCCCTTATGATCCGGTACAAATGACTCAAATCTCCTTCAAAATACAAAACAGTATCAACAAGATGCTCAAGAAGTCTGGGGCCTGCAAGATCGCCTGTTTTCACTGTATGGCCCACAAGAATCACAGTAACATTCTTTGCCTTGGCGTATTCTTGAAGCTTGTTGGCGCAAGATCTGATCTGGGCAGGGCTGCCAGGGAGTGACTCAAGAGCCTGGTCCTGGCAAGTCTGAATAGAGTCAACTACCAGGAACCCGGGCCTGATTTCGGAACACATCCCGAGGATCCCATCTATATCTCTTTCTGAAGCAAAATAGAGTTCTTTTGACCGGACCTCCAGCCTATCCGCCCTGATCTTTACCTGCCCAAGGGATTCTTCGCCTGATATGTACAGGGAACGTCCGTAAGACAATGCCACATTGTCTGCAACAGACAGAAGTAAGGTTGACTTACCTATTCCAGGCTCGCCCCCAAGAAGCAGCAAAGATCCGGGCACAAACCCACCGCCAAGGGTTCTGTCAAATTCTCCGAGGCCGCTGGAAAACCTCTTGACCGTTTCAGGCGCCGCCATTGACAAAACAACAGGAACGGCGCGCTCAAGAGACTGCTTTCTGCCTGTCCCGGACTTGCTAATCTCCTGGACTTGCTCAGAAAGAGTATTCCACCGGTCACACTCAGGGCAGCGGCCATACCAGCGCAATGACTGAAACCCACAGGCAGAGCACACATATTTATGAGTAAGTTGCGGCATAGAATCCTCCCTTTCCAGCAGAGGTTCTATGCCGCAACCAAGATTTCCTCCAGGTATCTCTAATAGCTTACTTTACCGCTTCTTCCGGAACCCTGCCAGGACTATCTGAACCGGCTTTGATAAACTTGAGATTGCCTGTTTCGTCAAGATCCACTATCACCTTCTCAGTATCTCTGAACTCGCCCCTCAGGACCCTATCAGATAGAGGATCTTCCACCAGCCGCTGGATAGCCCGTCTTAAAGGCCTTGCTCCATAGTCAGGATCCGACCCCTCTTGTATGAGTCTTTCCTTGGCCTTATCAGTGACCTCCATAGTCAGGCCGGCTGATTCTTTCAACCTGTCCTCTACGTCCTTAAGCTGCAGTTTCACGATTTCCTTCAGATGCTCAGTGGACAAAGCATGGAACACGATAATCTCATCCACCCTGTTCACAAATTCAGGCCTGAATGTCCTCTTAACCGCATCCATAACACGGGCCTTCATTTCATCATGAGCCAATTGCGTATCTCTTTCAGCGGCGAACCCCAGGACAGCTTTCCCATGAATAGCTTCAGCCCCTGCATTGGACGTCATGATTATTACTGTATTCCTGAAATCAACAGTACGTCCCTGGGCTTCAGTGAGCCTCCCGTCTTCAAGAACCTGCAATAGAACATTAAATACATCAGGATGGGCTTTTTCAATTTCATCCAGCAAAACAACTGAATACGGCTTTCTCCGGACTGCTTCTGTAAGCTGTCCCCCTTCGTCGTATCCAACGTATCCCGGAGGTGCACCTACAAGCCTTGAAACAGTGTGCCTTTCCTGGTATTCAGACATATCAAGCCTTATCATGGCATCTTCATCGCCAAAAAGCACTTCGGCAAGAGCCCTGGCCAATTCAGTTTTTCCGACTCCTGTGGGCCCCAGAAAGATAAACGACCCTATTGGCCTCTTTGGGTCCTTAAGCCCGGCCCTTGAGCGCCGCACTGCTCTGGACACCGCTTCTACAGCATCGTGCTGGCCGATAACCCGCCTGTGCAGTTCCTCTTCCAAACCCAACAGCCTTTCTGTTTCACCTGCGGCCAGCTTCTTAATTGGAATACCGGTCCAATCAGCAACAATAGATGCAATGTCTTCAGATGTGACTGTAGTTTTCTCAGGTATGTCGTTTGTCTGCCAGTTCTTCCGCTTCTCATCAAGAAGGTCTTTCAACTCTTGTTCTTGGTCTCTTAGTTCTGCGGCTTTTTCAAACTCTTGAGAAGCAACAGCATTTTCCTTTTCCTGAATGAGTCTTTCAAGCTTAATCTCAAGCTCCCTCAAATCCTTGGGCGCTTCAAATGCCTTCATCCTTACCCTGGACCCTGCTTCATCAATCAGGTCAATAGCTTTATCAGGAAGAAATCTATCAGATACATATCTGGATGACAGCCCGGCCGCTGCTTCAAGGGCCTCATCTGTGTATTTCACCTTGTGATGAGCCTCGTACCTGTCTCTTAAGCCATTAAGGATTTGTATGGTTTCGTCTACAGTGGGTTCCGAGACCAAAACTGGCTGAAACCTCCGCTCAAGGGCAGCGTCCTTTTCTACATGCTTTCTATACTCATCAAGAGTAGTCGCACCAATGCACTGGAGTTCCCCTCTCGACAACATAGGCTTCAGAATACTCGACGCGTCAATAGCCCCTTCAGCGGCTCCTGCTCCAATGATATTGTGCATCTCATCTATGAAAAGCACCACATCACCTGACCGCCTGATCTCTTCAAGGACCTTCTTGAGCCTTTCTTCAAATTCGCCACGATACTTGGTACCGGCAACCAAAGCAGCCAGATCCAAAGTAACAACTCTTTTATCTCTCAGCATCTCAGGCACTGTCCCTGCTTTTACCACCTGGGCCAGGCCTTCCACTATTGCTGTTTTCCCAACACCGGGCTCACCGATTAATACAGGATTATTCTTGGTTCGCCTGGACAATATCTGCATGACCCGTTCAACCTCTTTTTCCCTGCCAATGACCGGATCAAGTTTACCCTGAGCTGCAAGTTCCGTTAGGTCTCTCCCGTAAGTATCAAGGGTTGGAGTCTTTCTGCGCCCGGCCCTTGCTTGCCCCCCTGAAGGAGGACTCTGAATATCTCCTCCTACTCGCTTCACAATCTCTTCCCGGGCCTTATCATAATCTGCCCCCATGCCTGAAAGGATCTGGCTGGCAAGCCCTTCTTTCTCCCGCATCAGAGCAAGTAGTATGTGCTCTGTACCTATATATGAATGGCCCAAGCCCGCTGCTTCTTCTTGCAGAAACTGCAGAACCTTCTTTGCAGATACAGTAACCGCCTCAATAGAGGCCACCGGATTCTTCTTGTCAACTGACTTTTCTATTTCGTCCTTAACCCGGGCAGGTGAAACACCCAGGGTCTCCAGGACCAAAAGAGCAACACTTCCCCGCTCTTTCAGTAATCCAAGCAAAATATGCTCTGTATCCATTGCCTGGGCGCCTCGGCTTCTGGCCTCCTCCTGAGCCCAGGTAAGAACTCTCATAGCACGTTCTGTATATCTTTGTCTTCCATCCATTCCACTACCCCCTTAAGCACCCTGATTAGACGACTGATTAGTGAGATGCTTTCTTATCAAGTCTGCTCGTTTGATATCTCTTTGCTTTGGAGAAAGTGCTTTTCCGAAAGCCTTCTGCACAAAATTCGGCCGTGACAGTACAAGAATCTCGTTAACTTCACTAATTGTGATTTCAGGTACCATGTGGAATTCAACCCCAAGCCTTAAGTCCGACCAAAGCTTGATTGCTTCATCAGACGTGATTACACGGGCATTAGAGAGTATACCCAATGCCCTGAAAACCCGGTCCTCAACATCAAGCCTGTGATTCTTGTAAAGGGCATCCCTGACTCGTTTTTCCTCGGTTACAACCTGGTTTGCTACCAGGGAAAGGTTCTCAATGATTTCCTTTTCAGTTTGGCCAAGGGTGATCTGATTCGATATTTGAAAAACATTNNAAATCCAAAATTTGATCGCATAGATCATCTATTCCGCTTGCAACTATCCATGCCTCATACAGTTCCAAACCTGAACACAGGCATTGAATCCGTAAGTGGTCTTCTTCATTCACCATAATTGAAACTGATTCATCTTGCCTCAGGGCCAATCCCTTGCCATACCCACTTTCAGCTTGCTGAGGGCTTATCAAGTGCTTTTCAACCAAGATCTGCCGGTCCAGTGGCGAAAGATCCTTGAGATCTGCCCTAATCACAGGCCCTCCAAAACCTCTTTCCCCAACCCGGTCCACAGCATCAAACACTTTTTCCAAAACCAGGTCTGCATCCTTTTGCGAAAGGAGGTGGGGAAACGGAATATCATCAAGGTTGCGTGCCAATCTGGCCCGTGAAGATATCACTACATCACCAAGTTCTCCGCCACCGTCCATCCAGGGTGAAGATGAATTCCGCAAAACGTCTTCAAGAGTGCTGATTTTCTTGCCCTTCACACCTGCTTCCCCCTTTGCCTGGACTCCAGCTGCNNTTTTTTCTTCAACTCCTCAAGCTGCCTTCTTGCTCTGGCACTTTCACCGGTTGCAGCCGGAGTCTTTCCTACATGCCTATCTGAACCATGAATTCTCCTCAGAAGAGGATCCAGCCTTTCCTCAAAAACCCGGTAACATCGTGAGCACCCAAGCCTTCCGGCCCTGGCAAAATCCCTGTAGCTCATTCCGCATACAGGGCATCTGGTTTCTTCCCTTCCGGAACCAAGTGCAGGCAATGCCTCCACCTGGGAACCCAAAAAAGCCGATAAAAGATTGTTGATTGAAAAAGCCGGCTGGAAAAATACGTTCAGCAAACCAGCCCGTTGGGCACATTCTTTGCACAGATGTATAGTCGTTTTCTTGCCATTTACTATTCTCTCCACATGCACTGTTGCTTGATCTTTACCACATTCTTCGCATAGCATATCCGGTCACTCCCCATCTTCAGATGCCAAAAGATAAGCGCTTAAAAGAGCCCTGAATATCCTCGCCCTCAGAAAATCTCTTAAGGGCAGCTCCACAGCGAGAGTATCTCTGGATACAGCTGCCTGTATCATTTTGAAAGTCCTCGGGCCGATGATCTCATCATCAAGAAGCCTGAGAAGATATCCGTAAGCTTCATCTTGAGATAGACTGAGCCCGATGCTCTTAATGATATCTGTAATACCATCTTCCAGTTCAATCTTGACTACCCTTATATATCCTCCTCCNNAAAACATAAGTAATCTGAGAAGGAACACACCTGAAATGATCGGCCAAAAACGCCCTTTGAATCTCGGCAACTCCGCCGCCTTCTTCAACAAGAGACAGTATATGTGCTTCAATAAGGTCTGTAAGGCTAGCCATTTACTAATCACCTGCGATTCTAACTGATACATCCCGATCTGACTTTGACTTTCGTTGACCTTTAACTTCATGATACATCATTGGTGGAAAAATACAAGGGATTATTTAACCTATCATCTGCTAAATTCCCAGAGATAGACGAACTAAAGGGCCAGTGTTTGTCACCTAGATTAATAAGGTGCGGCCACTCGGTATTTAGAAACCTTCAAGAAGATATTGTTCCAAAGCCCACGCTGCAACAGCCCCATCACCCACTGCAGTGGCAACCTGCCTTAGAGGCTTTTCCCGTACATCGCCCACGGCGAAAAGCCCAGGTGTCCCTGTAGACATATCGCTGGCAGTTCTAACGTAGCCGCTGCTTGTAAGGTCTGCAAACTCTTTCACAGGATATGAGTTTGGAATTGAACCTACATATAGAAATACTCCGTCAATTCCAATCTGCTCCGCCTTTCCTGTTTTGGTATCATGTACAATTATGCCCTCAAGTTTGCCGTCACCAACCATTTCTTCCACTGTACTGCTTAACCTTATTGTAATCAGTGGGTTTTCGGTGACTCTTCTAACACTGGCAAGGCCTGCACGAAACTCGTCCCGCCTGTGAATGAGAATTACCTCCCGTGCAAACTTGGTAAGGAACTCTGCTTCAGTAAGGGCAGAATCACCTCCGCCTATCACAGCAACAGTCTTATCCCGAAATAAGGCTCCGTCGCAGGTAGCGCAAAAACTTACTCCTCTTCCGGTAAATCTGTCCTCACCGGGGACTCCCAGAGTCTTGGGAGTTGTTCCCGCTGCCCAAATAAGGCTTTTAGCATGGTATTCTGCATCATCACTCTTGATGGAGAATAAATGGTTTTCCTTTTTCACCGAGACAATCGCTCCAAAATCAATGTCAGCTCCAAAGGACCTGGCCTGTTCTATCATGGATTCCATTAGCCGGGGCCCGGATACTCCCTGGGGAAAGCCCGGATAATTATAGATCATGTCCGTTGTCCCTGCCTGTCCTCCCCCACCCATAGGATCGAACACCTTAATTTTCAAACCAGCTCTGGCCGTGTAAATCGCGGAAGTAATGCCAGAGGGCCCACCCCCTGCTATGACAACATCATATGCCATCTCAAGTCCTCCTCCTGACAATTCCTCTGTCCTGATGCTAGCATGGCAAAACTGCAAAACTCAAGGATTTTCGGTGTTTTACAGGAACAGGCTGAACTGAAACCTGAAACTTTCAGGCCCCGGAAGCCCGGGCAAAACCTGTAAGCTGATAAAGGTACAAGAGGACAGTGATCGGGTTTCAAATCCGCTGCCATTTGGAATGATACCAGTTGGGAGGTGTGTAAAATGTCTTTAAGACAGGGAAATACTGGCAATCTTTTTCGCAACAACAAGTGGCTTATGGTGATTGGAGTTATTTTAGCTATTATTCTGGCCATCGCGGTAAGAAGCCGCCAAATGGATCTTAAAGGCGCCATTCCTTCTCAGGAGCCGACAATATCCGTGTTCTTCCATCAGACAGGGGAAACCAAATCTCTGCCTCTTGAAACATACCTGGAGGGAGTAATTGCTGCTGAAATGGATCCAAATTGGCCTCTGGCAGCCCTCGAAGCACAAGCTATAGTTGCCAGAACCTTCACTCTGAAGAAAATGGGGGAAGGCCCCATTAAAGGGCGGAACGCCCAGGCCAGCACCGATCCCAAGGAATTCCAGGCATACGACGCCTCGAAGGTAAATGACAGAGTAAAACAGGCGGTAAATAACACAAGAGGCCAGGTAATCACCTATGGAGGAAAACCTATAATTGCCTGGTTTCATGCAAGTTCAGGCGGCAAAACAGCCAGTGCCGTTGAAGGGTTGAACTACAGGAAGGAAAACGCCCCTTATGCCCAGCCTGTCACCGATATTCAGCAAGAACCGGTTCACGTTTGGACAGCTACATTTTCTTCAAACGAGATAATTAATGCAGCCACATCCCTGGGGGTGCAGTCAGATAAATTGACTTCAATTAGCATAGGACGTAAAGGAGCATCGGGCCGTGCTGAAACATTGGTAATAAACGGAAAAGAAGTGTCTGCGCCCCAGTTCAGGCTTGCTGTAGGAGACAAGAAGATGCGCTCCACTTTGATTGACTCCCTCAGGTTGGAAGGTGCCACAGTTCACATGAAGGGTCGCGGGTACGGTCACGGAGTAGGTATGTCCCAATGGGGGGCATGGCTCCTTGCTCAGCGGGGGAAATCAGCTCAGGAAATCGTGACTTACTACTTCAA
>MTKW01015844.1_pt1 | contig 13507 bp, 14 predicted proteins | sample 1042761 | NCBI WGS metagenome assembly MTKW01 (sample SAMN06205366, study PRJNA360243) | anaerobic digester metagenome | biome: Wastewater treatment plant; feature: Anaerobic digester sludge; material: sludge; isolation source: anaerobic digester fed with sludge from wastewater treatment plant ...
TAATAAATTGATATAATTATTTATTATCATGATAAAAATAGAGTTGGGAGGTGGAATCCGAATAATTTAAGATGTTCAGTTTTTAAAAAAAAATAAAACGAGGTGGAAAAGAACATGAAAAAGATGATGCTTTTTATCATGATATTAGTAGGTATTTTCAGTTTTATGATTCCAGCGTTTGCTGAAGAAAAATTACCAATTTCTGAACAACTTTATATTGAAGTTTCAGCACTAGGAAGCTTGGATTATTTTTATGATCATAAATTGGGAATGGAATTAGCTGGAAAATATTTGGGAGTTAAAACCGAGTATGTTGGACCGGCTGATTTTGATATGGCAGCCATGATCACCGCATTTGAACAATCCATTGCCAAAAAACCCCAGGGGATATTGGTGGTTGGTTTTGAGCCTTCGCTCGACGCAATTGTTGATAAAGCTATTGATGCTGGTATCCCGGTTGTTACACTTGATGCCGATTTGCCAGGTTCAAAAAGAATTGCCTTTGTTGGAACGGGCAATTATCAAGCAGGTTTTGAAGGAGGCAAAAAGCTAGCTTCTCTCGTGGGCGAAAAAGGGAAAGTTGCAATTATGACCAGACCGGGTCAATCGAACCTTGAAGAGCGAATTGTTGGATATAAAGATGCTTTAGCTCAATATCCTGATATTGAGATAGTACAGATTGCTGATACTCAGTCGGACCCAACGGTTGCTGCTCAAGCTGCTGCAGCTCTTCTTCAAAAGTACCCAGACTTAGCTGGTATTGGTTGTGTTGAAGCTGCTGGTGGGGCTGGGGCTGCTACCGCGGTTAACGAAGCTGGGAAAGCGGGTCAGGTTAAGATTGTTTCTATGGATAGAGGAAACGATGTTTTAGAATACATTAAAGACGGGATAATCTCTGCATCGGTTGCTCAGCAGACTGCTTTAATGCCATTTTATGGTACTCAAATTCTATTTAACCTTTATAATTACGACATTCCAATTTCCAGCGATAATGCAAAAGCTAAAATCTCAGGGACGCCAGCTGTCATAGATACTGGTGTTGTTATTGTAGATGAAACGAATTATGAATATTTTATGAGAGATTAATATAACCAAAGATAAATTAGTAATCACAAGGGAGCATGTATCCATTATCACGCTCCCTTGTGATAATTGGTTATTTATTCAATTGAGGGGGAGTGTAGAAATATTAGTGATACTCATCGTTATTGGAGGAATTCATGGATAAATCAATAATTTTAGAAGCGCGAGATATCGTAAAAAACTTTCCTGGAGTTCGAGCTCTTGATGGAGTTCAATTTCAATTACAGAAGGGTGAAGTCCATGCTCTGGTGGGTGAAAATGGAGCTGGGAAAAGCACTTTAATGCACATCTTAGGAGGAGTGTATAGACCTGATAGTGGAGATGTATTCGTCGAGGGTAAGAAAGTTAAATTACAAAATCCTTACCATGCATCTCAGGAGGGGATAAGCGTTGTTTATCAGGAATTGAGTTTAGTACAAAACCTTTCAATCGCTGAAAATATTTTTGCCAATCGTCAGCCTCTTAAGCGTATGAAACTGGTTGATTGGAGTCTTTTATATCAAAAAACATTAGAAATATTAAAATATTTTGATTTGGTGATTGATCCTCGTACTCCAGTAAAAGAATTGTCGGTTGCTGAGCAGCAAGTCGTTGAAATTCTTAAAGCAATTTCCTGTAACCCAAAAGTACTCATACTGGATGAGCCAACTTCTTCATTAACCCAGGTAGAAACCAAACTTCTTTTTAAGAATATTCAGTTTTTAAAAGAAAAAGGAGTATCTTTTGTTTATATTTCTCATCACCTTCAAGAAATATTTGAAATCGCTGATCGGGTAACTATTTTTAGAGATGGAAAATATATTGATACTCGGAACATTTCTGAAGTAAATGAAGAACAGGTTGTAAAGCTCATGGTAGGTCGAGAAATTCAAAATATGTATGGAGATCGGAATTCAAAAGTCGGTAAGGAATATTTTCAGGTTGAAAATCTCTCTCAAGATGGGGTCTTCACTGAAATATCTTTTTCTTTGAAAAGAGGAGAAATATTAGGAATAGCTGGGTTAGTTGGATCAGGAAGGACAGAGTTAGCCAGAGCAATATTTGGCTTAGAGCCATTTTCTGAGGGAAGCATAAGACTTAATGGGAAGGTTTTGTCAATACATTCTCCCGGTGATGCCATTCAAGAAGGAATTGCCTATTTGACAGAGGATAGAAAACAACAAGGGCTTTTTTTAAAAATGAGTTATCGTGAAGACTTGATAGCACCAGATATGAAGCGTTTTATAAAGGGTATGAATATTCTTGATGAAAGTAAAATAACTTCTTTTGCTGAACAATCACGAAAACAATTTAAAATTATTACTCCAACAATTTTTCAAAAAGTTAGAAACCTATCAGGTGGTAATCAGCAGAAAGTATTGTTATCTATGTGGGTAGGAATTAATCCGAAAGTCTTAATTGTTGATGAACCGACCCGAGGAGTCGATGTAGGAGCCCGAAGAGAAATCTATAAAATTATGCGAGACTTAACCTTATCAGGTGTTGGAATTGTTATGATATCATCTGATTTACCAGAAGTTTTAGGTGTAAGTGATCGCATTCTGGTAATGAGGGGTGGACGTATTGTGGGAGAATTTAATCAAAATGAAGCAACCGAAGAAAGAGTCATTACTTGTGCTACAGGTGTAGGAAAAGTGAACATGCTAACTTGAGAAAACCCATAAAGGAGAAATCGAATGAGTCAACTAGAGCAAACCAAAAACCATCGAAACCTATGGCGAAGCTTAACTGAAATTCATGAATTCATGATTTTATTTATTATTATTGGTGCTGTAATCCTTATGACTATATTGTCACCTATATTCTTTACTTCAGGGAATATCCTGGCTACTCTTTTAAGCCTATCGATCGAAAGTATCATTGCTATTGGAATGACAGTTTTAATGGTTTCAGGCGGTTTCGATATGTCTGTAGGTTCAACCGTTGGTTTTACCGGGGCAATGGCAGCAATGCTGATGGCCAGGGGAATACCAGTTATTTTAGCAATTTTGGTAGGGATAGGCTTAGGAGTTTTAATTGGTATGGGTAATGGCTTGATTATATCAAAAATTGGGATTAATCCATTCATTACGACTTTAGGAATGCTTAATTTAGTTCGAGGTCTTTTGTTGGTGATAACCAAAGGGAAAAATATTACCGGTCTACCTGATTCTTTTAAAATGTTAGGTCAAGGTAAGTTTTTTAATGTTCAGTATCCAATTCTAATCGCCATTATTTTGGTTATTATAGGAGATTTTTTACTGCGAAAATCCCAATTTTTTCGACAAAATTATTATATTGGTGGTAATGAAAGAGCGGCTTTGTTATCGGGAATTAATGTTAGTAAAATGAAAGTATTTAATTATGCCCTTGCCGGTGGATTAGCAGCGTTTGCTGGTATCATTATGACCGCTCGTTTGGGGGCGGCGTCGGTATCGGCGGGTACCGGTTTGGAGCTCAGGGTTATTTCGGCAGTTATTATTGGTGGTGCCAGTTTACAGGGTGGAGAGGGTACCGTTGCCGGTGCTTTTTTAGGAACCCTTTTAATGGCTTTGATTCAGAATTCTCTGACTCTTTTAGGGGTAGATGTTTACTGGAACACTTTTGTTATCGGAACAACTCTTTTAGTTGCAGTGATGATTGATACTTTAAGCAAAAAGAAAAAAGGCCTTTTATAAAAAACCTTATAGAAAAATAGCTTAATTCAAGGAGAATATGAATGAATACCTCAGAAAGATATCGGGAGAGAAATATTCAATCGGAAAATCGTATTAGAGAGGCATTTCAATTTAAAAACCAAGAAGCACCTTATATCATTTACGATGTAAATTATTGGTTGTTCGGTGCTTTATCGGAGGAAATTCCTGAAGGATATTGTAGCGAAGATCCTTCAATTATGACCAATTACCAAGCTCAAAAAATCGAAATCCATATGCGGGAATATCAAGATGTTTATATTCCTTTTTTAATGCCTTGGTTTGGAACCGGCGTTCTTGCTTCAGGATTTGGTATAGATGTTAAATTCCTGGACAAAATGGATCCAGCTGTTGATTTGCCAACTATTCAAGACATTCAGCAAGTTCAAGATTTAAAAAAGCCGAATCCTTTGAAAGATGGGCTCATGCCTCGGGTTCTTAACACAATCCGATACATGCGAGAAAACACTGATTTTCCAGTAGGGGTTACCGATTGCCAGGGACCATTGACAACCGCTTTGCAGATTATCGGATACGATAAAATGATTTATTGGATGCATGATCATCCCGAGATGATTCATGATTTAATGCAACTGGTTACTGACTCTCTGATTGAATGGATTCGTGTTCAAAAAGAGATTGCTGGTCAAAGCCGGGATGATGATGCCTATGTATTAGGTGTAAAAATCCCTGGAGGCATCGGGGGGGTTTGGATTTCAGATGACGATTCGGTTATTTTTGGAAAAGATCTTTATCGGGAATTTGTGGTTCCTTATAATAGTCAGGTTCTTGAAGCTTTTGGGGGAGGGGTTATTCACTTTTGTGGAAGTGCAAACCAACATATTGAAAACTTTCTATCAACCCGTGGGTTGAAAGCTATTCATAACCTCAGCTTAGACCATCTTGATGAAGCTGCTCGCCTTCGTCACTCGCTTGCCGAGAAAAAGCTGGTTTATATGGTCGGAGATTTTAATCTCGAGGATAATCGAATTGATCATTATTATCAACAATTATTTCAAAAAATGGACTCGCAAGGGCTCATAGTGATTTCATATATTGCTCCGGCTCTATCTCTCCAAGAAGGTCAATATATAGATACTCGCCGGGATCCCGGTATTGGGAAGCGGATTGAACAATCTATTCAAAAATACAATCATTTAAAATAAAGTTTAGTTATCAATTCTAAGGAAAAATATGTTCAGAAGAAGAAATTGCATTGTTTAATTGAAGGAGAGTAAAAATGCTGCAATTTGATGTAGTAGGAGTTGGGCATGTCGCTCTTGATAACTTAGGAATTGTTGAATCCTACCCTCAGCTTGATCAACGGATCCGCCTAAAAGATTTTCTTCGTCAGGGTGGTGGAGAGGTGGCTACTGCTCTGGTGACCTTAGCTCGTTTGGGCGCAAAAGTCTCTTTCGTTGGGAAAGTGGGTGATGATGAGTCAGGAGAATTTCTCTCTAAGGAATTTCTTCAGGAAGGAGTAGATATTAGCCAACTCGTTAAGGAAAAGGGAAAAATGAGCCTGACTGCCTTTTGTATCATTGATCAAAAAAGCGGGAAAAGAACTATTTTTTGGTATAAAAATCTAACTCCTTTAAAGCTTGATGAAATCGATCCCGATTTTCTTTGTCAAGGGGAAATACTTCATTTAGATGCTCATGAACCGGAAACCGCTTATGATGCCGCCCGATACTTTCGCGAACATACTGAAGGAAGAAGAATTGTCCTGGATATTGATAACTGGGATGAGCAAAGAGAAAAGTTAGTGACTTTAACTGATGTTTTAATCGGTTCAGAAACCTTTGCTAAAAATTTTCATCCTACCAATCCAAATATAGCTTTAGAAAAAGTTGCCGCTTTAGGTCCAAAGGCGGTTATTTTAACCCAGGGAGAAAAGGGCTGTATGGGAAAAGTCGGAAAAGAAACCTTTCATGTTCCAGGTTACCAGGTTAACGTAGTCGATACAACCGGTTGTGGTGATGTTTTTCATGGTGCCTTTGTATTTGGCCTTTTGAAAGATTGGGATATTCTTTACACGGCTCGTTTTGCCAATGCAGTTGCTGCTCTGAAGTGCACCAAATTGGGAGGACGTACGGGAATTCCCAATCTTACACAAACTCAGGAATTTATGGAAAAAATGAAATAATATAAAAATTACGGTTAAATGCTTAAAGTAAGTTTTTTACCGAAATTTACCACCATACCTTAAGAAGTGGTGCTTTTATGATTAATGGTTTGAGAAATTCCATGGCTTTTTCACAACCATCTTCCCTTGACATCACCGGGTCTTCATGCTCGAAAGAGAGGACATAATCATACCCAACACTCAATAAGGCACTCATAACCTTTTTCCAATTCACGTCACCCCAACCGGGAACTCTAAAACGCTTAACCCTGACCCCACTCAATTCCGCAGTAACTTTTAGATCCAACCCCATAAAGAAGATTCCATCATTTGGTTTTTTAAGAAAAAAGAAGCTATGGTTATTAACAATATCCATAATAGAATCAGATACGGTATATTAAAAATTTTTCCATTTCCAATAGTTTCGGCCAATTTATAAAACAAAATTTCTTTTGGTGTTGTTTTGTCTGATTTTAAAATTAAAGAATTTTTGTTATTCATTGTTAACCTACCCTGGTTTTAAAGTGAACGAGTTTTCAGAAATTTTGGGATAGCTCCTACGACAAGAGAGAATATTATGATAATACCTTTCATGAATTCTTTTTTAATATAACCCAGTTTAATCTCGAGAGTGGGCTTTATTAGAGTTAAATCAGATATCGTTTAAAAAATATCGTTATAAGCCATAACTCATAGTTACGAGTGAAACACATTTTGATACAATAAAAAAAAGTGTATTGAGGAGGGGTTACTATGGGTACATTTTTAAAAATAATTGGAATTATAACCTTAGTTTTTGGAATTATTGTTATTGTTTTTACGTTGTTTGGAATGAGCAGGTTTTTAAGTTTTCTCACTGTGCCCAACCTACCCAATGAATCATCTACAATGATGCCTGGGACGAGTTGGGCAATAGCTGGAAATATTAGTGGAGCTATTGGTGGATTAGTAATCATTATTGGTGGAGCAGCTCTTTATTGTTTGGGTGCCATATATAACAATGTAATAGATATGAAAGCACCTTAATAATGGAAGCTGTTGGTAGGCTTTATAAAATAGGGGTGATAAAAAATGGCAAAAAGAGTTGTAATTATTGGTGGAGTTGCTGCTGGTCCAAAAATAGCTGCTAAGCTTAGAAGGTTAGACCATGAGGTGGAAATAACTATCATTGAAAAAGGTCAATTTTTATCCTATGCAGGCTGCGGCTTACCTTATTATATTTGCGAGGACATAAAAGAACAGCGAGAATTAATGGAAACCCCAGTAGGAGTATTGCGTGATCCTGAGTTTTTTGAAAAAACCAAAAATGTGAAAGTGTACAATCGAACTGAAGCAATTAAGGTTGACCGGTTAAAAAAAGAAGTAGAGGTAAAAAACCTCGATACCAACCAGATAAAAACCTTACCTTATGATTACTTGGTATTTGCTACTGGAGCAAAAGTAATGATTCCACCAATAAAAGCATTAGATATTGAGCACTCTGGCATGGAATTGGGATGTATGGATTTGTCACACGTGTATACTCTCCATGGCATTGAAGATGCCGAGGCGATTCGATGGATTATTAAAGAAAAAATGGCAAAGAAAGCGGTTATCATTGGTGGTGGCTTGATTGGAATGGAAATGACTGAGAGCCTGGTGAAAAGTGGGTTATCGGTTACAGTCATAGAAATGCTACCAGAAATTCTCCCCATTCTTGATGATGATTTAGGAATTTTAGTGCGTCGTTATTGCCAGGAAAAAGGGGTCAATGTGCGTGTTGAAGAGAAAATACTCCGACTGGAAGGAGAAGGTGGGATAGTTAAAAAGGTAGTTACCGACAAGGATGTATACGATACTGATGCCGTTATTATTGCAACTGGATTTCGTCCCAATTCCGATTTAGCAAAAAAATCAGGTTTGGAAATTGGAGAGACTGGTGGTATTAAAGTTGATTTATTTATGAGAACCAGCGATCCATTTATTTATGCTGCAGGAGATTGCGTTGAGATTGAAAATTTAGTTTGCTTGAAGAGTGCTTATATGCCCATGGGTTCTCTTGCCAATAAACAGGGTCGAGCAGTGGCCATTAATATTGCTGGTGGTCAAGAAGTATTTCGAGGTGGTTTAAATTCAGTTGTTTTTAAACTATTCGATTACACGGTTTCACGAACTGGCTTAGGAATAAAACAAGCTAAGGATTTGGGTTTTGATGCCGAGTATGCCTTAGTACCTGCTCCCGATAAAGCTCATTACTATCCTGGTGCAAAACGAGTAATTACCAAAATTATTGTCGATAAACGGAATGGAAAACTATTGGGAGGCCAGTTTGTTGGAGCTGGGGATATTATGAAAAGTGCAAATACTGTTGCAACAGCTCTCTACTATGGAGGAACCATTGAAGACTTATCGATGCTTGATATACCCTATGCTCCTCCTTATGCTTCAGCAATTGATAATGTCTGCGTTGCAGCCAATGTTATACGGAACAAACTGAATAGATCTATGATAGGAATATCAGCTTTAGAAGTGGAAAAGAAAAGGAAAAGGAATGAAGATTTTATCCTTTTAGATGTAAGAACCCCTAAGGAATATCAGCAAGTTAGGATTCCGGGGAGCACTCTAATACCTTTGGGCAATCTTAAACAAAAATTAGATGAATTGCCACGGGAAAAAGAGATAATTACCTTTTGTGCAGTGAGCTTAAGAGGTTATGAAGCTTTACTGATATTGAAATCGAATGGCTTTGGCAACGTTAAGGTAATGGATGGTGGTTTAGCTTGTTGGCCGTATGAGTTGGAAAAATGACCTATGGTATCTTGTTAAACTTGCCCCCTCGCTCCATTTTTCTGTAACTTGGGGCGAGGAGTTTAAATTTTTACTGTTTTTCTTTCTTTGTTGGGAAAGTTTAGGAATTAATACAACAGGAAACTCCTTGGATTTTATCAGATTATAAGACTGAAAGGATTGAAAGAGAAAACGGTATTTTCGCATTCTCTCGATAAAATATGTGGATAAAACTGGTTGTTATTGCATTAATATTAACCGTTGCCTTTTTTATTGTTTTTAATTTAGTTCGATCTCAAACGCCACAAGAAGATGAAGAGACTTCAGAAAAGACCGAAGAAAATGTTGAAGTACCTGAAGATCCCCCGGTTATTATAACTGGTGGTGTTTTGAGAGGTTGGGAAAAAGGAGTCTTGGCTTGGGCACTTGAAGCGAAAGAGATGAGGCTGAACAAACAGTCATCGCGTGCAAGTTGTCCGAATGGGGTAGAATTAGTCGTATTTGACGAAAATGGGGAAGTCAAGACAACTCTAAAAAGCAATAAAGGCTATATCAACCTCGATAATAAAGACTTTCAGCTAGTTGATACTGTTGAAGTTCTTTCGACAAATGGGAACCGAATTGAATCGATTGGTTTAGTCTATCGTGATAATAATAAGACTATTGAGGGGTTTGCTCTCTCGAAGATTTTCTTCGATGATAATTACATTGAGTGTCAGAATTTTATTAGCGATCTTGATTTCGAAAATCCAGTTTTTGAAAAAGTTCAAAAGGGCAAATTTGTTATAGGAGAAAAAACCGCCAATCAATAGTTTTCTGCGTTATTTTTTGAATTTATAAAGTCTTCGGCATGATAAAAGGTGTCGGCATATTTTTCCACTTTAATCTGTTCTTTATTAATTAGCTCCCTCAATTGATCAACGATTTCCCAAGAGTGGAGAATAAATTGGGAGTCTGGGAAAAGGGTTTTATCGCCTCGAAAACAATCAATGATGATATTTTCATAAGCTTCGGGGCTATTGATTCCAAAGGTTCCTAAAGAATTAAAATTGAGACGGACGGAAGAGGAAGATAAACCCATGCCGGGAATTTTTGCTTGAATAACTAGATCAATTTTTTCCTCAGGTTGAATTTCAATGATTAGCCGGTTTTCGTTTGTGGTTGTTGAATGAAAGATAATCTCGATATAGGAGATTTTTTGAGCCAACTTTTTCCCAGTTATGATCCAAAAAGGAACACCCGACCAACGTTTACTCGAAATATATAGAGGAAGTCGAATGAAAGTTTCGGTTTTACTAAAAGGATTAGAGGCATCTAGAGAATAGCTTTGGTATTGTCCAAGAAAAACCTGTTTGGCATCAGGAAGTTTTATATTTTGAATTACTTCTATCTTTTTCTGTTGCATTGAATTCAAAAAGGGAGAGCATTCAATTTTATCTTCTTGACAGAGAGGTGGAATGTCCATAGCAATCAATGAAAGAAGTTGTAGAAGGTGATTTTGGAATATATCGCGAATCGCTCCGGTTTCTTCATAAAAATTACCACGGGAACCAACCCCTTCCTTTTCACTAACAACAATATAAATTTCTTTAACATATCCCGCTGATAACAGGTTTTCAATAAACCAATTCTCGGCTTTTAAAACAATAATATTTTGAACGGTATCTTTTCCCAAGTAATGGTCCACATAATAAATATTTCTCTCTGGTACTAACTTATTAAAAAGCTGGTTTAAATGAATAAAGCTCTTTTTATCATAACCAAAGGGTTTTTCAATAATAATTTTTTTGGTTATTTTTGATGGTATATACTCATTTATTCTTTTAATCAATTGAAGAACTCGAGCATAAATTGAGGGAAGTGTTGACAAATAGAAAAGAATTTCTTGGTAGTTTTTAAGATGATATTCAGCCAAAAAAGATAAGAGGGACTGAGGATCATCGATATCCCCTTGATAATAATCGGTTTTTTGAAAAAGATGATCCAAAACTGAAGAATCGAGCTCGGGAATCTTATTTGAAAGAGATTGGTAAAGAAAAGATTGGTAGGATTTTTCATCTGCAAACCGACGGCCAATTGCCAGTATATGAAAGTTATCAATTTTTCCACGACGGATGAGATGATAAAAAGCTGGGAAAATTTTTTCAGTAAAAAGATTACCAGTTGCACCAAAGAAAATGAATAACTTTTCGTTATTCATTCGAGATAGTCCTTAAGAAAGCTCGGATAGGTGAACCATCCGCGGCTTTTATTTTTAAAGGATATCCAGAAAACCAATAGAAACCAGGATTTACATGGGATAATACTAATCCTTCAAAGATGAGAATATCATTTTCTAATAATAAACGGTGGGTAGGGTGTTGAGGCTGGTCTCTTTCAATGCCGAGAGAATCGATACCAACACCTTTTAAAAATTTTTTAGAAAGAAAACCTGCTCCTGATTCACCTAGGAAAACAAATTTTTTTGGATGAAGTTGCTGAAGAGAATTGTCCGTTTTTAACAATAGAAAGTCTACAGTTGATATTTTGGTTTCATAGGGGAGAAGGTGTTCAGCTTCGATTTTTTCCAAATTTGAAAGTTCTAATACGATAGCCTTTCCTTCAAAGTGTTGTAAAGGATAAAGATCGATAGTTTTTCCTTGAGAAAGCATATGAAAGGGTGCATCAACATGAGTACCGGTATGGTGCAAAATGGATAAACGCGATTCATTAGACCCTTGATCGATGGTATTGGTTACTTCGATAATTGGTTTTCTCTCTGTTATCCCTTTGTAGGTAGGCATTTCTGGTGATATCACCATCGAAATATCGATCATGTCCACGAAATGGTTCCTCCTTTTTTAAACTGATAAAACTTGTATTTTCTAATTAGTCATAGTGAGACTTAATCTGCATAAATCATTTTTACAGTCATGCCACCATCTACAATAAGATTAGCCCCAGTAATGAAACTGGCTTCTGAGGAAGAAAGGAATAAACAGGCATGAGCAATATCCTCTGGAATACCGACTCGCCCGGCTGGATGTTGTTGATGGTCAATAATGCTCAAATTTGGGTTTTCTCTCCGGCTTTCTTTTTTCCAATCCCTGGTTTCAATCCACCCGGGACTTATGGAATTTACCCGAACTTTTTTAGGAGCAAGTGAGATTGCCAAGGCATGAGTAAGAGCGATCACCCCTCCTTTTGAAGCAGAATAGGCTTCGGTGTTTGGCTCAGACATAAAAGCTCGAGTTGAAGCCATGTTAATGATAACTGAACCTGGTAAAAAATAAGGAAGGCAGAAATGGACCATCAAATATATACTTTTTAAATTAACGTTTAATACCCGATCCCATTCTTCAGGTTTAAGTTCCTCGATCGGTTTATTGTTCAAAATTCCAGCATTATTAATTAATATATCAATAGATTGACATTGTTGCCTTAAAAGACTCACAGTATTTTTTATGTTTTCGGGATTGGATACATCACATTGGTAGGGGAAAAAAGACAAAAAACTTTGCCATTCATTTTTGCATTCCATTAGGGCTTCTTGATCTATGTCCCAAGACGAGACCCAAGCTCCTTTGGTAAGAAAAACTTTAGAGATTGCTTTTCCAATCCCTTGAGCTCCACCGGTTATTACCACTGTTTTATTTTTAAAATTCATTTAAATTTATCCTCTTTTTATAAAAATTCTTTAAATGATTAAATAAAATTAAGGTAAATAACTTCCGATAGGAAGTTGATATAACCGATGAACCATAGCATGAACTGACTCACTTAAATGAGTGTTCCCGAGATTTATTGGATCCATAACACATCCATCGCTGGTATGTCCTCCGAAACCAACTACATGACCAAATTCATGAAGCAGGGTAGCATAGACAGGACATAAGTTTTCGTCAGGAAAAATGAAAATTGTCGCACCGTATATCATAGAATTATTTCCAATGTAGACTTCGGTGTATCCACAATTTTGAAATAAATTGAGACTATAATCAACGGTAATAATAATTGGACTTAAAGGATTGAGACTGAGGTAAAAAGAAGTTGGTCCTCCAATCACCTCATTCCATTTGTTGAGAACCTCTTGAAGATGAGGATACCCAGTCATGTCAAAAACTTCAACAATTCCGTTTGGCCAACGGGTTACTAAATTTTCATCCCAACCATATTTTTTAACCAATGAATCGGCATGGAAATCTATTGGAGGAAGGTTTGGAGCGATGTAGGTTGGAGGATTTTCAAACTGGAATAAGCTTGGTATACAGGAAGTAATAATGAAAGAAAGAAAAAAGAGAGTGAGCCAAGGGAGATATTTTATTAATCGTTTCTTCATCTCATTCCTTCCCAAACAGCCGTTCACTTTAACGTTTTTTTAATACCTTTATATTCTTTTTTCTATTGAGAATTATAAAAACTAAGAAAAAAATTTGGAATGAATTATATATACAACCTTTTCTGTTTAGAAATCAATTAGCTTTATCAAATATCGGTTTTTGGATTTTCATTTCTCTACATTAAGTATATTACAATATTATAATTGAAAATTTATACTGATATTCTATCAAAATCAGCTTTTATAAAACCACTTTTCTACCACAAGGACGTACAACCATATCACATGAATTGCATCTATCCTGAAAATCCACGGGCATGATAAATCAAGCCCCTACAAAAGATTAAAAAATTGTAGTGGGCACAATTTTCATTGTGCCCACTCTTTAATTAATGTAGCGACCTGCCATGGCAGGTCGAATCTTGGGTTTTCACCTTCATCTGGTGCCACAACGTGGTATGGGTGTCTATATTGTAAGGAAAGTGATAACGAGTTATTCAACTTCTAATTTATATCCCACCCCCCGAATAGTTACTATTC